>OHZM01000523.1_pt1 | contig 11065 bp, 10 predicted proteins | sample 1580481 | NCBI WGS metagenome assembly OHZM01 (sample SAMEA3882506, study PRJEB24775) | human gut metagenome | biome: human-associated habitat; feature: intestine environment; material: feces | place: Netherlands | collected 2009/2010 | reverse complement strand
CAGAACGCCCAGCACCACGCAGCAGCCCACAAAGCCCGCCACGTTGCCGATCCAGCTGAGGATGAAGTCGTTGTGGGCGTTGGGCACGCTGTAATACCTGCCTCCGAATAAGCCGTTGCCGAAGATGCCGCCGGAGCCCAGCGCGATCTCGCCGCGCTGCTGCTGGTAGATGATGTTCTTCCAGATGGTCTCGCTGGGGGCCCAGCCGGTCTTGTTATCGGGATCGATGACAGCAAGGATGCGGTACCACTGGTATCCCTTGCCGATCTTATCGCTGAAAAAGGCGAACGCCGTCGCCATAGCCACTGCCGCCGCCGAGACCGCCCCCAGGATATACTTCCAGCTCAGGCCCGCCGCAAACATCATGCAGCAGCCGATGATGGCATAGATGATGGCGGTGCCGTCGTCGCCCTGAACATGGATGATGAGGATGGGCACGGCCAGATGCAGCAGCAGCTTGCCCAACTCCTTTGGCTCGTTGAGCCGGGTGCGCACATTGTTCAGGTGCATGGCAAAAGTCAGGATAAAGCTGATCTTGGCCAGCTCTGTGGGCTGCAGGGTAAAACCTCCCAGCTTGTACCAGGAATAGTTGTCGGTATCGCCTGCGTTGTAGCCGATGGTCAGCGGGCCGATGCTCACATTGCGCAGCACCAGCGTGGGCAGCACCATGCCCCAGGTCAGGGCCACGTGCACCGGCCACACCTTCACCAGGCTGCGGTAATCGATATTGGACAGCAGCACCGCAATGACCAGCCCGATGAGGGCTGCACCCGCCTGCACCGCCGCCCGGCGGTAATCGCCCAGACCGGTGATCTGGCCTGTGATCTCATCCACGGCAAAGCCATTGCCCTGCTTGGCTGCCCAGCTCGAAAGCGCTGTCACAGCCATCACGCTGCTGAAGATGCACAGCAGCAGGTAAGTTTTATCGGTGCGCTTGAAGTAGCGCCGAATGTTTTCCAAACGAAAACACCTCTTTCTTTCATTGGATCGCCCGCTCAGGTCTGCTTCGCTCGTCCGCAATGCCAGAGAGGGCGTATACCGCTCCATTATGTAATATGAGTATACCGCACCGCCCATTTTTGCGCAAGATTGCGGAAGTTTTTTCCACAGATCTTTTCATCCTGTGACAACTCTGCAAAATATTTGCCGCAGCCTTGACAAAGCCCCCTCCACCTTCTAAAATGGAAGCTGGAGACCTGCTTTTTCGGCAGGATTTTTCCGGAGGAACTTCCAAGATGAAAACAAACTCTCATCGCTTTCTGTGCGCCCTCTGCGCACTGACTGTTTTTATTTCCGCGCTCTTCCCTGCTTCTGCCTTTGCCGCACAGGCAGCCGACACCGTGGCCCAGACCACGCTGACCACTGCCGATGCTCAGGAGATGCAGCAGGCCGACAGTGCTGTGACCGCCCTGACCGGCAGCGACGCTTACGCTGAGATGACCCGTGCCCAGCGGCTGGATGCCGCCGTGGCACAGCTGCAGCAGCTGGCCGAGGAAGGGCTTGTTTCGGCGCGCTCTCTCCATGTGGACGAAGAAAACGGCATGGTCAGCTTTGCCTACAGCTGCGGTGCACTGGGCGGCGTTCTGGTGGAGGACCCGGACGAAGAGAATACTCCCTTCGCCCCTTTCGAACTGCCCGCTGTGGATCTGCACGAAATGTCCAACGCCCCACAGGGTGATCTGGGCAGCGCCATGATCTACTACGCCTTTGACAACACCGTGAACAGCTCCCGCTACCCGTACTACTCCTATATGAAGGGCTTTTGGACCGCGATGGGCCTGCACACCCGAATCGATAGCACAGTCACCGTCTCTGACCTGAAGCGGATGAACGATTACGGGCTGTGCATCCTCAGCGCCCACGGCTCCTACTACACCTACACCTCCGGTTTTCTGTTCAAACAGACCCGTACCGAGCCGGTCATCCTGCTGACAGAGGAATCGGATTTCTACAAAGACCTCTACTATGGCATTGATCTGCTGACCCACCGGGTCATCAAGATCAACGGCCTGTACTGTATCACGCCCAGCTTTTTCCGGGCGGCATACCGGGGCGGCCAGCTCAAGGACACCGTAGTGCTCTCCGAGACCTGTGAGTTCCTTGGCGTGAGCGGCAGTCTGGATACCTCCATGGCCGATGCCCTGCTGGCCGGTGGTGCCAAAGCAGTGGCAGGCTATGTGAACAACGTCTACACCGTGTATTCCCGCAGTATGTTGTGGGATACCGTCAATCACCTGATCCTGGGCCAGACCCTGCAGGAATCCGTTCAGCACTCCATGGATACCTATGGCGCGGATGATCTGGTCTGGTATAACGCGCAGGGCGGCAAGCGCCCCCATGCGGCGGCAGCTTACCCGCTGCTGTTCGGCGATGTTGGGGTCCGGCTGATCGAACCGAACGCGGCACCTGTCCCACAGAAAGTACAGCAGGCCGCTTGAGCGTTGCACTTTTGCTCGATTTATATTATACTGGGGGATGGCAGAAACTTCTGTCATCCCTTTTGATTTACCTCTCAGTCTGCTTCGCAGACCGCTGGCAAAACGGGAAAGTTCAAGCTTCAAGATGAAGGAGCATTGTATGGCTGAATATATCACACATTCCAGAGAAGAGACCGTTGCGCTGGGCCGGAAGCTGGCGGCAGTGCTGCCAGACGGGGCCTTGATCGCCTTCACCGGCGGTCTGGGCGCGGGCAAGACCGCCTTTTGTGAGGGCCTGGCCGAGGGGCTGGGCTGCACTGACCCGGTCAGCAGCCCCACCTTTGCCATCGTCAACTATTACCGCGGCCCCCGCCCGCTGGCCCACTTCGACCTCTACCGTATCTCCACCGAGAACGACCTGTGTGCCGCCGGTTTTTACGATTATCTGGATCAGGGTGCCATTGTGGCCGCTGAGTGGAGCGAAAACTTCGCCGACCTGCTGGCCCTGGAAAACCCGATCCACATCAACATTGACCGGGTGGACGACACCACCCGGCGCATCACCATTGAGGGGGTCAGCGTATGAATATCTTAGCCGTAGACACCGCCGGTAAAACGTTGGGCGTGGCCCTGCTGCAGGACGACCGCCTGAAGTACGAGTGCTATCTGGACGGCGGCATGACCCACAGCGAGACCCTGATGCCGCTGGTGGATCACTGCCTGAAGCTGTGCGGCCTGACCTGTGCAGACATCGACCTGTTCGGTGTGAACGCAGGCCCCGGCAGCTTTACCGGCCTGCGCATCGGGCTGGCCGCCGTCAAGGGGCTGGCTTTCCCCCGCGAGACCCTCTGTGCTCCGGTCTCCACACTGGAAGCGCTGGCCGCTGCCCACACCGGCGAGGGCACCGTGCTCTGCGCACTGGATGCCCGCCGCGCACAGGTATACAGCGCAGCATTTGACCTTGCCACCCACACCCGCCTGCTGGACGATGACGCCCGGGCGGTGACAGATCTGGCGGATTTTGTAGAAAATTGCAAAAAGCCCCTGTTTTTTGTTGGTGATGGCGCGGGTCTGTGCTATAATAAATACAGCGATGTGCCGGGTGTGCTGCAAACACCCCCGGCGCTGCGGGGCGGCCGTGCCGCTGCCGTAGCACTTGTGGCAAAGCAGATGGCCGCAGCCGGGCAGGCTGTGCTGCCGGAGGCGCTGCTGCCGGACTACCACCGTCTCAGTCAGGCGGAGCGGGAGCGGGCGGAGCGTCTGGCTGCCGAAGCCGCAGCAAACAAACAATAAAAGCGGAACTGTGACCACTCACAGGGAAAGGACGTTTTTCCATGGCAAAACCCATTGCACTTGCCGCCGACCACGGCGGATTTGAACTGAAAGAGGCTGTCAAGGCACATCTGGAGGAACTTGGTCTGGAGTATATCGACTTTGGCACCCACAGCACCGACAGCGTGGACTACCCCGATATGGCTGTGCCCGCCTGTGACGCAGTGGTGAGCGGCCAGTGCGAGAAGGCACTGCTGTTCTGCGGCACCGGTGTGGGCATCAGCATGGCCGCCAACAAGGTCAAGGGCATCCGCGCCTGCTGCTGCTCCGACAGCTTCAGCTGCGAGTATACCCGCCGCCACAACGACGCCAACGCCCTGTGCATGGGCGGCCGTGTAGTGGGTGCAGGCCTTGCCTGCCAGCTGGTGGACATCTTCCTGAACACCGAGTTTGAGGGCGGCCGCCATCAGCGCCGCATCGACAAGCTGACCGCACTGGAAAACCGCTGATTGGAATTTTTGTAATTTCACAGAGAAGCTTGCACTGCAAGCTTCTCTGTGAAAAAATCCTTTTGTGCGCCCACCGGGCGGGCAAGGCCACAGATCAGTACCCGATAGAATGTTCTATATAAATTAAGGAGCGTGTTTTTATGACCCCGATGATCGTTGAACATCCGCTGCTGCAGCACAAGATCAGCCTGCTGCGCAACAAACAGACCGGCACCAAGGAGTTCCGTGACCTCGTTGGCGAGATCGCGACCCTGCTGTGCTACGAAGCCACCCGTGACCTGCCTCTGGAAGAGGTGGAGATCGAGACCCCCATCACCATGGCAAAGACCAAGGTGCTGGCAGGCCGCAAGCTGGCTCTGGTGCCCATCCTGCGTGCAGGCATGGGTATGCTGGACGGTATGCTGACCCTGCTGCCCGCTGCAAAGGTCGGCTTCATCGGCCTGTACCGCAACGAGGAGACCCTGCAGCCCGTGGAATACTTCTGCAAGCTGCCCCAGGATATCGCCGAGCGTGACGTTCTGGTTCTGGACCCCATGCTGGCAACCGGCGGCAGCGCCATTGATGCCATTACCCAGATCAAGAAGCACGGCGCAAAGCGCATCAAGTTCATCGGTCTGATCGCTGCTCCGGAAGGCATTGAGGCCCTGCACAAGGCTCACCCCGATGTTGACATCTACCTGGGCGCTAAGGACGACCACCTGAACGAGAACGGCTACATCGTTCCCGGTCTGGGCGATGCCGGCGACCGCATCTACGGCACGAAGTAAGATTTTCTGATAAACAACAAAACACCTGCAGCCAGCATCGGTTGCAGGTGTTTTTTGTTGTTGGGTATTTTTACCGCCCGCGGCCACCGCCGCCGCCATGGAAGGAGCCGCCGCCTGCGTGGAAACTGCCGCCCCCGCCAAAGCTGCCGCCGGAGCGTCCGCCGCCCATGCCGCCAAAGGAACCACCGCCGAAGCCGCCGCCCCCACGGGGAGGACGCGGCCCGCCGCCGCGGGGCGGTCTGGGCCCGCGCGGGCCACGGGGGCCGCCGGGGCCCCAATCATCATACGGAGGTCTGCGCCGCCGTCTGCTGCCCAGGCCGTAGCCCAGCCCGAAACCGAAGAAGGGGCCAAACCCGCCGCCGCCAAAGCCGCGCCGGATGCCGCCGAAGATGGAGGTCAGGGCAAACACCACGATCACCACTGCCAGAAGGGTGAGGAAGGGCGATTGATAGGATGCTGCCGGGGCCTCATAGTAATCATTCCCGTTGTTATAACCATCCGTATTGCCGTTGCTGACCGTGCCGGTGGTCCCGCTCAGGGTCACACCGTAGAGATCGGCAATGGTGCTGGCCACATTGTTGGCACAGGTGGTCACAGCCGCGTCATAATCGCCCGCCGCGAAGGAATCCTCCATGGTCTGGGCAATGGCGCTGGCCTGCTTTTCCAGCGTGGTATTGCGGAAGCCGTCACCGGTGGCAAAGTAATAGTCGCCATCGGCGTACTGCTGGGACTGCATGACCAGCAGGATCAGCACACCGTTGTTTTTGCTGGAGCTGCCCAGCCCCCAGGTGTTGGCGGCCTGCACGGCGTAATCCTCCGTGGATAAACTTCCCGTATAATCCACTGTCAATACGCCGATCTGTGCACCTTCGCACTGCTGGGTGAGCTGTACATTCAGGTTCTCAATGGCCATTTTGGTACTGCTGCTCAGGATGTTGACATCATCCACCACGCACTGACTGCTGGGCAGATCGGGCAGCTGGGCCTTGGTGGCCGCAAAGGCGGCGGGCACCAGAGCCGTCAGACTGACGGTCAGCACCACGAACAGGGCGCAGATGCGGGCGGCAAATCGTTTCATCGTTTTCATGCGAAGGGTTCCACCTCCTGTACGCCGAACAGCCTGCCCAGCATACTGGCCGGGAAGCCGCCGACATCGTTCTGATACTCATACACTGCATCATTGTACTGCAGATTACCAATGATGGTGTCTGCGCTGTTGAACTGGCCGTACTGGCCCTGCACCGCGCCCATCTTCATGGGGTCTGCGGCCTGCTCCTGCAATTTTGCATACAGCTGGTCGATGGCAGCGCCCAGTGCCTGATCGGCCTGATACAGCGCGTGCATCGTGCTGCCCTGATAATAGGGCAGCGAGGTCAGCGACTGGCTTTTACCGCCGTTCTGCACCGCCTGCAGACAAGCGGAGAAATCGTTCAGCGCCGTCTGTGCAGCCAGCACCTCGGCGCTGTCTGCGCCAAGGGTGTTGGAGGCAGTGGTCAGAATATTCGCCGCCGTATTCTCCCGGGTGGTCAGCTCCTCGCTCAGGTTATAACCGTTGTCGGCGGCGACCCCTGCGGTGAACCACTGACGGGCAGTGTTGTACTTGCCCCGCAGCTTGGCGCTGCCAAAGCCGAAAAAGGCGGCCAGCATCACCACTACACTCAAGGCCAGCGCCGCCGCCCGGGTGGAAAGCGCAGCGGGCAGCTTTGCTTCCAGTGCGGCCAGCTTCTGCTGGCGGGGCGTCAGCCTTACGACCTGCTCCGGCTTTGCTTTTTCGCGGTAGCTGCCCGCGTCAAAGCCGCCGGGAACTGTTTGTTTGTTCTGAGAAAAATCAGCGTTTGCCATTTCAGCTCCGGATCTCCATCATTTTGGTTTTCAGTTCGTCCTCGATGCGGGTCAGCTCCTGCTCGGCGGCGGCGCGCTTTGCGCGGCCCTCGGTCTGGATCTTGTTCAGCTCGTCCAGCGTCTCGATCAGGCTCTTGTTGGTCTGCTGCAGGGTCTCGATATCCACCACGCCGCGCTGGCTCTCCTTGGCGGTCTCGATGGTGCCCATCTTGAGGGCATCGGCATTCTTCTTGAGCAGGTCGTTGGTCATGTCGGTCACGGCACGCTCGGCCTGCATGGCCTTCTGGGTGTGGGCCAGACCCAGCGCCAGCACCATCTGGTTCTTCCACAGCGGGATGGTGTTGACGATGGTGGACTGGATCTTCTCGGCCATCATGGTGTTGTTGTTCTGCAGCAGGCGGATCTGGGGGCCCATCTGCAGGCTGATGTTCCGGGTCAGCTCCAGATCGTACAACTTTTTCTCAAAGCGCTCGCACTGGTCTGCCAGGTCGCGGGCGGCCTGAGCATCCTCGGGCAGGCCGGACTGCTTGGCCTTGTCCATAGCCTGCTGCAGCTCGTTTGCACGGACCTCTGCCAGCTTTTTCTTGCCGGCCAGGATATACATGCTCAGCTCCTTGAAGTAGGCCATGTTCAGCTCGTACATCTTATCCAGCATGGCGATGTCTTTCAGCAGCTGGACCTGATGGCCCTCCAGCATGGACTGGATGTTCTCCACGTTGGTCTCGGCCTTGTTGTACTTGGTCTTCAGGTTGTCCAGCTCATTGCCCTTCTTTTTGAAGAAGCCCAGAATGCCCTTCTGCTGCTCCTCATTGGCATCAAAGTTCTTCAGCTCCCCGATGAGGTTGGTGATCATATCACCCACCTCGCCCAGATCCTTGGTGGACACCTTGGAGAGGGCTGCTTCGGAGAAATCGCCGATCTTCTTCTGGCAGGCAGAGCCGTACTGCAGCACCTGCTGGCTGTTGGTGATATCGATCTTCTGGGCAAACTGATCCACCATGGCCTGCTCCTCGGGGGTCAGGTTCACCTGTGCCTCCGGGGCAGGGGCAGCGGCGGGCTTTTCCTCCTGCGGCACAGCGGCGGGGGTGGGGTCCAGCGTCAGGGTGGGCACTGCGGGGGCATCCAGATCAAAGTTCAGAGTATTGTCAGCCATAAGTGATTCCTTCCTTTCAAAATCCCGAGGGGATATTCTGGTTTTACTTGCTCAGACCCTGTCCTTTCAGCATATTCTGCAAAACGGTCAGGTCTGCGGACAGGTCCATGCTCTCTGCCGCATACAGGGCATCCAGCTGGTTTTCAAAAGCCGTGGCAATGGAGGCGGCGTTGTGCTCCACCTCGGCGCGGATGGCGGCGGCGTTCTCGCCCCGCACACCCTGCTTTGCCAGCTTTGCGTACTGCTGCAAAACGTTTACGGCGTCCGGCAGATAGTAGTTGGCAAACCGGCGCACCTGCTTTGCCTTGGCGGGGTTTGCTTCCACCGCTTCCACGATGGAGCGGCCCGCCTTTTCCATGCGGGTCATGGCGGCGGACAGCTGCGGGTCGGGCAACGCCTCGTTCAGTGCGTGCAGAGTGTCCAGCTTCTGCTGGATATCGGTCAGCATCTGGTCCACATCCTCCACACCGGTGTGGAAGGGTACCTCGTGCTCCACCACCCGGGGCGGGCAGTTCTTTTTTGCCACGCCAAAGGCCACGGCGGCACCACCCAGCGCCACCAGCAGCGCCCATAATTTGTATACCGGCAGCACCGCGCACAGCACCACGAACACCAGCGCCATGGCGTAAAAAGGCAGCACGCTGGGCTTTTGGGTGCGGATGATCTTGCTCATGGTCATTTCTCCTTGTCCGGGGCAGTGCGCCCCTTATGATATCCATAATACAACGTCCGCAAAAAAACGCAAGTATCCCGCAAAAGAATTTACAGCCTTGTCATCATTTTACGATCCAGTCCGCCAGCGCAGCGCCCCAAAGCTCCTCCAGCCGGGCGGGGCTGCAGGCGGCGTTGGCGGGGCTTGTACTGGGCAGGCGGACAGCCGGGATGCCGGTAAGCGGCTGCTGATATTTTGTGTAGATACGGTAAGCTGTGGCACCGTTGCAGAACACCGCCCGGATGGGTGCTTTGCGCAGCAGCCCGGCGATATCGTTGGGCACCACATCCCGGATGGAGGCATCCGATGCGCCGGTGATAGTGCAGCTTTCCAGCGTGTCCCACAGCGCCAGCCCGTGGCGCAAAAGCAGCTGCTTTTTGGCGGCGATATCCTCCCGCACGGGCAGCGGCTCCCCGGTCAGCGCCGCCAGCAGCGGCCAGAACCGGTTTTGCGGATGGCCGTAGTAAAAAGCCATCTCCCGGCTTTTGGGGCTGGGCCATGTGCCTAAAATCAGCGCCCGACTGCGGTCATCGTACACCGGTGCAAAGCTCATAAGCTGCCGCCTGCGCTTTCAATATTGCCCCATGCGGAGCCAAAATCTTTGCCGGAGGGCTCCGCGCGGGGGCCGTCGAACCACAGCTCCTCGATCAGCGCCGCCACGCCATCCTCCCGCACGTCCCCGATGATCCGGTCGGCAGCGGCCTTGGCGTCCGGGGTGCCGTTTGCCATGCAGGCACTCAGGCCCGCGACTTTCAGCATTCCCACATCGTTGGCAGAATCACCCACAGCCACGGCATCTGCCAGCGTAAGCCCCATCTGTGCACACAGGTCGGCAAGCCCTACGCCCTTATCCATGCCGCCGCGCACGATATCGTAGTAGCAGTAGCCATCCGCGTTCTGCGCGCCCGTCTGCATCCAGTGCAGGCCAAGGTAGCCGTATTTTTCGTGGAAGCGCTCCACTTCCTGCGGCGGCATGGCGGCAAAGGCGGCGTGGGGCATATCCAAAAGATGCCTGTCCTGATCCTCGCCGTCCACGCAGTCCAGCCCGGGGCTGTTCATCATCTGATAGCCGGTGTGCAGATACTCGTACTCGCAGTAGGCGTAATAGGCATCCCGGAAGTTGAATTGCAGCGGGTAGTTATAATCCTCGCAAAAATCCACCAGCACATACATCTCCTCGCTGGTAAGCGGATGCTCGGCTATTACGTTGCCCTGTCTGTCCACCACGCAGGCGCCGTTGCAGGTAATGGCGTAGTCATACCGGATGCCGCCCAGCTGGTTTTTGTCCCGGATGCCCGGGTAGGAGCGGCCGGTGCTGAGCACGAACTTGCCCCCGGCGGCTTGCAGCTTTTTTACCGCCTTTACCACCGCCGGGCGGGGCTTTGCCTCGCCAAAGGGCATCAGCGTGTTGTCGTAATCGCTTGCCAGAATCTTATATTGCATGGTCATCTCTCCTGTGTGCATCGTTTTCCCCCAGTATAACACATTTCAAAGTCCAGCGGGAGAGGGGGAAAAGAAAAATGGGACAGCAGAATACCCGCAGGCATTCCACTGTCCCGAAATCCAAAATATTATTATCGTTAGGCAAACACCGCCACGACCACCTGCATGGCCACGCCCACAAAGGCACCGGCAGCCCATGTCAGGCCGGTGATGAAGAGGTTCTGCTTCCACGAGGGGTTGGCGCGCCACAGCACAGCCAAGCCCACACCCGCACCGGTGCACAGCCCCGCCACAAGGCTGGAAAAGCGCAGCGCACCCTCCACATACAGCTGGGTCAGCAGCACGCTGGCGGCGCAGTTGGGGATCAAACCCACCAGAGCCGCCACCACCGGCTGGAAAAAGCCCATACCGCCCAGCATCTCGGCGAACACGTCCTCGCCCACGCCCTCCACGATCATGCCGAACACCAGACTGAAAGCGAAGATGAACACAAAGATCTCCAGCGTGTGGCGCAGCGCCGCCTGCCAGATGGGCTTTTCGTTGCCCTCGGCATCGCTGTGCTCCTCGTGGCAGTCCACCTCGTCCGCATGGCCGGTGTAGCCGCCCCGCAGCCCTTTGGGCAGCACGCCCCGCAGCACAAAATCCAGCACAAAGCCCACCACGATGGCGTACACCACCTTGATGACCATCAGGACGGCCAGCTTATCCCAGTAGGTCGGCATGGATACCAGCAGCGGGATAGCCTCATCGCTGGTGGCAAGGTACACCGCCATCAGCGTGCCCAGCGTGATGACCCGGGAGGCGTAGAAGTTGGACGCAATGGCGGAGAAGCCGCACTGCGGCACACAGCCCAGTACCGCGCCCGGCACAGCGCCCCAGCGCCCGCCGCCTGCCAGCAGCGCCTCGATGCGCTCGCCGTGGCGGTGCTCGATATACTCGATCAGCAAGTA
>OHZM01000522.1_pt1 | contig 11067 bp, 8 predicted proteins | sample 1580481 | NCBI WGS metagenome assembly OHZM01 (sample SAMEA3882506, study PRJEB24775) | human gut metagenome | biome: human-associated habitat; feature: intestine environment; material: feces | place: Netherlands | collected 2009/2010 | reverse complement strand
TTCCGTCTGTCCAGTATTCATAACCGATGTTATCTTCCCATCTTTATAAGGCTTGTAGTTTACCTGCGAAACCTTTCTGACCATAAAGGAACACATGACCGCTGACGAAATGATAAGTATGACCAGCGACAGTGCCATTACCACTTGAAAAAATCTATATTTAGCCATTTGTACTTCTCTGTTTCCTGTTTATTTGCTTCTATAATAATACCATCTGAGTGTTTTGATGTAAAGGCGCGTAACAAAGTGTTTTGGGGTTTATGTGTCACTCACAAAGTCTGCAGTTTTACTTATATTTTTGGCATTTTTTGTTTAATTATACTTGACAAGATTTTGTGTTTCATCTATTATATGTGAGTATGTTTACATTGAATTGTCCGTGTCCGGTTTTAATGTAAAACCTTATTATATTTATTTAGAATTTATGGAGGTAAGAATTTTGGCTAATATCAAATCTGCAAAGAAGAGAATCAATGTTATCGAGAAGAAGACACTTAGAAACAAGATGATCAAGTCTAAGGTTAAGACTGTTATCAAGAAGGTTGAGGCTGCTGTAGCTGCAAATGATAAGGCTGCTGCTGAGGCTGCATTAAAGGATGCAACTTCTGTTATCGCAAGCGCTGGTTCAAAGGGTATCTTCCACAAGAACAACGCAGCCAGAAAAGTATCTCGTTTAACAAAGCTTGTTAACGGATTAGCTTAATTACTATATAACAATAAATAAAAACCCATCGGTGCCGTCATACCGATGGGTTTTTTTATTTGCTTTTTTGTATATTTGCGTTATATCATTTACTGCCTGTCGCATGAGTGCCGGTCATATCTGCAGAGTACTGCACTATAAAAAGCTCCACAGCCATCTGGTCATTCATCCTGCCGGTCTTCACAGCCTCCTCATATGCCACACCGTCTCTCACAGCCCTCTTTAAATCATCCAGCGAATATGCCCTGCACTGCGCCTGATATTTGCGCACCGCCCACTCCGGACATCCGGCCTTTGATGCTATATCCTTGTTGCCAAAGCCCTTATTTGTCATGGCTTTCACATTCATCAGTATATTGAACTGGCGCGATATAAGATACATAATACGCATGGCCGGCTCTTTAAGTGCCAGCAGATCGTAATACAGCTCAAGCGCACGCTTTTGTTTGTGTGATGCAATCGCATCAACCATCTCAAACACCTTGTTTGTGATCTGCTCTGTCGTTACAGCCTCAACATCCGAAAGCTCAATCACGTCCTTGTCCATGCAGTAGCACAGCAGCTTCTCAAGCTCCTTGTCGATATTTTCCATATCTGTACCGGTTTTTTCTATAAAGCTGTTGTAGGCAGCCTGACTCATGCCCTTTCCATCTTTTCTAATCCTCATTCCTATCCATCTGGCAAGTGTCTCATCCGTCTGTTCCTTGAACTCCACAGGATTACCGCACTTGGCTGCCGCCTTATAAAGCTTTGAGCGCTTATCAACGCTCTCCTCAACAAATATAAAGTGCGTGCTCTCAGGTGAATTCTTTAAATACTCTCCAAGCTCATCGCCTGCCTTTGAAAAAATGCCTGCATCCTCTATAAGAATCACTCTTTTATCCGCAAAAAACGGAAGTGTCTCCGCCAGGTCAATTATCTCCTTCTGGTTGATTCCATCGCCCTCAAACGATGAAAAGTTCATGCTGTCGCCCTCACTGACCATAGCCTTTATCAGCTTGTCCCTGTACTGTTTTATGAGGTATCTCTCCTGTCCATACAGCAGATAAACCTTTTTGAAATCTCCTGCTTTTATATCATTGTCTATTGTTTTCATATATAGTACTCTCTTTATACTTAATCTGACCACTTTGCATTGTGTATAAAATACTGCACTTTGCATCCATAAGCCTATCCATGGCTTCATCAGCCGGATGTCCATAGCGGTTTTCTGCCGCGCATGATACTGCAGCCCACCTTGGGCTTAAAGCCTCAATCCAGTCTGCAGAGCTTGAATACCTGGAACCATGATGATTTGCCTTGTAAAAATCCACAGAAAGCCCATCCCCATACTCATTAACAAGCTTCTTTTCTACCTCAGATGATATATCTCCGCCGAAAATACCACTAAACCTGCCATCCGTGAGCTTCAGCACAAGACACATATCGTTTCTGTCTAAGGCAGTATCCGAAGGTCCCGGATACAGGCACATGATACCATCAGCTTCTTCATTTGCAGTACTGTGTGAACCTGATGCATCATTTATTTCAATCGAATCCCCCTTTGACATAAGGCATATATCAATTCCTGCTTCCTTAGCTTTAAAAAGAAGCTCCTCCATAGCTTCCTCTTTAGCCGCCGCTTCTGCCACAACTATATGCTCTATAGTATACCCGCTGTCTATCACCTCAGACAATCCGCTTATGTGATCACTGTCTGCATGTGAAACAAACCAGTATGATATACTCTGTATGCCGTTATACTTAAGAAACGGCATAATCACATTATCGCCAAGCTGTTTTCGGTCAGAGCTTCCTCCATCAATAAAGATGCATGTGCCTGACTCAAAGCGGTAAAATATGCCATCTCCCTGCCCCACATCAAGTATATCAAGCTGCGCAGCAGTTTTTGGCTTCACAAGCAAAATTGCAAGCAGGACTGCTGTACACACCACTCTTTGGACACTGTAAAGGATTTGGCCTTTTTCTTTTGAGCCACACTCTGTGGCACGTTTTTTAAGCGAAAATGCCACCAAAAAGCCACTCATAACAGCATAAAAAAGAAAAATCCTGTATCCATCAGGAGCTCCTGTGATAACCGATGCCCCCGGAAGCTTCATAACAAGACCGCAAAGTACCTCATAGAGTTTTAACACTGCAAATGCAGGAAACACCAGCAGTTTGCCGGGCATCACGCCAAAGCAGCCTGCGGCAGACGCAAGCAGCCCCGAGATAAATATGACAGGCAAAGCCGGTATCACAATGAGATTTACAAACACCGCAAAAAGAGGCAGCTCATAATAGTTCATAGCCACAACCGGAAACATCGGAAGCTGTATGGATACTGATGCCCAGAATTTCCCGCCCTTAGGAGCACTCATCACAGGCGTCACAATACCTATAGCAAGTATTGCCCCTACCGAGAACACAAATCCGGCATATCCCAAAACCATAGGATTGTCCCATAGCAGGTAAATGACCATGATGCCAAGCGAATTGAGCATATCTGTACATCTGCCTAAAGCTGCCGCAAGCATTGTAAGTATGAACATCCCCACGGCACGCCTTGTGGACACGGCATTTCCTGTCATAACAGCATAGCTTAGTATAAGTGCCGCAGAACAGACAAATGCCGCTGTATAGCTCACCCTTCTTTTTCTGAGAAACTTGTAAAAGGCCATGCCAACTATAGAAATATGAAGTCCGGAAATAGCCAGTATATGTGAAATACCACTGACCTGGTATAAATCCTTTATCTCATCATCCAGATACGACTTGTCTCCAAGCAGCATGGACGAAAGCACTCCTGCCGTTGTCTCATCAGTCACCTCAAGAAGTGAAGCTGACAGCGTATCACGAAGTTTTTCAAGTCTGTGGTAATACCATGCATGTTTACCGGTGCTTGTCCTAATACTGTCTGCATTCACCGAGAAATCAATTCCCTGCGAGCGGTAAAAACGCGCTCTGTCAAACTCCCCCTCATTGGTTGCAGACTTAAACAAGCCTATCTTGCCACAAGCTTTCATATAATCGCCCAGATGTGCGCTTTTGCTGTCACAGTATACCACGACATCACCACAGGATATTTTTCTGTCAAAAGCCTTGCCGTACCCGGGCTGCACTACGCAGTCCGTCATATAATACCTGTATGAGAAATACTTGTATTCAGTTTTATAAATCTTCCCCCAGACGATGACAGATTTTTCATCTGTCATATACTGCATATAGCTGTCACGGTTTTCTTCTACCGAAGTGTATCTGAATTGTGCTGTTGCAAAAACAGCTGACGATGTCAGGATAAGCAAAACAACTATACGCCTGACACCGGAAAAACTGCCCTTAGTCGCCACACACTCAGCTATTAAAATCACAATCAGTATGGCAAAGGCCAAAAACCCAAAGCCCCTGCCATACATACCGGAAACAGTTCCTGCAGTATAGACCAACGCAAATAAAAACATCGGTCTTTTACTAATACTCTTCTCCTCCTAATCCAATCTATTCTATTTTTCAGTTTTTTCCGTGGAATCATCAGAATCCACTATATCCTTATTAAACTCATACATGTCGCTTAGCTTGTAATTATAAAGCAGCATGCCGTCATTCTCACCGTCAAGTGAGATCTGTACCTTGTCCACAGTAGGAAGTGAGGTGAGTGAATTAACTATCGAATACAGCACCACATCCTCTGTCAGCTTATTGTCAATAGTATTTCTGAACGAAGAGTCAAAGTTCAGATAGCATATTCTATCTGCCACAGACACATTGATAAGCTTTGTTGTGCCCGGAAGAGTTGCCTTGAGCTTAGAGCCCTTCGGCCCCTCAATAAGCTGCTCAACAACAAGCTTTTCAAGCGCTATATTTGAGCTGTAATGTATCACTCTGGTCTGTTTCTCAAGCCCTGTACCATCCTTGTCAGCAAAATAAAGCGTGAGCGTCTCCTTCACACTTGTATTAATCTGCTCACCCGGATTCTCAACAAAATCATCAGCACCCATGCTACCGACAATCTCATCATCCGAGTCCACAAGAGGAATACTGTTTACGGTAAATGTCACATATGAAATACTATCCAGCTGTGTGAGCGTGCGGACTACAGAAGCTCTCAAAAGCACCTCCTGCGCAGCCGTAAGGTCATAATACTCCTTGCTGAAATCCACAGTGCAGTTATAGTTTTTCTCCTCATGACCTCTCACAGACACCTCATCCGGAATCGCCTTGCGCAGTCTTGAGTCTTCAGGCTTATCCTGCATTCTCCCAAGGAGCTCATCCACCTGCTTGTCCACATCTGAGTTTTTGCTTCTAAGCACATATGACTCCGGCACACTGCTCGTAACATCCATATTCAGACAAAACACCTCAACCGTATTGTCTGCTTTTTTCTTTGTGCAGCCGCCCATGGAGAGCAGAATTACTGCAGTGAGCACGAATATAATTATTCTTTTCACGTCAAGCCTCCTATACAATATAGTTGAGCGGTATACGCACATCAAAGGTAGTGCCCTCTCCCATCACACTGTGAGCCTTTATAGCTCCCCTATGCATAAGAATAGAGCTTCTTGTAATGGCAAGTCCCAGACCTGTACCGCCAATCTCTCTCGAATGCGACTTGTCCACGCGATAAAATCTCTCATAGATGTGCTCTAAGGACTCCTCCGGTATACCGATACCGTTGTCCTCCACCTTCAGATAGAAATACTGATGGTCCGCATTTAAGGATACATGCACATAGCCACCGGTCTCGTTGTCATTGTACTTGATTGCATTCTCAATGAGGTTTGTAAAAGCAAGCGTCAGCTTCACCTCATCTATCTCTGCAGTTACCGGTCTGAAGCTCTCGAGTACAAGCTCCACCTGCTGCTTGTCAGCAATCGGCTGAAGTCTTTTCATAATCTGCTCGAGCAGATCATTGATATTAACACTCTCGATATTCAGCGTGGCAGCCGACTTATCCATCTTGACCAGTGATAACAGGTCATTTATTATCTTTGTCTCTCTGTCTATCTCGCTTGTGATATCTCCCATGAACTCCCTGTACATCTCAATCGGAGCCTCATCACCCATGCTGTTGATGGAATCTGCGAGTACCTTCATGGAAGTAAGAGGTGTCTTGAGCTCATGTGACACATTCGATACAAACTCCTGTCTGGACTCATCCATGACCTTCATTCCGCTCATCAGCTCATTAAAATTCCTGCTTATTATAGCAGTCTCCGCATAGTCATCTACATCCAGCTGCTCTTTTCCAAAGCCATCCTTAATGTCTGATATCTCGTCAGAAAGCTTCTTAATCGGTACAAAAAGGTGCAAAAGCACAAGCACACCAAAAAAGAGCACCACCGCACCTGCGATAATAGCAACAGTCACCGCAATCTGTGTCAGATACGACATATTTAGCGATATATTGTCCGTCGACACACTTACAACAAGTGCTCCCTCTATCTTTGAATCCTTGTCGTTTGGATTGCTTATCGGAACAGAAAGCTCGATATAGTGGTTTTTAGAATCATAGTTCGTAATCTCTGAAGCTGAGAAGGTCTTGATAACCTCCTCTGAGACAATAGTATTGCCATCATCTAAATTGTAAGTATCCTTAATGATCTTAAAATGCTTGTCAACTATGAGCACACGGCCCTCATATATAGTAGTAAGAGTGTCAATCTGAGCATCAATATTGCTCAAGTCACCGCCATCCTCATCAAAGTATTTACTTGTGGATATCTTGTTTGCGAGAATCTTTGCCTGACTAAGCACTTCGCTTTCGCGGATTGAAACCGCCCTGGACTCGTAGGTGTTAAGTATGCCGAAGCACAGCACCACCTCCGGTACCAGAACGAGAACAAAAATCATGAAAATCAGCCTGGATTTCAGACTCTTATAAAATGCAAAATGTACTTTACTCTTAAACATTTTAGAACCTTTCTGAAAGTATTACTTCTGGTTGTAGTAATATCCCACACCCCACTTGGTATGAACGTACTTCGGCTCGCTTGGATTTGCCTCAATCTTTTCACGAAGACGTCTGACATGCACATCAACCGTACGCACGTCACCCGGATAATCCTCGCCCCATACAATCTTTAAAAGGCTCTCCCTACTGTACACTTTATTTTCATTTTTGATCAGAATCTCAAGCAGCTCAAACTCTCTTGCAGTCAAATTGATTTCATTATCATTTATGAACAGACGTCTGCTGTCACAGTCGAGCTTGATATCACCCTTTTCGATTACAGATGACTGTACCTGTGGTGCGCGTTCCGGTGAAGTGCGCCGCATGATCGCCTTGATTCTGGCCTTTACCTCAAGAATATTAAATGGCTTTGTGATATAGTCATCAGCGCCGTACTCAAGTCCTAAAATTTTATCCATGTCATCGCCCTTTGCAGTGAGCATGACAATCGGGACATCAGAAAACTCCCTTATTGCCTGACACACCTCAAAGCCATCCATCTTTGGAAGCATGACATCTAAAAGAATCATATCATATGAATTGGCCTTCGCCATATTTAAGGCCTCCTCACCGTCATATGCGCAGTCTACCTCCATGCCATCCTGCAGCAGACTGAAACGTATTCCTTTTACAATTAACTTTTCGTCGTCAACGACCAGCACTTTTTTTGCCATTTATACACTCCTAATTTACTGTTATATCATCTTTTATTTTATTAAACATTGCTTCACCAATGCCGGACACCCTCGTGATATCCTCAATCGAAGAAAACAATCCATTTTTAGCGCGATCTTCAACAATACTCTTTGCCTTGCTCTCACCAATTCCGGAAAGAGCCATTAGCTGCTCGACAGTTGCGGTATTGATATTAAGCTTGCCATCCTTTACGCCTATATGCTCCTCAGCGCCGCCCTTCATCAGTGAGCCATCTATGCCGGTGGTATATGTGCCCTCAGGTATGTGATCTGACTTAAGCTCCTCTACAGTCGGGAAATACAGCATCTGCCCATCATACAGCTCTGATGCCAGATTCCAAAAGCTCTTGTCAGCTGTATCCAGCATGCCTCCTGCCATATCAACGAGCTCACAAACTCTCGCGCCCGGCTTTACTCTGTATACACCGGGATTGGCAACCTGACCACAGATATAGACGCACCACTCAGTAGATTCATCAGTGTCATCTGCTTTGTCTTTTGCCTTCTGCTCCTGTTCTCCATCGGATGAAGCTTTCTTCTCCTTGGAATCAGCAGTCTGTCTGTTTACACCACTTGAAACCACAGCAGTCTGCTCCGTTTCAGAAGCAAAATGAACTGTGGCATCATCCTTTTTACAGCCGCAAAGGCCAAACGCTATTGTTAAAATAAACGCACTTAATAATATTATTTTTTTCATATGGTCTCCTTTGATTAATATCATAATCTCAAAGGAGAAATCGATGTCCTCTTTATTTTACAGACTTTTTGACAGTATTACAAGTGTTGTTTCAAGTTTTTCTATCATTTCGTCAACATCACTCTTTTCGATAACAAGAGGAGGCACAAATCTAAGCACATTGCTGCCTGCCGTAATGACTATAAGTCCTTGATTTAAAGCCTCTGCTGAAACCTTTCCTACAGGAAGGCTGCACTCCACGCCCTGCATGAGTCCCATACCTCTTCTGGCTGTGAGACAGTCGAATTTTGCAACAAGCTCATCAAGCTTCTTCTCCAGGTAAGGTGCAACCTCTTTTACATGGCTTACTATATCAAGACGCTTAAACTCATCAAACACTGCACTTACTGCGGCTCCTACGAACGGATTGCCGCCGTATGTGGTGCCATGGTCGCCCGGTGCAAGGGATTTATCTGCCACCCTCTGTGTCATGAGAAAGGCACCAACCGGCACGCCACAGCCGAGTGCCTTCGCACAGGTCATGATATCAGGCTTCACATCATAGTTCTGCCATGCGAACATCTCGCCACTTCTGCCCATGCCGCACTGTATCTCGTCAAGAATAAGAAGAATATCCTTTTCATCGCAGAGAGCTCTCACTCCCTCGATAAACTCCTTCTTTGCCGGGTAAATACCGCCCTCACCCTGAATAGTTTCCATAATAATGGCGCAGGTTTTGTCTGTCACCTGAGCCTTAACGCTCTCTAAATCATTGAAATCCGCAAACTTAACTCCCGGCATAAGAGGCTCAAAAGGCTCCTGATAATGCGCATTGCCTGTAACAGAAAGTGCTCCGATGCTTCTTCCGTGGAAGGAATGGTTCATGGCAATTATCTCATGACCTGCATGGCCGTCTCTTGTAAAGGCATATTTCTTTGCAGCCTTGATAGCTCCCTCAATAGCCTCTGTACCACTGTTGGTAAAGAAAATACGGTCCATTTTGCTTGCCTTAAGCACCTTGTCTGCCGCCTCGATGACAGGCGCATTGTAGTAAAGGTTTGATGTATGTAAAAGCTTATCAACCTGTGCCTTTAATGCCTCCTTGTGGTGCTCATTGCTGTATCCAAGTGCACATACGGCTATTCCTGCAGCGAAGTCCAGATATGCATTGCCGTCTGTATCATAAAGATGTACTCCCTCGCCGTGGTCGAGTACAAGTGAAAATCTGTTGTAGGTATGAAGCAGTTCCTTTTCTGCCTCATCAATGTATGACTGTTTATCCATATTATTGCTCATTGTTAAATTTCTCCTCCGAATCTCCAAGAATAGCTGTTCCGATTCCTCTGTTTGTGAATATCTCAAGCAGTAAGCAGTGTGCGATACGTCCATCAAGAATATGAACTCTTGAAACTCCGTTATCGATAGCATCTATGCAGTTGTTGAGCTTAGGAAGCATGCCTCCGCCGATAAAGCCATCACCTATAAGCTTCTTTGCATCTGAGACTGTAAGCTCTGAAATAAGTGTATTCTTATCTGAAGGGTCCTTGTATACACCCTCGATATCTGTGAGGAATGCAAGCTTTTCTGCTGAAACAGCTCTTGCGATAGCACATGCTGCATCATCTGCATTGATATTGTATGTATTGTATTCGTCATCAAGACCGATTGGACACACAATTGGAAGAAAATCCTTCTCGAGCAGGTCATAAAGAATTTTTGGATTGACATCAGTGATTTCACCTACAAAGCCTATATCCTCTCCGTTTGAATACTTTTTCTTTACCTTTAAGAGGCCGCCGTCCTTGCCGCTCACTCCGACAGCCTGCACACCAAGCTCCTCAACGAGTGTGACGAGAGATTTGTTTACCTTATTCAGTACCATCTCGGCAATCTCCATTGTATCGGCATCAGTCTTTCTGAGTCCGTTTACAAATACAGGCTCCATGCCGACCTTTCCTACCCATTTGCTGATTTCCTTGCCTCCGCCGTGTACGATGATAGGCTTGAAGCCGACCAGCTTGAGAAGTGTGACATCCTGGATCACCTGCTTTTTAAGCTGTTCGTCAACCATTGCAGATCCGCCGTACTTTACAACGATAATCTTTCTATTAAATCTCTGTATATACGGAAGTGCCTCTATGAGCACCTGTGCCTTTTCCATTACCTGTTCCATGTTCTTATCTGCCATTGTACTGCTCCTTATTTGTTAAATCTTGTTATATTTTCTTCGTTAAGTGTGAAATCATAGTAGTTTAAGTCTTCTCTGAATGTCCATCCCTCTTCCTTCCAGAAGTGGTTGCCCAGCTCATTCACCTTGAAGGCTATGATTGACACCTTGTTGATATGCTCTGCCTGAAGTGCTCTCATGCAGGCAACCACCATGCTCTTTCCGATGCCGCACTTTCTATAATGCTCATCCACGCATACATGATACAGGCAGCCTCTTCTGCCATCATGTCCGCAGAGTATCGCTCCAACTATCTTTCCATCTTCTACCGCTACAACACTCGTAGTTGGATTTCTCTTAAGAAATCTAAGAACTCCCTCTCTTGAGTCGTCAATAGAACGGATTCCAAAGCCGTGGATGGTCTGCCAGAGGCTGTACACCTCGTCATAATCATCTATCGTCATGACTCTTATTTCATATTTATTCTCATTACTCATTTTATTAAATCATCCTTATATTTTTATATAACTATCAGCATTATAATGCATCTTTCTGATAATTACTTTCCTATTATTAATTATTACGGGAACATAGGAACCATATTGAGTCCCTCTGCCTCATCGAAGCCAAATAACAGATTCATATTCTGAACCGCCTGTCCAGCTGCACCTTTTACAAGGTTATCGATGGCTCCCATCATAACAATACGGTTCGTTCTTGGATCTAATTTGAATCCGATATCTACATAATTGCTGCCTTCTACCCATTTTGTCTCCGGACATACGCCTTCACCAAGCACACGCACAAACTTCTCGTCTGCATAATATTTATCATAAATTGCTTTTACTTCTTCACCTGTTACATCTTTTTTCAATGTAGCATACTCTGTTGCCAGTA
>OHZM01000516.1_pt1 | contig 11113 bp, 16 predicted proteins | sample 1580481 | NCBI WGS metagenome assembly OHZM01 (sample SAMEA3882506, study PRJEB24775) | human gut metagenome | biome: human-associated habitat; feature: intestine environment; material: feces | place: Netherlands | collected 2009/2010 | reverse complement strand
TTTGCGCCAAAGCGGAGTGCAGGCCCCCGGCGGAGCCGGGGGCCTGGCGGTATACATGAAAGCAGTCCCCCGGCAAGGCCGGGGGACTGCTGCTGTTTACTCGTTGGTGTAGTTGTCGAAATAGCCCTGAATGTAGACGATGGGGGTGCCCTTGTCACCGGAGCCGCTGGTCAGGTCGCACAGGGAGCCGATCAGGTCGGTGAGGTTCCGGGGCGTGGTGCCCTCGGACACCATGTTGCCGACCAGGCTCTCGCTGGTCTTCTCGCGGATGCGCTCTTCGATGGCTTCCTTCAGCGCCTCGCCCTTGAGATCGCCGAAGTCATTGTCGGCGAGGTACTTGAGCTTCAGCTCGTTCGGCGTGCCGACAAGGCCCTTGGTGTAGCCGGGGGAGACGACGGGGTCAGCGAGCTCCCAGATCTTGCCGACGGGGTCTTTGAACGCACCGTCGCCGTAGACCATGGCCTCGATGTGCTTGCCGCTGGCCTTGCTGAGTCTCTCGCCCAGCTCCTCGGCAACGGCCATGCAGTCGCGCGGGAAGAGCTTAACGGTCTCCTCGGTCGCCTTGTTGGAGCCGAGCAGGCCGTATTCGGCGTTGTAGCCGCTGCCGTCGACGCTTCTGTTGAGCAGATCGTCGAGGCCGAGCACCACGCGGGCGCCAGCGGCCTTGAGCAGGCGCTTGCTGCGCGCGCGGGTGTGGATGTCGCAGGTGATGACGGCGTCGGTGACCGGTTCGCCAAGGTAGGCTTCGGCGTCGCGCTTCAGCTTCATCAGGACCTGGGCGGAAATCTCCTGCGGGGTCCACTTCTTGCCGTCGATCTCAACGGTCCAGTCGGTGCCCATGTGGCGCTTGACGGAGCTGATGGTGCGGTCGACGTTGGTGACGGCCTGGCGCTTGGCGACTTCGCCGACCAGAATCTCGCCGGACTTGCTGAATGCCACGACCGACGGTGTGGTGCGAGCGCCTTCGGCGTTCACGATAACGGTGGGCTGGCCACCTTCAAGAGTTGCGATGCAGGAATTGGTAGTACCCAGATCAATGCCAACTGCGCGTCCCATATTTGGTCTCCTTTGCAATAGGTTCGCTATACGTTCTTTTCGTTCTTCGCTCGAGTTTCGGATCGCCGTTTCCGGATTGCCGTCTCTCATGCTTTCCAAAACTTGAGCCTACACCACTCAACTTTGAATCGCAAGTTATTATTCCCAAAATCGCAAAAATTCTTGAGCACACCTCACTCAACTTTGCGCAAAACCCAAAACCGCCGGCGCTGGGGAGCATCTCAGCGGCGGCGGTTTTGGGGATTATCGGAGGTTATTCAGCCAATCAGCGGTCGTTCTTGGCGGCCTTCGCGGTCTTGATGAGCATCGCGACGGCAACCAGCATGGCGATCGCAACAGCCGCAGCCAGCACCGCGGTGCCGGTCTTGCCGAGCAGTGCGGCGCCAAACGGGCCGGCCTTCGTATCGTTGTTGACCTTGCCGGAAGCGATTACGCCGTTCTTGTCAGCGCCCGGCTTGCCGTTGTTCTTGTCGGCGGAGTTGGCGGCCGGAGCCTGGAAGTCGACGGTCACGGCCTTGCCGGACTGGCGGCCGGTGACGGTGAGCTTGTATTCGGAGCCTTCGGTCACGCCGTCGAGCGCGATCGGAGTGGTCTGTGCGGTCTTGACGCGCACGCCGGAGAGCGGAGTGGAGGAATCGGACGCGGCCACGGTCTTGCCGTTCTTGTCCTTCAGCTCGTAGCTGAGCACAGCGTCGCCGTTGAAGCCGTCGACGTCCGCGGTGAACTTGCCGTCGGCAGCGGAGACCTTCACAGTGCCGTTGTCAGACAGTGCCTTCTGCGATTCGGTGGAAGTGGCCAGTCCCAGAGCGCCGGCGATCGTGTAGAAGTTGTCGGTCTGGTCGGTCAGGCCGGAATAGTCAAACGCCGGGCGCATCGCATCCGGCACGGTGGTTAGGGGCTTGTCCTGCATGGCACCAGCTGTTGATACAGAAGAACCGCCCGCCGATGCGGCAGGGGCCGATTCGCAGTTCTGCAGGGATGTCGCGGGGGTCGATGCGCTTGCATCCGCCCCGCTCTCCGAGATGGTCGGCGTTGCCGCTGTGGCAGTCGGGACAGCATTCTCTGCCGTAGTCACAGCAGCATCCGCATTCTGGGCAGGTGCACATGAGAAAATCTCCTTTGCTTTTTTGATGTCGGCAAGAATCTTTTCCATTTCCTGCTGCGGTGTCATGTCCTTGCGGCTTCCATCCGGATTGAAAAACTGACCAAACAGCTCTCTTTTTGCGGCAACACCTTTCAGATTCTGAGTGCATGTGATTGTCAGGCAATAGCGCCCGTCAGACCCATAGTCCGATGCACGAATATCTTTGGAAAATGAGCCGAAAATCTCTCTGTCTGGATAAGTGTCTTTGATCCATGCGGAGACCTGAGACAGAAAGTCGAAGTCCAGACTATGCACTCGACAGGTGCATTTATCCTTGATAGAGCCAGCGAACTCTGACGCATAAGTGAGGGTCTTGCTCATCCGGCACTCGTAGCCCCGAGTCTCCCGGCTGACAGTTCTAGCACTTTCATCCCATTGAAAGTCTCCGTATGGCATGGCATAGGGGCATCCCCAGCACTCATGGCCGGGTGCGTAACCAGATAGGCGGTTTCCAGTGGTACTGGCATCGGTGGATTTCTTCACTCGCCGTTCGCATTTGCAGATATAGGTGGTCACACTTTCACCTCCGTGCCCTTCAGGCGGTCCAGCATCTCGGTCTGCACATCCTTGTTCATGGGCTGGATGTTGTTGCCCTTCCAGCCGTAGCAGAGGATGGGCCCGTAAAGCTGGCGGCCCCGGTACTTCCGGTTGAGCAGACTGGCGGGCTGGATGAGACCATCGTACCGGCCCACGAACAGCACCGCCGGGGTGCGGGGCAGCACGATCATCTCGCAGGGAGTTCCCAGCCGGTTCTCAATGGCCCACAGGCTGTCGGGCAGGGACGCGATCACCGGAGCCTTGCCCGGCTCGGCTAAAATACCTTTCATTTGTAAAATCCTTTCTGATGTGATATCATCAAGGGCGATGGGGCTTGTGAATTCCATCACCCTTTGGGCTCGTCCGTGTTACCAGCACGGGCGGGCTCATTTTTGTTGATGTCGTCGGCATCCTCTTCTGCGTTGCCGAGTACAAAGCTTTTGATAAGCGGTAACCAGTCCGGTGTCAACTCGGAGATGCACCTTTTGGCATAGTAGTAATAGATTGCGTTGCTGACCCTCGGGGAGCCGGTGGTCCGCTGGTCCTTGACCATGTAATTTGCCTGGTTCCGGCTCAGGCCCATGCCCATCAGGAGCTTCTTCAGACGTTTCGTTTTCATGCGCCCCTCCGGTTCTGCCGGTAGTCCGGCTCTTCGGTGCGGGCGTGGGTGCGGTCAATGCGGCCATAGCGGCGGGCGTTCTGCTCACGATCCTGGGCGGCAAAGCCCAGCCGCAGGAACGCTACCGCTGCCAGAACCAGGCATAGGGCCGTGGCAAACTGGCTGTCAGAGATGGAGCTGCCCAGCTGTGCACCACCCTCGATGCCCATGCCGTACAGCAGACTTACGGCACCGCTGGCAGCAGCCAGCCAGTACCAGACGCGGGATTTAATCTTCATTGGGGGATTCCTCCATTCTGTCCATGAGGTCTGCGGCAGTAGTCACTATGCTGAGCAACGCTTCCGGATTTCTTTGATCTATGCAAATCCCGGCAATCAGAGCGGCGCAAAGGGCTTTCTGTTCCATCTCTGTACCGCAGGCATAAATCTTGGGGTTCCCGTCCTTCCCCAGCTGGATTTTTAACTGAGCGTTCGGGCTGATATTCATGCTCCTACCTCCTGAAGACAATTGACTGCGGGTCTGCAGTCGTCCAATGCCCATCCGATGACCGGGTGCCATTCGCCATCAGCAAAAATCTGCAGCCCGGTGTGGCTTTCATCCTTGATTTGTCCGCCCAGCTGGTAGCAGCCAGATGCCTGACTGCCGCCCCAACGGAACCACTTGTTCCAAAACAGCGGTGCGATGTACGCGCATCCAGTGGGCGCTGCGGCCCGCTCGGATGCAAGGGTGTAAGGTTTCATGCGGTCTTTTCCTCCTTTGCAATTGCCGGGAAGAAATACTCCCCGATTTTTTCTTGCGGGATGTGTAGTGCTCTGCAGATGATGACGATCTCGTCACTCCTCCAAGGTTGTGTCCCCTTGAGCCGTGCGGTCATCGTGTTGGAGCTTACCCCAATCAGGGCCGCAAGTGCGCCCTGGTTGAGATCCTGGTCTTCTGCCAGACGACTGATTTTGAGATAAGGCTTCTTCATGGTGATTCACCTCCTTGTTGTGGTTGCATCCCTTCTGCGGTATACTGGGGCAGAAGGAAGGTGAAATTATGAAACTGTATCATATTGACCGATTAGGAACGCTTAAGGATGGGCAACGGATTGAGCTTATACCGCTGTCCGAACTCAGTGGGTCAGTTGGAAAGTCGAGGTTTGCACGGCAGCTGTTTCCTGAAGGTATTTCGCATCATGGTGCTCAATATTTGGACACAGAAAGTGTATATAAACGATTTCTCGGAAGAACATACAACAATTTTGAATTACTTGAAGTATTTAATATCGAAGCGCTAGTGAATGATGTGAAATTATCATGCAGTAAATCAATCGAGCTAGTTTTTGAACTGGTTAGACAAAGATACTTTCCAGGGAAACCTTCGAGAATGACTTCACTGTGTGCTGTGGACAATCCAGAAGCTCGTGGGTGGAAATCTTTAAAAGCAGATGAAAAGCAATTATTTGAAATAATCGCTCCGGATGATACTCCATCATTTGATGGGGCTTTTTTGCACGGAGGACTTGCGCTAAATCGAGATTCATTTGAAAATTGGAAAATTGACTTTTCAATATCAGAACTTTTTGATTTGGCATATGCTTATTGGTCTGGGGAATCTACAAGTTCTCCTCAGTATGAGTATCTTGTTCAGTTGCCAATTGCTCAAATTCACCTTGTTCACGCATCTTAACTGCATGGTCATAAGCGAATTTAGCTTCAGCTTCGAGAACCGATGTATAACCGCTCTCATCCATTGCGTGATAATGGGTAGTTCCTTTTTGATCTGGTGATACCACCCACTTGGCTCCAGGATTTGGAATGCTGGTACTAATGCTGTTCGTATGTGCTCCAGATGTTCCGAACTCGGAACACCCAAACGTATGACGCGGCATTTCATCGATAGTCAGCATGTGTGCTTTCGGTGCTGATTCTGAGCCGCGAGGAAATACGCACGTCAGCCTGCTACACGCCGCCACCGCTTGAGCCAGATCTGCAGCCGCAGAACTCAGTGAGGCCAGCGTCTCCCCGTGAGCTTCTTCGGACTCCTTGCTCACCAGCTGCAACTGGTGGGTGAGGAGTTCTTTGATTTCCACAGGTTCGCCGGGCTTTTTGTTGTCATTCATGTGGTTCACTTCCTTACTGATGAATTAAATTCCGCAATCAAGAGAAAAAAATAGCCTGGGTCTCGCTCAGTGTAAGCTCCAGCATAGAGGACAGCTTATCAACTTCCGAGACTTTGAATTCGTTCTCGTTGTTGATTTTTCGCTGGAGACAATAAGGTGTGATGCCGAGTTTTTCGGCAACAGCCTTCAGTTTGAGGCCTTTTGCTTCGATTTTTTCTCTGAGGGCCTTGGTGTCAGTCATTTGGAAAACACCTCCTTTCTGCGGAATTAAATTCCGCAAACTCATATTACCACCTTGAGGAATGAAAGTCAACAATATTTGACAGAATTTTCAAAAAATATTGAATTTCATTCACACATGTGGTATTCTAACAGTAAAGAAAGGCGGTGCTACGATGTCTGAGATATATAATCGCATTCGGATGCGTCGACAGGAACTCGGCTGGACAACAGACGAACTTGCAAAACGAATGGGATATAAAGATAGATCATCTATCAGTAAGATTGAAAGTGGAAAAGCGGATATCCCACAATCTAAAGTAAAGGCCTTTGCGGATGTGCTTGACACCTCAGTGTCATGGCTGCTTGGTATTGATGAAACAAACCACACTTCTGACAAGACCGATGCAGACCCCATCCCTCCCGGTTTCCAGCCGATGCCAGAGATGGACTGGGTGCCTCTTGTGGGCCGGATTGCTTGCGGTACGCCGATCACGGCGGAACAGAACGTGGAGCGCATGGTCTGTGTACCGTCCAAGTGGCGCTCCACCTTTACACTGACCTGCAAGGGCGACAGCATGGAGCCCCGCATCCACGATGGCGATCTGGTGGCCATCCGGAAGCAGCCAGAGGTGGAGAATGGAGAAATCGCTGCTGTGCGCATCGGAGAAGAGGCAACCTTGAAGCACGTTTATCGGCATGACAATTTTATCGAACTCCGCCCGGAGAATCCGGCTTTCAACAGCATCATCCTCAGCCGGGAAGATATGAATGCCGTTGTTATTGAAGGTAAGGCCGTTGGGCTTTGCCGGGATATCTGATGTTGGAGGAAGTTAAGATGTCACTGTTTGGCAAGAAAGAAAAAGAAGAAATTGCACGACTGAATGCTGAAATGCAGAGCCTTCGGGAAGCTATGCCGTCAGAAAGCCGCACACTGGACGACATCAATCGAGAAATCAAAGCTTCACGTGAAGAACTCGCTCGTGTCCAAGAAAACCTTGAAAGCCGCAACCGCGAGTTGAAAGATGCCTTGGAAGAACTTCAACAGGCAAAAGACCAGATTATTGAAACGAATGAAGAAATTCTGATGCAGAGTTTTGGGCTTTATACTCCTCGGTACTCTTTTATGAATGCAGACGAGTACAAGGCACATCTTTTGGAAATTCGTACCAAACAGAAAGATATGATTAAAGCGAAAACGGCTGTCAGCGGAAATATGAACTGGACAGTCAATGGAAATGCGTCCAAAGGCAAGAAGATGGTCTCTGATATGCAGAAACTTCTCCTTCGTGCATTCAATTCTGAATGCGATGACGTAATTGAACACGTCAAATACAATAATATCGAAGCCAGTGAAAAGCGTATTACTACCTCTAGGGAAGCGATTTCCAAGCTGGGAACCATTATGGAAGTCAGCATCCAGCCTAAGTATTACCGCTTAAAAATCGAGGAACTTCATCTTGCTTTTGAATATGCTCAGAAAAAGCAGCAGGAGAAGGAAGAGCAGAAGGAAGCACGGGCAAGGATGCGTGAAGAGGCAAAGCTTGCCAAGGAAATCGAAGAGGAACGCAAAAAATTGGAAAAAGAGCAGCAGCATTATCAGAATGCGCTGGAACGTATCAACATGCAGTTGGCATCTGCTTCTGAGGCTGACCGTGCAGCAATCGAAGAGAAGAAGGCCGATCTGGTGGCTCAACTGGATAAGATTGATAAAGAGTTCAAGGATGTCGATTATCGTGAGGCAAACCAGCGTGCCGGTTATGTTTATGTAATCTCGAATATTGGCGCATTTGGAGAGAATGTTTACAAAATCGGTATGACACGCCGTCTTGATCCACAGGATCGCGTGGATGAACTGGGTGATGCCTCGGTTCCGTTCAACTTTGACGTACATGCTATGATTTTCTCGGATGATGCTCCTCGGTTGGAGGCTGCGTTGCACAATGCCTTTGCGGACCGTAAGCTCAACTTTGTAAACCAGCGGCGAGAGTTTTTCCGTGTTTCTCTGGATGAAATCAAAAAGGTTGTCAAAGAAAACTATGACCGTTCTGTGGAGTTTGTAGAACTTGCACCCGCTGAACAGTATCGTGAATCCATTAAGCTAAGGGAAGAAGCTCAAAAAAATGCGAATAGTCGAAAGGAGTAACTATGGTAATCCAAATTCCAGAAAGATTGTCACCTCTCCCTGCATTGAATTTTTCTAAGAGTTTAGCTTCTCTACATCGTGAAAAAGAATTCATTTATGATTTTACAAATATGCAGCACTGCCCTCCTTTTGGAATGCTGATCGTTGCTGATGCGATAAGAACAGTCCAAGAATCTTTTCCTCAATGTAAGCATATTCCTATAAATTATGATCGGACACAAGGATGTCAATTCGCTTCTAATTTTGGCTTTTTCCAAATGTGCGGATGGGATATTGGTTTGCATCATTCAGCAGAATCCTATGGTGCAACATATATTCCTATAAAGAAAATTTCAATAAGTGACTTGCAGAAAAAGTATCTCGATAGTACGATTATTCTTGGCGAAATGATTGAAAGGTGCTCTCAAGATTTGGCGGTTACACTAACTCAAGATGCCGCTTCTCCTCTTACAGAAACTTTTCGATACTGTTTGAGAGAAATCATAAGGAATTCTTACGAGCATGGGAACACCAATGAAGTTTGGGTTTGTGGAGAATATTGGAAAACAACGAATAAAGCTCAAATTGCTATAATTGATAAAGGACAGGGCATTTGGGAAAGTCTGCGGCGTAACCGACATTATAACCCAAGATGCGACAGGGATGCTAATAAGCTTGCGCTCCAGCCAGGTGTTACAAGAACCTATGGACTTAAGCAGGATCCTTATGACGCATGGAGTAACTCAGGATATGGACTTTTTACGTCAAGCTCTATCTGTTGCTGTGGAGGAGGAATGTTTTGGCTGTGCAGCGGCGATGACGCAACCTTAAACAATGGCCAGAGCCAATTTAACTACGATATTCATTATAATGGAACTGCGATATGTATGGATATTGACACGACAAGACTAACAGATATTGAAAAAATATTACCAGATATTGCAAGAGCCGGAGAGCTAAAGGCGACGCAATATGGTGGTAGTCGCGTATTGACAGCATCGAAGGTTTCCTCTATTGCTTCTCTTGTCCATAAAATCAACCAATAAACAAAAACGCCCCGGTGTTCCAGCACCGAAGCGTTTCATAAGCGGCTCACCCAGAAGAGGGCATCGCACACTTGGACATTGCGATTATACCTCTTTTGGGCGGGCTTGTCAAAGTGTACCCAAAGGAGGGTATTTTTATGGGAATGCGAACCAATACTGCCCAATGGTTGCCTAACCAAAATCGGTGGCAAATCAAAGTACAGAAGAATGGTGTGCGCCGGACTTTTACCAGTGCAAAGCCGGGCCGCACCGGCCAGCGGGAAGCAAATGCAAAAGCGGATGCCTGGCTGGATGAGGGCATTTGCAGCACCACCAAGCGCTGTTCGGAGGTCTGGAATGAGTATCTGATCTCGGTGCGGGCCACCGCCGGCACAAGCTATGCCCAGCAGGTGGAGAAGTTCGGACAGAACTATATCCTGCCAGTGGTGGGCGACCGCCGGATCGGTGACCTGAATACGGGAATGCTGCAGGATGTGCTGAATCGAGCATACAAGGAAGGCAGCATGAATCCGCAGGCCACCCGAAAGAGCAGGGGAAACCTCTCGAGGAAAACATTGCAGGGAATCCGGGCAGTCGAAGTCAGCTTTGTGAAATGGGCCCGGCAGCATAAATACACCGCCCTGCGGCCAGAGGATGAAGGGCTCACAGTACCAAAGGGAGCACGTCCAAAGGGCCGAAAGATCCTTCAGCCGGACGCATTGCGGGTCCTGCTTGCCACGGATACACGCATCGTCCGTGGCAAGGTTGAACAGGATGCCAATATCCATGCTTACCGCTTTGCGGTCCTGACCGGCCTGCGTCCTGGCGAACTGCTTGGCCTGCGTGTGGGCGACGTGGAAGGCAACCGGCTGCACCTTGCCCGGGCCATCAATACCTTTGATGAGGAAACACACGGCAAGAACGAAAACGCTATCCGCACGGTGGTCCTGCATCCGCTGGCGGCTGCGGAACTCCACGCTCAGCTGCAGCAGCGGGCCTTTGAAGAGGAGCGGCCTCTTCGGGGAGATGATCCAATTTTCCTGTTGGAGAATGAGCACAGCCTCTATAACTACTGGCTGTTCTACCAGCGCAGCAACGGCATTGACCCGCCGGTCAGTCTGTACGAGCTGCGGCACACCTTTGTGAGCATCATCGAGGATGCCGTGTCCCCGGCAGAGCTGCGCCGCATGGTAGGGCACAGCAAAAGTATGGATACTTACGGCTGGTACAGTCACGCCGTTGACGGCAGGGCTGACACGGCAGCAATGGCCGTTTCAGATGCGCTGGCAGAGTATTCTCCGCGTGCAAAATAACCCACTTTGTAACCCGTTTTTGTTCCTAAATGGTTGTGATAGCAGATAATTGATTTTTGGTGAAATTCAAAAAATGTGCATGAATCCATCACAATTTCAAAGCGCATCCAGCGAATTGTGATAGTTGAGCTTGTTCGAATCCACCCGCGCCCACCAAACAAGAAAAATCCGAACCTATTTCCGATTGGAGAAGGGTTCGGATTTTTCGTTTTCTTCGGGTTTGAGAATGAAGGCTCCCGTGGACGGCGTAAAACTCCGATACCTTGTCATAGACCGTAAGCCAATAACAAGATTTGGAGGATGCGATTATGAAGTACGATGCAAGAGCCTGCCATTTCAACATGGACACTGGATGTGTGGAGCTGCGGCTCCGGGATGGGAGAAAAATCTCCATCGATTGTACCGGGGTCGAGGATGCGCTGGATGTGACCATGGCCCAGCAGACTGAACTGGACTACCTCATCTACAACGACCCACTGGGCTATGCGGATTTGATTCTGAACGGTGACCCGGAGGAGTATTTGAAAAACGTAGCTGGAAGCCATGGGTTAGAAGATTAAGGGCAAAAAAATAAGAGGTGCGCCCAACTGGACACACCTCGGCGAGATACATCTATGTAAGGATGTAAGGCAGGGCGTTCCCTTTACCGGGAGCGTCCTGCTGTTTTTATGCGGCAACAGGCAATGCTTGTAGAGCTTCCTGCTCTTTCAGCCATTCCTCATATTCACGCTGGCCTTCCTCGCTGTTGAAAAACTCAACCATGGAGGGATAAAAGCAACGTGCAAGGGTCTTGATTGCTTCATCCGGGTAGCCGGATTTGTTTGACTTCTTCTTTTTGTTCAAATAGTATCCTCCGAAACTCAAAGTTCCATATCCTGACCACGCTTGCGGTTTCGCTGCGGCACATTCATGGTGCGCTCCTGCTTGGGGGCAAGAATCTTTTCCAGAAAGCCGCGCACCAGTTCGGGCGC
>OHZM01000512.1_pt1 | contig 11203 bp, 7 predicted proteins | sample 1580481 | NCBI WGS metagenome assembly OHZM01 (sample SAMEA3882506, study PRJEB24775) | human gut metagenome | biome: human-associated habitat; feature: intestine environment; material: feces | place: Netherlands | collected 2009/2010 | reverse complement strand
ACCGCGTGGGCGGCGGCGATGCCTTTGCCAGCGGTCTGATCTACGCCATGCTGCACAACTATAAGGCTATGGATATGGTCAACTTTGCCGTGGCAAGCAGCGCCATCAAGCACACCATCCACGGCGATGCCAACATCACCGATGATGTCAGCTCCATCCGCAACCTGATGAACATGAACTACGACATCAAGCGGTAACATTCCTTTATACGCAAAGATCCCCTCCGGTACGCGCACACCGGAGGGGATCTTCTTATTATGCTTCAATCTTACAGAAACACATCCAGCATCTTTTCCAGCGGAGTGCGGGTGTCAAGCTCCAACCCGGCTTTCTGTTTCAGCATCAGAATGCGGCGGACACTCTCGTTGAGGCGGTCCTCGCTGATGGTTCCATTCTGCACAGCCTCCAGTACACCGTCAAAGGCTTCCGGCAGGTCGGGCGGCATCAGCAGAAGATCTGCCCCGGCGTTCAGCGCCGCTACAGCCGCTTCTGCTGCAGAATAGTGGTCACGAATGGCTTGCATGGACAGCGAATCGGTGCAGATGACCCCAGTAAAGCCCAGCTCCCCCCGCAGACGCTCGGTCAGCATAGTGTAGGAGAGCGACGCAGGCAGGCCGTCCTGCGTTGCATTGGGGGTGGTGATGTGGGCAGTCATTACTACGTCGGCCCCAGCTGCGATTCCAGCCGCAAAAGGCTTCAGCTCCGTCTCCCGCATCTCTGCCCAAGTCTTGGTGCTGCTGGCCGTGCCGTAGTGGCTGTCCTCTGCGGTATCTCCGTGGCCCGGGAAATGCTTGAGTGTGCAAAGTATGCCCGCATCGTGAAACCCTTGTACAGCGGAGGCCACCATCTGTGCCGCCACTGCCGGATCCGACGAAAATGCTCGGTTCCCGATCACGGTATTGGCCGGATTGGTGTTCACATCTGCCACTGGAGCAAAGTCAAGATTCAAGCCGTAGGTTTTGAGGTAGCCTCCGATGATCTGCCCCATGGCACGGGCATTGGCCGGGTCCCCTGTTGTACCTACTGCCTGGGCACTCTGGTATTGGGGCAGATCAAAGCCGGAAGCATTGGCCAACCGGGCTACGCTGCCGCCCTCCTCGTCCACGGCGGTCAACAGACCGGTCCCGGATGCTGCCTGAAAATCTGCCAGAAGCTTTTTCAACTGCTCCGGGCTTTTCACATTCTGCCGAAACACCACAATGCCGCCCACCGGATACTTTTTCAGCCCCTGCCGTTCTGCCCAGGTCAGCCTTGTGCTATCAGACTGTCCACTGGGGTCCAGTGCCTCGACCCGCACCACGAACAGCTGCCCCACCTTTTCCCGCAGAGACATGGCAGCAAGCCGTTCCTCTACCGGGTCAATCCGGGCTGCTGCCGAGGCCGTTCCCGTCAGCAGCAGAGCCGCAGACAACAGCACAGCAGCTGCCCGCCGGATGATTTTTCGCACGAGAGACACCTCCTTTTTCTCTCAGTGTAGCACACCCTGCAAAGGTGCACAAGATGCAAAGATCCCCTCCGGTACTCACACACCGGAGGGGATTTTCCATATCAGAAATGCATCAGGAAAGGATCATGCGGTCGTTGGCGAACTCGCCGCCGGACGCGATCTGGAACTTGGCCAGCAGGTCGGAGACGTGCAGGTTCTTCTTCTCTTCCCCGGAGACATCATAGATGATGTGGCCCTCGTGCATCATGATCAGGCGGTTGCCGTACTTGATGGCATCCTTCATGTTGTGGGTGATCATCATGGTGGTCAGGTGGTTCTCCTCCACGATCTTGGCCGAGAGGGTCAGCACCTTGAGCGCCGTCTTGGGGTCCAGCGCGGCGGTGTGCTCATCCAGCAGCAGGAGCTTGGGCTTGTTCATGGTAGCCATAAGCAGGGTCAGTGCCTGACGCTGACCGCCGGACAGCAGGCCCACGCGGGCGGTCAGGCGATCCTCCAAGCCCAGGTCCAGGCTCTTGAGCAGTTCACGGTAGCGCTCCCGTTCGGCCTTGGTGATGCCGATCCTCAGGCCGCGGCGCTTACCGCGCCGGGCGGCCAGGGCAAGGTTCTCCTCGATCTGCATGGTGGCGGCGGTGCCGGTCATGGGGTCCTGGAACACGCGGCCGATGTACTTGGCGCGCTGGTGCTCGCTGAGCTTGGTCACGTCCACACCGCCGAAACCGGTGACACCCACATAATAGATGAACGCGATCGTCATGACGGAAATCGTCTGGATGCCCGGCCACATAAGCGTCTGGATATGCACCGTACGCATCCACGCGGAACGCACAGCGCCCTGCTGTTCCTGGAATGTGCGGAACTGCGTGTCCTCGCGCGCGAACGTCTGGGTGGTCTTCACGCCGGCGATCGATTCGTGGATGAACGCGTTGAGATTGCTCTGCTTATTGGATAGCACCTGGTACGCGCGACGCTGGAAATGCTGTAATCCCAGCACCCACGCGATGAGCAGCGGGAACAACGCGAGACTGTACAGCGCGAGACGCCAATCCACGACGAACATGACCACTAGCGTGATGAAGAACGTGAACACGTCGGAAATCACGTTGACCAGACCGGAGCTCAGGGTGTCCGAAAGCGTGTTCACATAGTTGACCACGCGGATGAGGATTTTGCCATGCGGACGCGAGTCGAAATAGCTGAACGGCAACGTCTGAATGTGCGTAAACAGGTCGCGGCGCATGTCTTTAAGCATGAGCTGGCCGACGCGCGTGATTTCCACAGTACGGTAGCGCAAACCGAATTCGTAAATGACGATGAGCACCGCCAGCAGTGCCACCAGCTCGCCAAGCAGCGCAAGGTTTTTCGCCGGAATGACACTGTCGATCATGATTTTCGTCAGATACGGTTCCACGACGTTGATGCAGCCCATTGCCGCCACGACGATGAGGATCCAGACCACGCGGGCCATGTACGGTTTCAGGTAGACGCCGACGCGCGCGAGGTCGCGCATATTGATCTTCTCTTCAAGGTCTTCATCGTCACGGAAGGTGTTGCGTTGTGCCATGATGTTATCCTCCCCCGCGTCTTACGCTTCGAATCCCTGCGAGCGGCCGGCATCCACGCCCAACTGCTTGCTGTAAATCTGCCAATATCGGCCGTGCGAGGCCACCAATTCGTCGTGCGTGCCACGTTCCACAATGCGCCCATGCTCCAGCACGAGAATCAAGTCGGAATCCTTGACCGACGAAATGCGGTGGGCGATTGTGACAATCGTCTTCTTCTCGTCCAAATCGCGCAAGTGCCGCTGAATCTCTGCTTCCGTTTCCATATCGACGGCGCTGGTCGTATCGTCCATAATCAGAATCGACGGATTGTCGGCGAGAGCACGCGCCAAGCTCAGTCGCTGCTTCTGTCCGCCGGACAGGCCGACGCCACGTTCGCCGACGACGGTATCGTAGCCGTCCGGCATGCTGCTGATGAAGCCATCCGCGCCGGCAATGGCGGCCATGCGGCGCACGTACTGTTCGTCGTAACCACGTCGTCTGCGCTGGCCGTCGTACTGACCGTTGTACTCAAGTCGGTTGCCTCGGTCGCCCGCGCCAAAGCTGATGTTGCTGCCGATCGTATCGGAAAACAGGAACGTATCCTGCGCGACGATGCAGACTTGCGATCGCAACGTGGCGAGCGGCCAGTCGCGCGCGTCGATGCCGTCGATGAGCACACGACCGGCGGTTGGGTCGTAGAAACGGGAGATAAGGTTGACGAGAGTCGATTTGCCGGAGCCGGTTTCGCCGAGGATTCCGAGTTTCGCGCCTGCGGGAACGTGGAAGTCGATGTCGCTGAGCACAGGCGTCCCCAGATCGTCGGGGAAAGCGAAGTCGACGTGCTGGAAGTCGATGGTTCCTGCGATTCTAGCCGATTTATCGGCGGCTTGCGCCCCTTGCGTACCTTGCGTACCGACTCGCGTAGTGCTTTGCGTGGCTTTCCCTGCAAACTCCGGCTTTTCGCGAATACGCGATTCGGCGGTGAGCAGCTTACGGATTTTTATGCATGCCGCGTTGAAACGTTGCCAGTCGTTGGTAAGCCATCCGGATTGGCGGATTGGGCTGTCAAGCATCCACAGGTATGAGTTGAACGCCACAAGGTTGCCAAGAGTCATGTACCCTTTGATGACGAGAAAGCCGCCGAAACCGAGTGTGATAAGTTGCAGCGAAAAGCCGAGACCGTCAAGCCAGGGCATGTATTTGCGGCTGTTGTATGCCTGGGCCATGTTGCGTTGCATATAGTCGTCGTTGCGTCCGTCAAATTTTTCGGTTTCGTACGATTCGCGCACAAACGCTTTGACGACGCGGTTGCCTTCGATGTTTTCCTCGACCATCGAATTCATTTCGGCGAGCGAGTTTCGGATATCGAAGAACAGGGGTCGTGCATGCTTCGACAGACCGCGTGTCAAAATGAACAGTGGTGGCGTGACGCAAGCGAGCGCAAGAGCAAGTCGCCAATCAATCGAAAACATCATGGCGAGCGCGCCGATGAACATGACCACGCAGTCAAGCGCTTGCAGGCTCACCCAGCTCAGTGCGTGGCGGATGGCGTCGGTGTCGGACGTCATGCGGCTCATGACGTCGCCAGTGCGAGTGTGGTTGAAGTAGGTGAAGTCAAGTTCGTGGAGTTTTTCGAATTCGTCGCTGACGAGACGATAGATGGAGTTCTGTCCGAAGCGTTCCATCCACATTTGGCAGCCGTAACGGGAGCCGACACGCACCACGGTGAGCACGAGCATCATGACGCACAGTCGGGTCAGTTCGTCCACATGGCCTTGGGTGATGACACGGTCCACGATCAGTCCGGACAGCAGCGGGATGATGAGGGCCATGGTGTTGTTCACGCAGAACAGTACGACCGCGCCGGCCACGCGCGGCAGGTCGGGTTTGCAGTACGGCAGGATCCATGCAAGGTTGCCCGCCTGCTGGTTGCGTTTCGGATCGACATACATACGTAGCGTTCCTTCGAATTGTTTGCTTGGGTCTTGGTTGGGTTGTTGTTGGGTTGTGGTGTTGCGGCCATTCGTTGCCGCCACGATTCACGTCCGTCGTGTGTCGAGCGTCCCGTCACCGGCATGCCGCCGCCGGCCGAAACCCCTGTTCGGATTCGCAAACTCGACTTATTTTAAACGAACCGTACGCCGATGCAACAGATGCGTTTTCGGCGTGTCGCAATCATAATAAAATCAACATATATACCGTTACATACCACTGGTTTGCGGGTGCTGCGAAAACCGTCATCGGAGCCTGGCTCGCCGGAATCGGAGCATCGCATCGGAACATCGCACGATAATGGAATCAAGCTCGAACTATCGATACGAGCATCGGCGACGCACGTCGAGGAAAGGACGGCAAGGATGACGGACTTGGAGCACATCCGCGCGAAGTTCGCTGCGGAATATGGCCTGTCGGAGGACATGCTCAGGAACGCGGAACGTTGGACGGAGACCACGGGCGACCTCGAAGGGGTTCCCGAGAACCTGCTGCCGGGCATTCTGGGAATGCGATTTGGCGCGATCGCCATCGATACGCCGCGTTCCGAACGCTGGAGCACGCCGGAAGACATCGATGTAATCGCCGACCTCGCCTACCTGCCGGATGGCGGGTACGATACGGCCGCGGGAGCGTGCCGCGGCCATTTGCTCGACCTGTATCTGCCGCATGACGCGGTATTGCGCGGTGGGCACACCCTGCCGGTGTACATCGATATCCATGGCGGCGGATTCACTTACGGATACAAGGAGCTGAACCGGAATTTCAACGTGCATCTCGCGGAACAGGGCTTCGCGGTGTTTTCATTGAACTATCGTCCGGCGCCGCAGACCGACTTGCGTGGGCAATTGGCCGATATCCAGGCGGCATTGCGTTGGATCGCAGCCCATATGGCCGATTATCCGGTCAATCCGAACGCGGTGTTCCTCACCGGCGATTCCGCAGGTGGCGCGTTGACGCTACTGACCTTGGCCATTGAAAACAATGCGGAAGCCGCGGCTGCGTTTGGCGTCGACAAGCCGTCCGGCATCCGATTCGCGGGTGCCGCTCCGGTGTGCGGCGCGTACAGTTCGGCGTCGTTGGAGACCATGGGCCGCAAGCTGACGGTCGGGTATGACCCGAACCGCCGTATCGGTCTTGAGCAGATGTTGGGCGTCGATTTCTTTGCGGGGCTCGAAGCCGCCGATCCGAAGTTCCTCACCGCTGAGGGTCTGGCGTTCAACGTCGATCTGCCACCCTTGCTCATCATCACCTGCGGCGACGATTTCCTTGAAGCCGACAATCTGGCGTTGGCCGCCGCCTTGTCGCGCAAAGGCGCCGATTTTGAATTGTTCGACCCGAAGCCGCGCCGCCATGAGACGTTGGGGCATGTGTTCGTCATCGGCATGCCATGGCTTGAGGAAAGCCGGGAATGCCTTGATCGAATCCGCCGCTTCTCATACGAACGCTGTTGAATAACGTGAATGGGGTGAATACTCCTCCGGAGTGCCCGCCCCATTCAATGGCCGTCGATGCCGCGACGCCGTATCAGCGGCGGACCATTTCCTCTTCGATCTGTTCGAGCGACTTGCCCTTGGTCTCAGGCACGAAACGCAGCACGAACGGGATGGACAGCGCGGAGAACACGCCAAAGATGGTGAACGGGCCGCCGACGTTGTTGCCGAACATGGCCAGCAGCATGAGGAAGAACTGGGAGACCACGAAATTGCCCAGCCAGTTGGCAGCGGAACCGAAGGAGCTGCCGATGCCGCGCACGCTCAACGGGAAGATCTCGCCGATGAGCACCCATGCGATCGGGCCCCACGACAGCGCGAAGCCGAGGATATAGCAGGCGATCAGCACCATGGTCGGCACGGCCAGCGTGGCCACATCGCCGGTGAAGTTAAGCACGGCCAGCACCGCGAGGGCGATGGTCATCGTCACCGATCCGAAGATCAGCAGCTTCTTGCGGGGGAATTTGTCCATGATAAGCGTGGCCGCGATAGTGGCCACGAAGTTGACCACGCCAATGCCGACCGACACCCAGATGGCATGGTTTTCGGGGAATCCGAAGCCTTTGATGAACACCTGCGGCAGGAAATAGATCACGGAGTTGATGCCGACGAGCTGCTGGAACAGCATGATGCCGATCGCGGCGACGAGCGCAGGACGGGCGATGCGGAACAGCTCGCGGACACCGCCCTTGGTGTTCTGCGCGGCGACGGCCTTGATCTCGTCGAGCTCGAGCTGCACCTGCGTCTGATCGACGTCCTTGCGAATAAGGGTAAGTACTTTGAACGCCTCACGATCCTTGCCTCGACTCACCAGATATCGCGGCGATTCCGGCAGCAGCAGGCCGCCGATCAGCAGCAGGGCCGCCGGCACGAGCGCCGACCCCAGCATCCACCGCCAATCGCGGATGCCGGCGATATTGTGGCCGAGGAAGCCGAGATTGGACGCGTATGCCAGCAGGATGCCGAAAGTGATCATCAGCTGGAATAGCGTGGACAGCGATCCACGACGTTCCTTCGGCGCAAGCTCGGCAAGATATGCCGGAGTCAGCGAGGAGGCCGCGCCGACGGCGAGACCGAGGATGATGCGGGCCACGACCATCATCAGGAATCCCGTGGATCCCGCGCACATGCCCGAACCGAGCAGGAACAGTATCGCCGCCAGAATCAGCAGCTTCTTGCGGCCGAAACGATCGGACAGCGCGCCGATGGACAGGGCTCCCGCGCAGGAACCGATCAACACGGATGATGTGATGAACCCGGTCTGAGCCACGGACAGGCCGAAATCGGATTCGATGAGCGGCGAGGCTCCGGAGATGATGCCGGTGTCGAAGCCGAACAGCATGCCTCCCAGCGCGCCGAACGTGAAGATGAACGCGCTGTTGAGCGGGAAACGTGTGGAAACGCCACGCCCCACCTCCCGCTCGACGGCGTCGATCGTCGCGCCGACCTCATGGATGCCGGCTTCCACCGCACCTTCGGCGTCGTGTACTGGATTGGACGTCTGCACCGCAGTCATGATTCCACCTTCCATTCCCATCGATCCTCATCGATATGAGATGCAGCAATCGCAGCAAACAAAAAAGACCTGGAACGACGTATAGTGACGTCGTTCCAGGTCTTGCCTCGCATTGAGTAGCAACCCTGCCGCGCTTGTATGCTGCGTATATTGCATTCAAGTGTAGGTCATGGCGACATGCGACACTCCGATTTTTTAGAAAACGTTTACCGGTTATTTTTCAGTGCAGGAAAGCGTGAAGCACAGGCCAGCGGCACATGCTTTTCCCTCGTGCGGAGAGCCTCCTCGGATATCCACGAGCAAGCGGACCGAATCAAGCCGTCAACCATCCACAAGCAAGACGGCAAAAAGAAAGCCGGCGGAGAGAAGGCCGCCGGCTGAGAGAGAAGAGAGAAGAAGGGTTCAGTTATGGGATTCTTGAAAGAACCTCGCCAACAGCCGTAACCGTTGACATGTTCTATATAACCGCCCGACCCTTGGAGGAACGATGTGTGTTCCTGTCAATTCCCTGAGAATTTCGTAGCGGAAATGTCACGACGGTGCGAATTCGGGGGTTTATCCCACTGAATATCGCCCCAACGGCCTTCCTGCAGCTTGTTCAGCGCGGCAACAGACGATTGCACGGCATCTGCCGACACCGTCATGAAACGCCGCTATACAACACCGCCGCTCAACGACGCCGTGCACTCACACGCAATCGCGCATCTCACTCGGCGAATTTGTCGACGCGGCGATCGTAGGTCAGCAGGCCGTTGAGCTCCTCCTCCACGTCGGAAACCTGCGTATACACGTATCCCGCAAGTCCGCGCGATTCCAGTGCGGCCGCGGAGGCGAGCACGGAACGCACGGCGGCCCGCCAATCGTCGATCGAATCGTATTCACCGTAACCGTAGGCGCGCGACACCGCCGCATGCTCCGGTACGAGCTGCGCCAATCCGCCGAATTCCGAAATCACGAACGCGCGTACGCCGTGCCGTGCGACCGGCAGCACCACGTAATGCGCGGCCCTGCGGCGACGGCGGTGCTTCTTCTCGAATTCGGCCACGTATCCGCGCAACGGACCCTTGTCCGGGTAGATTTCCAGCGGCCGGAAATAGTTGTGCACGCTATGGAAGTCGCCGCAATGCTGGTCGTACCAGCCGCTCGTCGCGTCGATCGGACGGGTCGGATCGAGCGCGTGGATGCGTTCGGCTGCATCGCACGCGTCGAATTGGCCCCAGCCTTCGTTGAACAGCGTCCACGTCACGATGGAGGGGTGCCCGCCGAGCATGTGCACCATCGCGTCGCACGTACGCGACCAATCGCGCCGGTAGATCGGGTCGTCCGCGCCGAGCGCCGTGAAATGTTTGGCGGTGTCGTCGCGGAATTTGTTCCATGTGGAGCGGATGAGCGTCGGCTTGCGATTCGTGGTCCACGCATTGTATTCGCCGTCCGTGCCGCCGCCGGACACCGCGTCCTGCCAGACGAGCATGCCGAGGCGGTCGCAATGGTAGTACCAGCGGGCCGACTCGATTTTGATGTGCTTGCGCAGCATGTTGAAACCGGCGTTTTTCATGGCCGTGATGTCATGCGTCAGCGCCTCGTCGTCGGGCGCGGTCATGAGGCCGTCCGGCCAGTAGCCTTGGTCGAGCACGCCTTTGACGAAGAGCGGCTTGCCGTTGAGATGGAAGCGCGCCACCCCCTTCGTATCCGGTTTGATTTCGACGGAACGGAACGCGCAGTAGGAACTTACGACATCCATCGGCTGCGATTGCGCGACCGCCGCATCACCCGCCGTTTCCGCGGGTTTCGCCGACCCGTATCGCAATTCGGCCCGCACGTCATACAGATACGGATCGGCCGGCGACCACAGATGTTCGGCAGCTGTTGCGATTTCCGCACGCACCTTTCGCACGCCCGCCGGCAGCGTCTCATCCGCCACCACCGTGCCGTCCGCAGGGTCGGTGACGACGATGTGCAGTTTCGCGTTCGGCTTGTCGCCGCCGATTTCCGCACGGACGAACAACTTGCCGTCGGATGCCCCCTTGAGTGTCAGCGTGCGCAGGTAGGCTTCCGGCACGATTTCCAGCCAGACGCTTTGCCAAATGCCGCTTTGCGCGGTGTACCAGATGCCTTCGCGCTCGATTTTCTGCTTGCCGCGCAACTGCGTGCCCGAATCGTTCGGATCGTAGACGCACAGCGCGATTTCAAACGCGTCATCAGGGTCGATAAATGCCGAAATATCGACGTCGAACGGCAGGTAGCCGCCGACGTGCGTGCCCGCGAGCTGGCCGTTGACATAGCAGGCGCAGACATAATCGACCGCTTCGAAATGCAGGATGAGGCGATTCGCGTCGCCGATTTGCCGGACCGTTTCCTCTCCGCCGAGCGTGACGGGATGCACGACGGTGCGGTACCACAGCAGGTTGTCGGGGTAAATGGTCTGGTGCACGCCGGACAGCGCGGATTCCGGCGAGAACGGTACGAGGATCTTGCCGTCGAACGTTTGCGGAATGGCGGTTTCCTTGACTGCGCGGACCGCTTCGTCGCGGGTCAGCATCGCCGCCGTTTTGCGCCATTTCGGCGCGGTCTCATCTTCCGGAATGGACGCGATCGCGTAATCCCACCAGCCATTGAGCATGGTGCAGTTGTCGCGTACCATGGTCGGGCGCGGGTGCTCGCCGAGTATGGGGGTACGACCCTCGTCCAGCGTGCGTTCGCCTTCCTCGGCGGGATTGAACGCCTTGTTGCCGGCGCGCGCGGACAGCCATTCATGGTCGATTCGTTCACCCCACGGTGTCCACAACTGCTGCAGCGGCTCACGGGAACGCATTTTCGTAGGAGCGGCCTTCAGTACGCGTTTGATATCCAGCATGGAGAGCCCCTTCCTGCAGCCTTGCATATCTCCGCTCTCATTGTAAATGGCGGTCGCGTTAAATGGCAGATGAATGGCAAGCGATTTTTGCAGGAAAGTGCGCGAATGTGCCGGAAGGCATAGGAAAGCAGAAGAATGGCGATTCAAAAGCCACGCGATATGTCACGATTTGAAAAAGTGCTGTAATTTTCAAATCGTGACACATGTAGGGGGTTGCGTGTTGAAATCAGCCTTCCAGCTTCGCCTTTTCGGCGGCGAGACGGGCGGCCTCGGCTTCGCGGCGGGCCTTCAGCTCGGCATCGAAGCGGGCGAGCTCCTCTTCGACGGCCTCCGGCGGAATCTTCGCGAAGATCGGGTGCG
>OHZM01000503.1_pt1 | contig 11353 bp, 8 predicted proteins | sample 1580481 | NCBI WGS metagenome assembly OHZM01 (sample SAMEA3882506, study PRJEB24775) | human gut metagenome | biome: human-associated habitat; feature: intestine environment; material: feces | place: Netherlands | collected 2009/2010 | reverse complement strand
CTAAATGGTTGCAAATGTTGCATATGCGGAATTGACTTTGAAAAAGTGTATGGCGAAGTGGGAAAAGGATTTATACATGTACACCATATAATACCAATTAGTGAAATAAACGAAAACTACATTGTTAATTATAAAAAAGACTTGATACCTGTTTGCCCTAATTGCCACGCGATGCTTCACAGAAAAGTCAATGGAAAAACGCTGAGTGTTGAAGAATTAAAAGCGATAATTAATCGATAATTATATGTTGTGCTTTAAAAAAGTGCTTGACGTGTGAATAAATAATAAATTTTTTGCGAATTTGAGCCGCATTGTTCAATTTACACTTGAATAATGCGGCTTCTTATTATATAATAATATATATGCGTTATTTTGGAGGAATTTAAGTTGCCGCTCAATGAGAGAAAAGCGAATATCTCGGTGCCTGAGGGCGAGCTTGCCCGCCAGCGTGAATACGCCGAGGCGGTGAGAAGCATTATCGAGGCGAAATACTCCGAGCCGCCCAAGGCCTTTGTACATACGGCTGTCAGGGCAATGTCGCCGACGGCGAGAGGCTCAAGGGTATGCTTGCCGATATGGGCTACGAGCTTGTCGAGGAGCCTGAGGGCGCCGATCTCGTGTTATATAATACCTGCGCCATCCGTGAGCACGCCGAGGACAGAGTCTTCGGCAATGTCGGGGCGCTCAAGGGCATGAAAAATGCCAACAGAGATATGCGTATCCTGCTCTGCGGCTGCATGATGCAGCAGGAGCACGTCGCCGAGAAGATAAGAAACAGCTACCCCTTTGTCGATATAGTTTTCGGCACTCATGTCATCCACCGCCTGCCCGAGCTGCTCTATAATAACCTGAGCACCGGCAAGAGGATATATGAGCTGCCAGAGAGCGACGGCGTTATAGCCGAGGAGCTGCCTGTCCACCGCGACAGCAGCTTTAAGGCGTGGATACCCATCATGTACGGCTGCAACAATTTTTGCAGCTACTGCATAGTGCCCTATGTCAGGGGCAGGGAGCGCAGCAGAGCGCCCGAGGCGATAATCGCCGAGGCTCGCTCGCTTGTCGAGAGCGGCTATAAAGAGATAACCCTGCTCGGTCAGAATGTCAATTCCTACGGCAAATATCCCGACTGCGGCTGCAACTTCGCTCAGCTCTTGCAGCAGCTCAACGATATCGAGGGCGACTTCATCATCAGATTTATGACCTCTCACCCCAAGGATTGCACTCACGAGCTGCTTGACGTCATGGCTCGCTGCGATAAGGTCGCGAAGCACCTGCATCTGCCGTTCCAGAGCGGCAGCAACCGCGTGCTTGCCGAGATGAACAGGCGCTACACGAGGGAGAAATACCTCGGTCTGCTCGAATACGCCTATTCCGTCATGCCTGAGCTTTCGGTCACGAGCGACGTTATAGTCGGCTTCCCGGGCGAGACCTATGAGGAATTCCGTGAGACGGTCAGCCTCGTTCAGCAGGCGAATTTCACCTCGATGTATACCTTCATCTTCTCGCCGAGGGAGGGGACAAAGGCGGCTTCAATGCCCGACCCCGTCTCCCGCGAAGAAAAGGGCAGGTGGTTCAAGGAATTGCTTGACGCCCAGGAGGTCATAGCCGCCAAGCGCACCGCCTCTGCGGTCGGCAAGGTCTATCGTGTGCTGTGCGAGAGCGTCAGCAAGGGCGGACTTATCGAGGGCAGGACAGAGGGCAACGTCATAGTCGAATTCCCCGCCGACTCCTCAGTTATCGGCACCTTCCGCAATGTCAAAGTCACAGAATCGCTCACATGGATACTAAGGGGCGAGCTTGCGGATTAAACGGTTAATACACGAAAGCGTATTATATAAATTAAAATTTATGTTAGGAGAAACCAAAATGGACGTAATCGCAAAAGCAAGAGAGCTTGGCGCAGCTTTGCAGCAGGACGAGCGCTATACCAAGCTCATGGAGGCTCAGAAGGCAAACGAAGCCGATACCGCTCTCAACGAGCTTATCGCCAAGATCCAGCTTGTTCAGATGTCCTTCCAGCATGAGGCTGCCAAGGAGGATAAGAATGAGCAGAAGCTCGAGGCATATGACAAGGAATTCGGCGAGATCTACACTCAGATCATGGCGAACCCCAATATGCAGGCTTATGAAGCCGCAAGAGGCGAGATAGACAAGCTCATGCAGTATATTAACAGCATTTTTGCTCTCTGCCTCCAGGGCGAGGATCCCGCAACCTGCGAGCCGCACACCGAGCATGACCACAGCTGCGGCGGTGAATGCTCCTCCTGCGGCGGCTGCCACTGATCTCTCGGCAGTCGATCTATCGCAATTATTTCTGCTTACCGTGGGGGCTTTGATCCCCACGGAGGCTTTTGAAAGGTATGGTCAGGACTAATGGCAGAGCTTACCCCGATGATGAAGCAATATTTCCAGATAAAGGAGCAATACCCCGACACGATCCTCATGTTTCGCTTAGGCGATTTCTATGAGATGTTCTTTGACGATGCGAAGCTCGCCTCAAACGAGCTGGAGCTGGTGCTCACGGGCAGGGATTGCGGGCAGGAGGAGCGTGCGCCGATGTGCGGCGTGCCGTTCCACAGCGTCGATTCCTATATCGCCCGCCTTGTCGCCAAGGGCTACAAGGTCGCTATCTGTGAGCAGCTTGAGGATCCCGCCCTCGCAAAGGGGCTGGTCAAGAGGGACGTCACAAGGGTCATCACTCCGGGTACGGTCATTGAGAGTACGATGCTTGACGAGAGCAAGAATAACTTCCTCGCCTGCATCTGCATCGTCGGCGGCCTTGTCGGTATGTGCTTTGCCGATATCTCCACGGGCAGCGTCCATTTGACGCAGTTTGAAAGCAAGAATTCACAGCGCAGGATGATAAACGAACTCGGCAGATTTATGCCGAGCGAGACTGTGTTCAACTCCGCACTGCTGAAATTCGACCAGGTGACGGAATTTATCAAAAACAGAGTCAATTCCGCCTGCGACCTGCTTGACGACGATTGCTTTGACCTTTCAAAAGCTTCCGCAGCCGTCCTTCGGCATTTCGGCGCTTCGTCCCTCTCCGATCTGGGGCTTGCCGACGCCGACGGGGCCGTGGCCGCTCTCGGTGCGTCTCTCGACTACCTCAAGAGCGTGCAGAAGAACGAGCTTGACAATATCAAAGAGATAGATTATTACGGCGAGGGCAGCTTCATGCGGCTTGATGTTTCGGCGCTGAGAAATCTCGAGATAACCGAGACGATGCGTAACCGTGAGCGCAGAGGCTCGCTGCTCTGGGTGCTTGATAAGACCAAGACCTCAATGGGCAAGCGTATGCTAAGAGGCTGGCTCGAGCAGCCGCTGCTGAATGTCGCAAAGATAACGAAGCGCCATAACGCGGTGGGCGAGCTTGTGTCGTCGCCTATGCTCAGGGGCGATCTCACCGACGCTCTGACCGGCTGCCAGGATATCGAGCGCCTTATTACGAGGATAGCTTACGGCACCGCGAATTCGCGCGAGCTGCGCGCCCTTTCTTCAACGCTCGACCGTTTGCCTGAGATAAAGCGCCTGCTTTCGTCGGCAAACTCCGCAATGCTCAGGGAGCTGAACGCCGATATTGCCGACCTTACAGACATCGCCGATATCATCGACAGGGCGATAGTCGAGGAGCCTCCGTTCTCGGTGCGTGAGGGCGGGATGATAAAAGACGGCTTCAATTCCGAGCTTGACGAGCTGCGTGATATAGTCAATAACGGCAAGGGCTATATCGCCGAGATACAGCAGCGCGAGCAGGAAAAGACCGGCATTAAGAAATTGAAGATCGGCTACAACCGTGTTTTCGGCTATTATATCGAGGTCTCAAATTCCTTTAAGGAGCTTGTGCCCGAGGAATATATACGCAAACAGACTCTTGCAAACTGCGAGAGATACATAACTCAGGAGCTAAAGGAGCTTGAGTCAAAGGTTCTCGGCGCTCAGGAGCGGATAGTCCGCCTTGAGTATGAGATATTCGACTCCGTGCGTAAAAAAGCCGCCGAGAGGCTCTATGATATTCAAAAGGCGGCGTCCTGCATCGCCGCAGCGGATGTGCTTTGCTCATTCGCAAGGGTCGCGGTCGAGAATAACTACTGCCGCCCCGAGATGAACGCAGGCTCGGCGATAAGGGTGACCGACGGCAGGCATCCCGTCGTTGAGAAGATGATAGATTCGCCTTTTGTGCCGAATGACACCGTGCTTGACTGCGCCGATAACCGCTGCGCAATCATCACGGGCCCCAACATGGCGGGTAAATCGACTTATATGCGCCAGGTCGCGCTGATATGTCTTATGGCTCAGGCGGGCAGCTTCGTGCCCGCGGCGGCCGCCGAGCTTTGCATCGTGGACGGCATATTCACCAGAATAGGCGCCTCCGACGATCTTTCGTCCGGCTCGTCCACCTTTATGGTCGAGATGAACGAGGTAGCCGATATACTTAAACATGCCGACTCGCAGAGCCTTATAATCTTTGACGAGATAGGCAGAGGCACCTCGACCTTTGACGGCATGAGCATTGCAAGAGCGGTGCTCGAATTTGCGGCGGATAAACGCAGGCTCGGCGCAAAGACCCTCTTTGCCACGCATTATCACGAGCTGACCGAGCTTGAGGACAGCGTGGACGGCGTTAAGAATTACAACATCGCCGTCAAAAAGAGAGGGGACGATATCACCTTCCTGCGCCGCATAGTGCCCGGCTGCGCCGACGGCAGTTATGGTATCGAGGTGGCAAAGCTCGCGGGAGTGCCCTCAAGCGTCGTTGAACGCGCAAAAGTGGTGCTCAGGGAGCTGGAGAGCGGAGCGATACAGCCCGTCTACAGAGCGCCCGCCGCCGAGGAAGAGGAAATGCAGATATCCTTCGGCTCCTCAAACGCCGAGGAGATAGTCGACAAGCTCAAAAACATTGATGTGAATACCTTAACGCCTATCGAAGCCATGAGCGTGCTCTATGAGCTGACGAAGCAGGCGAATAACTGATATCAAACAAAGGAGTGAACTGAATGCCGAGGATAAACGTGCTTTCAAAGCAGCTTGCGGAGCTTATCGCCGCCGGCGAGGTTGTTGAGCGCCCCGCCTCGGTAGTCAAGGAGCTGCTGGAGAATTCAATAGACGCAGGGGCGTCCTCCGTGACGGTCGAGATCAAAAACGGCGGAATATCCTATATCCGTATCACCGACGACGGCTGCGGCATCGGCAGGGATGATATCCGCAACGCCTTTGTCAGCCACGCCACGAGCAAGATAGCCGAGCCGGAGGATCTGAATTCCATATTCACCCTCGGCTTCAGAGGCGAAGCCCTCGCAAGCGTCAGCGCCGTTGCCAGAGTTGAAGTAATGACCAGGGCGGACGGCGAACAGAGCGGCACGCATTATATCATTGAGAACGGCGAAGAGAAGCTGCTCGATGACGCAGGCTGCCCCAAGGGCACCACGATGATAGTGCGCGACCTGTTTTATAAGACCCCCGCAAGGATGAAATTTCTGAAGAAAGACGTCACCGAGGCGAACTCCGTTGCGGCGGTCGTCGACCGCATAGCGCTCTCTCACCCGGAGGTGTCGTTCAGATTTATCCGTGAGGGCAAGCAGACCCTCATCACAAGCGGCAGCGGTGAGCTGCTCGGCTGCATAAGAGAGATATTCGGCAAGGAATTTGCCTCGGGGCTGATACCCGCCTGCCATGAGGGCAACGGGGTAAAGGTCAGCGGCTATATCTCGAAGCCGACCGCTTCAAGGCCGAACCGCAATATGCAGTTTTTCTTTATAAACAACAGACTTATCAAGACCGCCACGGGCAGCGCGGCTCTGAGCGAGGGGTATAAGAATTCCATTATGGTCGGCAAATTTCCCGCCTGTGTGCTCAATATCGAGCTTGACCCGTCGCTTGTGGATGTCAACGTCCACCCCGCCAAGACCGAGGTCAGATTCTCGGATGAGCGGATGATATTCAGCGCGATATTCTATGCCTGCAAGGGCGCGCTCGCAGCGGGAGATACCCCGAAGCAGATGCATCACAGCGCCCCCAAGGTCGATTATTATAAAGCCCCCGAGAAGCGGGCGGAGCAGCTTCATATACCCGTTCAGCCGAAGCCTCAGGAGTTTTTCGTCCGCACCTCGGTGCAGCCGCAGAGGAGCGAATCGACGGTGATACAGCCCCGCGCGGCGGTGTTCAGCTCGCCGAAAAACGAGCCCGCTCCCGAGCCTGAGAAGCTCGAGGATATCCTGCTTTCGTCCCCGACAAAAATTCAAACAGCCGAGGAGATCATCCCCGAGCCTGTCAAGGTCGAGCCGACGGCAATCAATGAACCGAATGTGACGGAGGAGCCGAAAGCTCCCGAGAAGCCTGCGTTTGACGAGGATGAATTTTCGCTTGTCGGCGAGGCGTTCAAAACCTACATAATGTGCGAATACAAGGGCAAGCTCATCGTAATAGATAAGCACGCCGCCCATGAAAGAATAATATACGAGCAGCTCAAGCGCAACAGCGGTGAACGCTCCGCTCAGCTCCTGCTCATGCCAGTGACCGTCACCCTCTCAAAGGAGGAGTACGCCGCCGTTATCGACAATATCGAGCTTATCAACAGCTCGGGCTTTGAAGTCGAGGATTTCGGCAGCGGCTGCGTGATAGTTCGGGAGTGCCCGATGGAGCTTTCGGCAGACGATGTTGCCGCCGTTATCGAGGAGATAGCGGGCAGATTCGTCGATAAAAGGCAGGATGTTTCCTTTGAGAAGCTCGACTGGATATTCCATTCCGTCGCCTGCCGCAGCGCAATCAAGGCGGGCAACTTCACCTCAAGGCTCGAGATGGAGCGCTTCGCAAAGCAGCTCCTTTCAATGCCCGATATCCGTTACTGCCCCCACGGCAGACCTGTTATGATAGAAATTACCCAAAGAGAGTTGGAGAAGAATTTTGGCAGAGTCTAAGATACCTCTGGCTGCGATAGTCGGCCCGACCGCAAGCGGCAAAACTTCGCTTGCCGTCGCCGTATGCAAGGCGCTCGGCGGTGAGGCCGTCTCATGCGACTCCATGCAGATCTATAAAGGCATGGATATCGCCACGGCGAAGCCCACCGAGGCGGAGATGCAGAGGGTGCCGCATCATCTGATTGGATTCCTTGACCCGAGCGAGCCTTTCAGCGTTGCCGATTACTGCGCTCTCGCCTCCGAAGCGATACGCGATATACATTCGCGCGGCAGGCAGGCCGTCCTTGTCGGCGGCACGGGGCTGTATTATTCGTCTCTTGTTGATAACATCGAGTTTCTGCCCGAGAAATCCGATATCGCTTACCGTGAATTTCTCAAGGGAAGAGCGGAGCGGGAGGGGGCGCAGGTGCTGCTCGACGAGCTTGCCGAGATAGACCCCAAGGCAGCCTCCGAGCTGCACCCGAATAATCTCGGCCGTGTGATACGGGCGCTGGAGCTTTACCATACCACGGGCAAGACCAAGAGCTTCCAAAACGAGGAGTCAAAAAAGACTCCGTCGCCGTTCGATTTGAGGGCGGTGTGCCTCGACGCTCACGACAGGCAGGTGCTCTATGATCGCATTAATCTGCGTGTGGAGCTTATGCTTCAAGCGGGTCTTGTCGAGGAGGCAAAAGCCTTTTTTGCCGAGCCTTTGGGCAGGACGGCGAAGCAGGCGATAGGCTATAAAGAGCTTTACCCGTATTTTATGGGGGAGAGAACGCTCGACGAATGTGTTGAGCAGCTTAAAATGCAGACCCGCCGCTACGCCAAGCGCCAGTTGACCTGGTTTCGCAGGGACGAGCGGATAAAATTCCTTTATATAGACGATTACGACACGCCCGACGGGCTGCTAAATGCAGCGCTGGCGGCGCTTCGGGGGGAGTGAGAATGAAGCAAAAGGGGATACTTATCAAGGTGCTTTCCGTTCTGGCGGCTTTCATCATTTTCGGCTACTTTGCGGTGCAGATATATGAGATGATAGGCCGCAATTACGCTACCCGCACCGCTTACATCCAGACCGTCACTGACTCGGTCGACGCCGAGATGTTCGTCATTCGCGACGAGGTGATTCTCGATTCCGGCGGCTCGGGCGTGATAGTTCCGATAGCCGTCAACGGCGAGAGGGTCAGCAGGGGTAGCGAAATAGCCGCTTCGTTCCCGTCGGAGCAGAGCGCGGAGAATTATTCGCTTCTTCGTAACCTCAATAAAAAGCTCACCGCTTATAAGAAGATAAGCAGCCAGCTTCGGCTTGCGAATCTCGATATAGACAAGCTGTCTGATGAGATCGACGCCGATTTCATCTCAATGCTCAATATGGCATATAACAACGATTATTCCTCCGTTGCCGAGAGCGAGCTTGCCTTCGCAGAGAAGCTCTCGCGTAAGCAAATTTCGCTCGGTCAGACGGTCGATTGCTCCGAGGCGATAGCTTCGCTCGAGTCTCAGATAGCTTCGCTCTCCGCAAGCAGCACTCCGTCGCGGATAGTCGCGGCAGAGAGCGCGGGATATTACGTCAGCAACCTCGACGGCTATGAAGGTCTACTGACGGCACAGGGCATTGACTCCCTCACCGCCGAGAGCCTGCAAAACGCCCTCGACAGTGGCGCAAAGAGCGTGCCCGAGCAGTCGCTCGGCAAGATAATCAGCGGCTACAATTGGTATGTCGCCTGCATTATCGACAATTCTGTGGCTTCGCAGCTAACGACAAACGGCAAATGCAAGCTGAAGCTCGGCGATTTGACGGTTGAGACAAGCGTTTACGCCGTCAAGCCCGCCACGGAGGGCAAAAACCTTGCAATATTCAAGTGCAACCTTATGAATGAGCAGCTTGCGACGCTAAGACGCTTCATCGGCTCGGTCATACTCAATGAATACACCGGCCTGCGGGTCAGCAAGGACGCCGTCAGAGTTGATAAGGACGGCGTGACGGGTGTATATGTCAGGCTTGCAAACATCGTTGAATTCAGAGTATTTGATACCCTTTATTCCACTGATGAATATATAATTACGGACGAACCCTCGGATTCGGATATCCTCGCAATGAAAAAGAAAGGATATCAATATCTCAAGCTCTATGACGAGGTCTTTGTTTCGGGAAAGGATCTAAAGGATGGAATGGTTATCGGATGAAGAGAGGTTTAAGGCGATAGAAGAGAATCTGAAGCTGATTCGCGAGGATATCGCCGAGGCGACGCTTGCCGGCGGCAGGCAGCCGAGCGATGTGGCGCTCATGGCGGTTACCAAGACGGTCGAGAGCAGATTCATCAATCACGCCATCGGCTGCGGGATAAACCTCATCGGCGAGAATAAGGTGCAGGAGTTCCTCGGCAAGGAGCCGGAGCTTGACCTCAGCGCCTGCAAGGCTCACCTGATAGGTCATTTGCAGTCAAATAAAGTCAAAAAGATAGTTGGCAGGGTCGACACGATACAGTCGGTCGACACGGTCGATATCGCGCGGGAGATAGGCAAGCGCTCGCTCGAGGAGGGGGTCAATACCAATATCCTGCTCGAGGTCAATGTCGGTAATGAGGACAGTAAGTTCGGCTTCACCCCCGAGGAGACCTTCGAGAGGGCGTGCGAAATTGCGGAAATTCAGGGCGTTTCTGTCAACGGATTGATGTGCGTAGCCCCGATATGCGAAAAAGAGAGCGAAATTCGGTCAATTTTTTCAAATATGCATCAACTGTTTATTGACATCCGTGATAAAAAAATAGATAATATTAATATGAGCGTTCTCTCAATGGGAATGTCCGGCGATTACAAACAGGCGATTCTTGAAGGCGCAAATCTCGTGCGTATCGGCTCGGCGATTTTCGGCGCAAGGATCTACAGATAACAAGGAGGATCAACCATGAATATCAAAGGTTTAGTCAGAAAGTTTATTAACGGCACAGACGACGATTATATCGAGAGCGAGGAGCAGGAATACGAGGACGATTTTGATTTCGCCCCCGACCAGTCTCCGCTGCCCGAGCCGCAGATCCAGCCCGTCCACAGCAGAAGCGAAAAAGCCTCCGGTGGGAATGTTGTCAATATCAATTCTTCAAAGAACGCCTCTGGTCAGGTCAAGCCCCACGTCGTTTTCCAAAAGATAGACAGGTTTGAGGAAGTGGCCGAGGTCGCCGATATACTCAATGAGAAGAGGATCGTTATCCTTAACCTTGAGACCTGCCCCAATGACGCTTCACAGAGGATAATCGACTTCCTTTACGGCGTCGCATACGCAAATCACGGCGTATTTAAGAAGGTTGCGGGCAGAGCCTACATAATTACCCCCTACAGCGTTCCCGTTACCGGCGAGCTGCTTGACGAGATAAGCGGCGGCTCCTCAAATGAATGAACTATTAAGAGAGGATAGGTGTTGAAGATGCTTAAACCCGAACAGATAGTCAATGCAAAATTCACCCCCGTGAGCAAGGGTACTTACAGCGCCGAGGAGGTTGACGCTTTCCTCAAGACGGTCGCTTCCGAGTATGAGAAGTCGCTTGCCGAGAAGGCGGAGCTTATCAAGAAGATAAGCATCCTTGCAGACAAGATCGAGAGCTACCGCAGCGATGAGGAAGCCATAAAGCTCGCTCTGCTTGACGCTCATAAGATGGCTGAATCCGTCAGCAAGACCGCCAAGAATAAGGCGGATGAGACCGTCGCCGAGGCCGAGACCAAGTCAAAGGCGATAGTCGACGGTGCAAACCGCCAGTCCGCTCAGCTTATCGACGAGGCAAGGACGCAGGCGAGGGATATTGTCGATAACGCCAAGAATGCCGTTGCTTCTCTCACCGAGAGGGCGCAGAACGAGACCAACCGCACCATCAACGCTGCCCGCTCCAAGGCCGCCGAGATTATCGCCGCCGCCGAAAACAGAGGCAAGGCGATTATCGGCAACAGCCGTGACGAATATACAAAATATATCGCCGCCATTGAGGAGGCGAAGAAGGATGCCGCCATTTTCAAGCAGACTCTTGCGGACCTTTGCCGCAAGGAGCTTGAGCAGGTCGAGGCTCTGCCCGACGACTGCATCATAGTTGCGGAGGATGTCGGCGACGACGTGCCCCTTTGTGACGAGCCGGCGGCCGAGATAGCCGAGGAGCTGACCGTTGAGGCAGCTGAAGTTGAAGAGACAGTCGAGGAGAAGCCCGCCGAGCCTACTATCCCCGCTGAGGCAGTCTTTGAGCCGGAAGCCGCCAAAGAGGAGGAAGCGACGGAAGAATCGGAGCCGGAGCAGCCCGCCGAGGAGGAGATACCTCAGGTAGAGGCAGCGGTCTATGTTCCCGAGCAGCCCAAGGAGGCCGAAGCCGAGGAACAGGAGATTGAGGAGGATTTTGACGATCTCTTCAGCCTTATTGACAGCACCGATTCCGAGAATATAGCCGCCGATATCGACGATGTGCTCCCCG
>OHZM01000501.1_pt1 | contig 11356 bp, 8 predicted proteins | sample 1580481 | NCBI WGS metagenome assembly OHZM01 (sample SAMEA3882506, study PRJEB24775) | human gut metagenome | biome: human-associated habitat; feature: intestine environment; material: feces | place: Netherlands | collected 2009/2010 | reverse complement strand
CTTGCGTCTTATGTGCGCAAGGGAGGGCCTAAGATCAAAATCATGGATCCGCTTGAAACTTCGAAGATCAGTGCGGAAAGCATTGACTTCCCTTGCCCTGGATTTCTGCATCTTAAGGGAGAGAACGGCTATGAGTGGGCGGACGGTCAGACGAGATGGCTCTATCAATGTATGAGCCCGCAAGGCAACGGATTGAATCGGTTTATCCGTATTCCTTTGATGCCTACAAGATTGTCTCATTGGATTAATTACAGATACCACACGACAGGTTTCCTGCATTGGGGTCTTAACTATTGGGCTGGAGCCAAGAATGAAGACCCGTGGGAAGATGCCGGAGGTGACTATCCGGCAGGTGATATGTGGATCATCTGGCCCGGCTACCATAAAGTCTATCCATCAATACGTCTTGCGGCCATGCGCGATGGCATAAGGGACTATGAGTTGCTACGGATGCTTGAGGTAAGATCTTCCTCCGATGCCGACGCTCTTTGCCGCAGGATTGTGACAGACCAGTACAACTACACCGCGGATGTCAAGACATTCCGCGCAGAGCGCAAGAAGCTTCTTGAGCTTCTGTCTATCTAAAGACTTATGCTGAATATCCAGCCGATGTAGTCCTTGTTGAGGTTGGAGATCGGGAAGCGGTCGATGTAGTGCCAGAAGTTGCGGGCGTAGCGGATGCCGATCTGCGTGTCGTACGGGAGCCAGAAGAAGTTGCCGAGCCTGACGGTGAGGTCGGCTCCGACGCTGAACAGGTTCTCGCCCATGACCGCTCCTGGATTGTAATGAAGTTCGTGGTTCCAACTGAATGTCTGGTAGGACCAGTCGAAGAACGGCGTCAGCTCGAAGTTCTTGACGTAGGCCACGGGGCTGAGGAACGACCAGTCCACGTCAGCGAAAGGAATCGCATAGTCGGCTGTGACCCTCCATCTGGACTCCGAGCAGGAGTTGATGATGCTTTTAAGGTTGGTGTCCACGAACCCTCTTGGAATGGCAGTCAATGCTCCTTCCATGATTCCGCCCTCTTCGTATGGCCCGTACCACACCTCCATCGACGCGGTGAGCCTGAGTCCTTGACGGGCCGTGAACCCTGGAAGATAGCCGTAGGTGTAGAGATAAGCGGTCGGATTGTAGGCCTTCATATGGCCCGGTCTGAAGTGAAATCCCAGTTCCGCACCGAATCCGAGCGACGGAAAGACCTGTGACGGGGCTTTCTGTCTCATGACATAGCCTCTTATCGATGCATCCAGGGTCTGAAGCGGAGAGATGTTGTTTTCGCCGATTGTGCTATAGGTCTCGGTCACATCCTTTCCGTCTTTTTTCACGATGTGCTGGAACAGAATCTGGTCGTTGTACCTGTCGTTGGTGATCTTGTACTTGACCTGCGGAATCAGTCCCCGGTTGATGCCGCCTGACGAGAAATTGAACGGAATATAGACTTTCAACCCTCCTTCAAAATAAGGCTTGTCGGTCAGAGTGCCTTTGTTGTAAAGCCTGTACATCTTTTCCTTCGAGACTTGGATTTTCTGAATGTCCATCGCGGCTCTGTCATTGAAGTCGGCGGAGAACTCTATCACCGGCCAAAGACCTGTGAATATGTACTTGAAGTGTCCGGAATGTCTCCAATCCCCGTCCTTGTACGGATCCTCATGAGCTCCATAGCCTACCATTCCGTAGCCGGTGCTGAGCAGGTTCTGGAACATGGCGGTGGCGCCAAGCGAGGCGGTCTTGTAGTAATCGTCACCGCTTATGGACTCGACGTTGTCGTAGTTGAAATAGACCGGCGCCCAGGAATGAATATGCGGGAGTCTGATCTTTGAATATCTTTCCGGTTGCGAAAATTTTACCTCCGCGGCAACGGCGATTGAGTCGCCAAGGGCGGTTTCCTGCGCTGTAAGCGCGTCTGCGACAGGGTATTTATGAATATCCTCGTAGCGGACTTCGGTAATCGGCAGGTCGCTTACCGCTGTGGCGTACATCATCCGTCCTTGCTTGTAGTCTCGAGGTCTGTCCGATGCCGCCAACGAACTGTAATACAGCGTGTCAGCCTTGAACACCGGTGAGCTGATCCCGTAGCGTGTCGAGGTCAGCCGCCGCAGTGTCAGGTTCTCCACGTCCAATGAATATAGCTCCGTCACTCCAGTCCTGTCGCATAGAAAAGACAGTTGTGTTCCTTCAGAAACCGGGCGCTTCGACAGGCTCGGCGCCCGATCCTGTTCCGTTCCCCGAGCATTGCCGGACTGATGGCCCGGCGACCGGTCACTGAGCCTGTCGAAGTGACCTGAGTTAAAGGTTTCTTCTTTGCCGGACATTCCGAAGTTCGGTGAGTCCTGTCGAACCGCAGATCCAACAGCCGGAACGGTGCGAAAATGTGAGAGGGTGACGGGTTGAGGGCCAAGTAATTGACGGAGAGCCGCCTTGCCGTTGGCCATCCGTCCGACAATCTCATAGACTCCCATTCCGTTCTCCGACAATCCTGCCGCAAAAAGCCTGTCTCCGATCCAGGCCGACTCCGTGAACTGAAGCGAGTCCGGAGCGATGAACGATTCCTTGACGGATCCATCAGTGGTGTCCAGCAGAACAATCCGCGATCCTCCCGCGTAAGGATATTCAGTGGCGGCGATGACATTTCCGTCAGGTGCCGGTGCCGGATTGAAATACCTTCCTTTTTTTGTCAGATCATGGACTTTCCTCGGTTTTGTCAGATCCACATAACGAATCCGCGAGCTTCCGCCGAGGTTCCACCGACGCCCCGCCACGGATTCGCTCCAGAATATTCGTTGACTTTCTGAATCGAGGAAGAGGCTGCTCGTGTAGGAGGCGAAAGACCTGATTCTCTTTTCATTACCCGAGGCGTCCAGTCGAACGAGGCTGTTGGCGGTGGCCATCCCTGACTTGAGGGAATATATTCCCGAACCATCAACTGTGACAGCCCCTTTGTACTCCGTGTGCATCGAAGGTGTCCGGCTGACCTGCCTTGACGGCATGAACGGCTCCCTGAGTGCAGTCTCAACATTCCAAAGCTGCTGGAAATTCTCCTCTATGATCCGGAAAGATTCATTGAAACTTTTTCCGCTGGCGGCCTTTACGGTCTTCTGGAGATTGAAGAGCCAGCCTTTGCGGACAACCCGGTCAAAATATTCCTGAGTGAAAAGAGGATCGTTGAAGAATACTCTCGTCCCGGCGATGAGCATATAGCCAACCCTGTAATAATCAGGTGTATAGTTCTTGTTTGATCCATAGAACCATCTGTAGTAGTCCCGCCGGTCGCCGCAGTCGAAAGCCGGCCTCATATATTCAAGAAACGAGGCCTGTCTTCCACGTCCGCTCCGACTGAGCGCCGTTTCCGCCACCACCGCATCGCCTTCGAGAAACGCCGGTCCCGGGTATATTCCAGCGAAAGCTCCGGCCGCCATTTCTCCGAAAAGCCAATGCAGCGCCTTGTTGCCTCTGTCCGCCCCGAACTGCATCTGCGCCGCGTGCCGCCCCTCATGGATCGCCAGATTCCGCACCCATGGCATCGCCATTGGCTCATAAGGATCGTTGACTGTGAATATGTCCATTCTCTTCGGCGCCCATGTGACCGAAGCGTTCGGCAGCACATAGCGGCTGTGCAGCACGACCGGCATCTTCCCCTTGTAACTCTGCCCGATAAGGTAACCTGATGATCTTGTTATCCTTAGCCGCGCCACCTCCAGCTCCGTCCCGTAAACCCTTGCCAGTGAGTCCTCTCCTTTCGGGAAGATCAATCTGAAGTTCTCCGTCTCCATCTGCCTCCACCGCAGCGCCGCCGGATCATTCCCCGTCAGCGAGAACTGCGCGCTGGATTTGAAGCTGGTCAATGCGAGAAGAATTACAGTAAATATCTTGATACCAGTCTTAGCCATAAGATCATATTCAAAAGTCATCTGCGAATATAGTGATTTTATCACAAGGCTTTTATCACAAGGCAAGTTCTTTTTGTTGCTTTTCTTGGACTTTCTACTACTTTTGTAAATGCCAAAGATGCATCAGCAGTAGCTTTATGAGGTTCTGACTACTCGCTAATGCTGAAAATAAATTTGTAGAACCTCCTGATCGTGGTTGTTGTATGAAGAATTATTTATTTTTACTCTAACTTATTTCATTAAGTTTTACCACATGCCGAAATTGTGAGGATTTAGAACTTCCAGAAGAATCTGTTTCAACAGAAGAAAGTTGGTTGCTGCCGTGACAGCGGTTGCAACCAGATTTTCCGCCGAGACACCCGCACCGGTTCTTTGTCCGACACCGGACGCACCATCATCCTTGACAAGCCGGTCTCTCTGCATTTTGTTTGGTGTTTTGTAAATGTCTGAACAGTAACGAATTAAATGATTCCCTTTGGTGTAGTCTAACTAAAGACAATCGCTTGATTCATTGATTTTCAGACGAGTGTATTTCACAGACACATTAGTGAAAGTCTTCTCATTTTTATTGAAATCATTTAAATACCAAAAAGAATTTTGAGTAAATTTGTAGGAATATTCTTAAGAAGATAGATGCAGGTTTTTCTACAGATTCTTACCCTGCTCGGAGCGATGGCCATGTTCCTGTATGGAATGACCATGATGAGCGAGGGTCTTCAGAAGGCGGCGGGTGACAAGCTGCGATCGTTTCTGGCGTCGATGACGTCAACGACCTTCAAAGGTATCATCACGGGTATTGTCATCACTGCCCTCATCCAGTCATCAAGCGGAACGACCGTGATGGTCGTCAGCATGGTCAACGCCGGTCTGCTCGCCCTTGGCAACGCCATAGGGGTGATCATGGGGGCGAACATCGGAACGACGCTCACGGCGTGGATGATCTCCCTGTTCGGATTCAGCTATGACATCGGAGCGTTCGCGGTTCCGTTCATCGCCCTTGGCTTCTTCATGATGACCCTCAAGAGCAACCGGAACCGCAACATCGGTGAGTTCATCATCGGATTCGCGTTCCTGCTCATAGGTCTCGCCACAATGAAGAACTCGGTGCCGGACCTGAACCAATATCCTGAGGTTCTGGCTCTTGTGAAGAACCTGACCAGCTACGGCTTTTTCTCCGTGATCATATTCACCCTTGTTGGTGCATTGATAACCGTGATAGTGCAGGCCTCCAGCGCCTCCCTTGCTCTGACGATGGTTTTTGTGGCGAACGGCTGGATCAATTTCGAGATGGCCGCCGCGATGGTCTTGGGAGCCAACATCGGAACCACGATCACCGCCAACATCGCCGCCGCCGTGGCGAACTATTCGGCCAAGCGGACGGCCATCGCCAACACCCTGTTCAATGTGATCGGCGTAGTCCTGGCTTTGGTGTTCTTCAACCCGTTGATGAGGATCATCGCCTCGATGACCACCGCGATAGGCTTCGAGAACCCTGTCTCCCTGTTCGACGGAACGACCGCCGCAGGAGGTTTCTCACCCGAGCAGCAGAACTCGATGCTTTACGGAATATGCATCCTGCACACGGTCTTCAACCTTTCCACGACCCTGATTCTCGTCTGGTTCATCCCTCAGCTCGTCAAAGCGGTCAACAGGATCATCCCTACCCCTAAGGGAGAGGAGGAGGTTTATCGCCTCAAGTTCATTCAAGGCGGACCTCTTTCCACGGCGGAACTTTCCCTCGACGAGGCCAAGCAGGAAATCATTCATTTTGCGGAAATATGCTGCCGGGAGGTCGGCTTCATCCGCAGTGCGGTGAGCGCCAAGACCCAATCCGAACTTGAGTCCGTCAATGAGAAACTTGTCAAGTACGAGAGCATCACGGACAAGATTGAATATGAGATCGCTTCCTACCTGAACGAGGTGTCCAAGGGTGACATCAGCGCTGTCTCCGCATTGAGAATCAAGTCGATGTACAGGGTGATCGGCGAGCTGGAAAGCATCGGAGACTCCGGCGAGGCCATCGGCAGGATGATGAAGCGCGCCCTTGACCACGGCAAGACCTTCGATGACGAGATGGTCAAGAGGCTTGACAGGATGCTCGATCTTCTGGACGTGGCCTTCAAGGCAATGGTTGACAATCTCGAATCCTCTGCCCTCTTCCTCAAGGACATATCCAACGCCGAGGACGCTGAATATAACATCAACGAGTACCGCAACAGCCTGCGCGAGGAGCACATCGTCAACATCGAGAAGGAAGGCTACAACTACCAGACAGGAGTGTTCTACATCGACATAGTGCAGGAGCTTGAGAAGATGGGTGACTTCATCATCAACATCTCCCAAAGCCTGTTGGAAAAGAATGATTAGGACATGAGACGTGCTCTGACATATTCATTGACAATTATTTGCGCCTTGCTGATGGTGGGGTGCGGAGGTCGTGGAAACGGAAAGGACACCGCTTTTCAACCGCACGCCTTTCCGCCTATGCCTGAGCCGCCGGCGGTGATTGTCGAACCTCGGGAGAAGGCTGAATATGTCATCTCGAACTACTGGAACAAGTTCTTGAGCCAGACCTATCCGTGTGATTCCAACGTGGTTAACGGTGTTCTGGCCGATGATGTGGAAAAGGCGTTGGGTACATTCGTGACCTTTTTGGAGAATGCTTGTCCGATAGATTTCGGTAGAAAGGCTATGGCCGGATTTTTCGACAAGGTGGAAAAGTTCCAGACGGCCGACACCTCCTCCAATGTCTTCGGATTCTTCGAAAAGATGGTTCCCAAGTACCTCTACGACCCGAACTCGCCTGTGCGCAACGAGGATCTTTATTTGCCGTACGTCTCACGCCTCGCTGTCTCTGAATATTCTGACCCTGATTTGAAGCCGTCATATTCATTTGAAACCCAGATGTGCTCTTTGAATATGATAGGGTCGCCGGCCGCTGATTTTATATTCACTGACCTTGCTGGTAAGAGGCATACACTTTATGGAATCAAGGCAGAGACGACGCTGCTGTTTTTCACCAATCCGGGCTGCCCGGCCTGCAAGGAAATCATAGAGAGCCTGACTTCGGACGGAAAGATTGCCGCTTTGGTGGCCTCGGGAAGGCTTGCTGTGGTGAATGTTTACATTGACGAGGAATTGGACAAGTGGCGTGAATATGCCTCCGTCTATCCGAAGAACTGGTACAACGGCTACGACCAGAGCTACATAATCCGCTCCGATGTCACCTATAATGTGCGGGCTATTCCGTCGTTGTATGTGCTTGATTCCGAGAAGAAAGTGATAATGAAGGACGCTCCTGTGGAGAATGTCCTGCCATATCTTGACAATCTAAAATAACACTGAATATGAAGATCACCAAGGAACTTTGGGGCACGTCCCCTGACGGAAAGGAGATATTCCTTTATACTCTTGAGAATGAAAGCGGCGCGTTCGTTCGCCTTTCAAGCATAGGTGCCGGAATCGTGTCGATCGCCGTGCCGGACAAGGACGGAAAGATCGCCGATGTGGTTCTTGGCTACACCAAGCCGGAGGATTATTTCGCCGACGGCCCTTGCGCCGGAAAGTGCCCTGGACGCTACGCCAACCGCATAGCCCTCGGAAAGTTCACGCTCGACGGGGTGGAATATTCATTGCCGGTCAACAATGGCCCTAATCATCTGCACGGCGGCCCGGAAGGATTCCAGAATCAGGTGTGGGACAGCCGCGTCGAGGGGGAAGCCGTTGAGTTCCAGTACTTTTCGCAGGACGGTGAGGCTGGTTATCCCGGCAATCTGAAGGTTGTCGCCCACTACGAGTGGAGCGAGGACAACGCTCTCAAACTGACTTTCACGGCGCAGACCGACAAGGCAACTGTCGTGAACCTTACCAACCACGCCTATTTCAATTTGAATGGCGAGGGGAACGGGAATATCCTTGATCACGAGTTGAAACTCAACGCCGAGGTCTATCTGCCGACTGACGAGACCTTGATTCCTGTAGGAGAGCCAGACCCGGTTGCAGGTACACCTATGGATTTCAGGGAGTTCAAGAAAATCGGTGAGGAGATCAAGGCTGACTTCCCGGCTCTCAACTATGGTAAGGGGTATGACAACTGCTTCATGATCAACGACTATGAGGCTGGTCAGCTTCAGACGGCGGCTCAGCTGTACTCTCCGGAGAGCGGCCGTCAGCTTGAGGTTCTGACCACTCAGCCAGCCGTCCAGATTTACACCGGCAACTGGCTTGAGGGTTGTCCTGCCGGCAAGTGCGGACGTGGCTACCACGACTATGAGGGTGTGGCCATCGAGTGCCAGCACTGCCCTGATTCGCCGAACAAGCCTGAGTTCCCTACGACCGTGCTTCGTCCGGGCGAGACCTTCAGCGAGGCCATCATCTGGGCGTTCTCGGTCAGGAAATAGTTGGTTTTACAATGATACAAGGCTGGTACGCTTCGATGCTTCACAAGCTCAGCAACCGCAGGCTCAGCAACCAGCCTTTTTTTGTCACTATCGTCAACATCGGTCGCTGATTTTCGGTCGCTGAGCCTGTCGAAGCGACCTCCCAACATCGGTCATCGAGTTTCTCGAAGTGCCGAAGCATCGAAGTTGCCATAACAATTGAATATATTTACAAATGAAACAGTATCAGGATCTTCTGCGTCATATAATGAACGATGGTGTGGTCAAGCATGACCGCACCGGCGTAGGCACCAAAAGCGTCTTCGGCTACCAGATGCGCTTCGACCTCTCCGAAGGTTTCCCGCTTCTGACCACCAAGAAAGTTCACTTGAAATCTATCATTTATGAACTTCTGTGGTTCATCTCCGGCGACACCAACATCAAGTATCTCAAGGACCACGGTGTCTCCATCTGGGACGAATGGGCCGACGAGAACGGTGACCTTGGCCCTGTCTATGGCCACCAATGGCGCTCCTGGCCGGCACCAGACGGCCGATCCATCGACCAGCTCACACAGGTGGTGAATATGATCAAGAACAATCCTGATTCAAGGCGAATGCTCGTCACCGCCTGGAATCCCGGAGAGGTTGACAAGATGGCCCTTCCGCCTTGCCACTGCCTGTTCCAGTTCTATGTGGCCGAAGGAAAGCTCTCCTGCCAGCTCTATCAACGCAGCGCCGACACCTTCCTCGGAGTCCCTTTCAACATAGCCTCTTACGCATTGCTGACGATGATGATAGCCCAGGTCTGCGGCCTGAAGCCCGGCGACTTCATCCACACCACCGGCGACACCCACATCTACCTGAACCATTTCGATCAGGTCCGCGAGCAGCTCTCCCGTGAGCCCCGCCCGCTCCCGACAATGCGCATCAACCCCGATGTGAAGTCCATCTTCGATTTCAAGTACGAAGACTTCACCCTCGAAGGCTACGACCCCTGGCCCGCCATCAAGGCTCCCGTCGCGGTCTGATCGTCCGCCTTTGCATAAGTGCCTCCATAAGCTCTGATTTAAGGCACACGACAAGACAGTGCACCGGAGTATTGGAGACCTTCCCGTCTTTGCCCTTCTTCACGCGGACAAGGACGTCTTCAGGCCAGGCTCTTTCGTCGACGCCCAAGGCCTTGCGCGAGCTGAAAAGAGAGTATACGACTGCAGCGCGCACTGCGGCATCTTCGAGCACTGGGTGCCGGCGCTCCCAAGGTGTTCTTCCATTACTACTTCGTGAACAGCGCCACCAGCGAGAAGTCCGGCATCATGCTGGCTTCCGTCATCTGAACCGCGGGTGAGTAGCCAAAGAGCAGGGCAGAAGCCTTGCTTACCCTAATCCGAACCCTCTGCAGTCATTTGATTACAGAGGGTTTTTTATGCAGGTAACTGCCCTATTTGTTATGGTAGACGAAGTGAATCACACCCACATTCTAATCAAAATTTGAAGAGAATAGTCGTAAGATTCGCTTCATTTGCTTATTTTTGCAGAAAAATGAGCGAGATATGAGACCGTACTACATATGGCAATACCCCGGTTGGCCCAGATTCCGTTGGGAGTCCGACAAAATACTGAACCTGCTTTCCGAAGTGCGTCTTTTGGAAGGTCGAATCGCCGGTATGATGGGCGGCCTGGGGTTTGATATTCAATCCAAGACGTCTCTGGACGTAATGACTGAAGACGTTATCAGATCCAATGAGATAGAAGGAATTCTGTTGAATGCAGACAGGGTGCGTTCATCGGTAGCGAGGCATCTCGGTATTCCCACGGAAGGTCTCCCGGAGCCGGATCACTATACCGAAGGTGTAGTTCAGGTAATGATTGACGCCGTCCGCAATTACTCCGAGGAGCTGACCGAACAGCGTCTGTTCAATTGGCATGCCGCTTTGTTCCCCACGGGGCGTAGCGGTATTCATCCGATAACGGTGGCAGGTTGGAGGGTTGGAGAAGAACCCATGCAAGTTGTCTCCGGGGCATCTGGAAAGGAAAAGGTTCACTACGAAGCCCCGGCTTCGGCGGATGTTCCCAAGGAAATGGCCCTGTACTTGGATTGGGTCAATAATGAGAACAATACCGATCCTGTCCTGAAAGCAGCCATCGCTCACCTGTGGTTCGTTGCCATCCATCCGTTTGATGACGGAAATGGCCGTCTGACAAGGACCATCACCGATATGCTGCTGGCCAGGGCTGACGGGATGCCTCATCGCTACTATAGTATGTCAGCTGAAATTCTTAGGAATAAGAACGGCTACTACGATGCACTGGAAAGCACCACGATAGGAGATGTTGATATTACCCTGTGGCTCGAGTGGTTCCTTCAGACACTGAAGGATGCAATGGAACGCAGCATGGACATCGTCAGTCGCGTAGTGAAGAAGTCCATGTTCTGGCAGGAGCATCGTGACGTGGCGATGAATGAGCGCCAAGTCAAGGTCGTGAACCGCTTATGGGATGGATTCGACGGCAAACTTACAACCGTGAAGTGGGCAAAAATCTGCAAGACCTCGCAAGCCACCGCCCTTCGTGACATCAATGATTTGATTGAGAAGGGAATCTTGGTGAAAGGAGAGGAAGGTAGCAAGAATACCAGTTACATTCTGGCCGGGGATCAATAGCTCTTTCTACACACACTCAATTAGGAAAGATTCCTTCTGGTACTGACTGCGGTAGCCGGTCACGGTGTCCAGAAGGATGAAACGGCAGTGTACCTGGTACCGGTTCAAGGCGGCACCGGCCCGGGAAACATTATCGGGTATCCTGACGTGGACCGGATCTGTTCCACAGAGTTCATCAGCGAGATAATTCCGAAGCATACCCGGATGACATCCACGCCCAGGCTCCGTCAGTTGAATCTTCGCAAGCAAACGATAACACTCCGACACCGGTATCACCCACAATGGCATCAGACAGCCGGATGGCGAAAGGAGGGAAGGAGTCGAAACGCTGTGGTTCGGGAAGATGCTCGTCTCCCAGCGTGAAGAATCCATGATAAGCAGACACTAAGAGATTCTGGCCGGAGATATGAGCCCGGTGATAGAAAGGA
>OHZM01000500.1_pt1 | contig 11374 bp, 7 predicted proteins | sample 1580481 | NCBI WGS metagenome assembly OHZM01 (sample SAMEA3882506, study PRJEB24775) | human gut metagenome | biome: human-associated habitat; feature: intestine environment; material: feces | place: Netherlands | collected 2009/2010 | reverse complement strand
CCAGCATTCCGGCACGGGTGCAAAGACGATGCACACGCTCTCTCCGGTTCAGCTCTGACATCCGGCGTTCAAGAATTTTCTCTCGGTGCTGACAAGATCGCAGCTTTTGCTCTGCTTTGGCTTTTTCGTTGCGGAGGTAGGCTAGGTCTGTTTTCGGTTGGGTCAATGGCATCACACTCCTTTTTCAGAAAATAAAAAGCCAAACAATCAGTATGGATGCACACTAATCATTTGGCCAGGGGAACATATTTAATTCTCACAATGCAATAGAATTTTCGCAGTAAAAGTTCTATTGCGTATCCATAATGGTTACTATCTGTGGTTTGGATTAGGACTATTTTGTGCGATGTAAATCAATTATTATTAACAGTGCTGTTATGCCTACCACGATTAAAAATCTGATGGTAAATTGAACTGGAAGATTTTGAAGAGCGTGGGTTAGCATTCCAACTTCTCCATCTTCAATCCATTGCGAAAACATTCGTAATTCTTCAAGCAAGGCAACTGAGAAAAAGGCAATCCCAGACACTCCGATGATGTAATTATATTTTGCCTTTTTGACAAGTACAAAATAGCAGTTTACGATTGTCAGAAAATACGAACAGCCAATCCAAAATACCCAACCAATGTTCCAATCCATAAACTTTCTTCACCCCTTTATGCAACCAGTCCTTTTATTATAGTAAGAGCTACTGCTGCAACAATGAAACCTATTGCAATAATTTTTGAAATTCGATTCTTACTTATTGGATTGTATGAAGAAAATTTATTATATAGTATCAGCAACGCAGCATAAACAGGATAGCACCAAGGATTGATATTAAGTAAATCGAAAAAGGAGCCGATCTCAGCGACTATAAGAGTTAGCACTAAAGCCCAATATGCTATCTTTTTCAATGAATCTGACATAATCATTGTACCATAGACAGTAGTCTTAATTGAATGGAGCGTTCATATTTAATCAAGCAAGAATAACGTGAACAGCGCGGTCATACTCGGCAATGGCGCGGTTAGCCCATGGCGGTAGCCCCCCCCTGCGGGGCAAAAACAACGGTCTGGCTATCAGTGAAAAAGCACGAAAGACCACTATAAGCGTGCCGTAAGGCAGAAACAACACAAAAAAGAGGGCTGGCAGTGCCAGCCCTCTTGACATACCCGGCTATCAAAAGCCCGGGTTTTTGAAGCAAAGCTAAAAAGCGGGGTCAGTTTTACGGTTCGATCACATTGAAGGTCTTTTCAAACTTGGAGGCATACGCCAGCAGACGCTTCAGGACGGTGGCATCGCCTGTGATCTGGACCTGACCCGCCTGCTGACCGGTCATCAGAGCAAACAGTTGCAGCCGCCGACAGGTAACGGACGCCTGCGCATCCGGGCGGTTCTCGCCCGGATAGGTCAGCAGCACGCCGTTCTTGCGGGTGACATAGAACTGCTCGTTCTCATCCGTTACGGTTAAATTCAGGGTCAGGTCATCGTTCTGCGCAGCGTTGGCATCGGTCAGGATGGCGATATAGTCCAACAGCATGGAGACCGTCATTGCGCGCATACTGTTGGTGAGACCATTCGCCGTGCGGGCACGCCCGGACAGATTGCCGTTCCGCAGTTCCGCTGCGCCCATCAGATACGCATTGCGCCACGCACCGGACTCTGCCTGATAACCCAACTGCTCCAGCGCATCGGCGCACAGGTTGCGCGCCTTCTGGTTGGATGGATCTGCAAAGACCAGCTCCTTTGTGATCTGCGCCACCCACTGATACTCGCCCTTGTTGTAGTCCTTTTTTGCCCGAAGCAGAACGGCTTCCGTACTGCCGAGATACTCCACCATCTTTTTTGCTGTTTCGCTGGGCGGGAGCGGGTCCAGATTGACCGGGTTCGCATCGTACCAGCCCAGATATTTCTGGTAGATGGCTTTGGCGTTATGCGGCAGCGTGCCGTAATACTGGCGGGTATACCAGACTTTTTCGAGCGCATCCGGCAACGAGATCATGGCGGCGATCTCGTTGGAGGTGTACCCCATGTTCATATAGTGCAGGGTCTGGTCGTGGATGAACTTGTAGATCGCAGCCGTGTTCAACAGATACTCGTGGATCTCCTCGCCCCAGTGCGGCCAGTTGTGACTCTGAAAAACCACATCGGTTCTGTTACAGAAGCGCTGGTCTGCCTCAATGATGTACTTTGCCCAGTCGTTCGCATCCCGAACCTGCGCACCGCGAAGTGTATACAGGTTATGCAGCGTACCGGTACAGTTCTCCGCCATCCAGAGCGCACGGTACTTCGGGAAATAAGCATTCATCTCCGCGGGAGCTTCCGTGCCCGGTGTGAGCTGGAACTCGACCTCCAAACCATCGATGGTCAGTTTCGGGGTATCTTCCCCGATCTCATAGGTCGGCGCAATAAGGCTTACCTGACCGGTAGACTGCCCCATACCGATGCCGATCGAGAGCGCACCCTTCTCCCCCTTTTCCAGCACAGTGCCATACTGGTACTGTGCACGGCGCGCCATTGCGATGCCGGCATAGACGTTTTCGCTGATAGCGTGCTTCAAAAAGCCTTCCGGTGCAAGGATGACCGTTTTGCCAGAGGCAAGCTGCTTTTCGATAGAAAGGTTGGGGTCCGCTACATTGTTCCGGTCGATCGCACCCTCTGCGCCGCCAAAGTGATCCACGTGGCTATGACTATACATCACAGCTTTGACATCCAGCGGGCCGAACCGGTTTTCCATCAGCGCTTTTGCCGCCTGCATATTTTCCTTGCACATCAGGACATCAAAGATGATCCAGCCGTTGTTGGTGCGGATGAAAGTCGCGTTGGCCATGTCAAAACCGCGCACCTGATAGATGCCGTCGCAGACCTCAAACAGTCCGGCTTTTGCGTTGAGCTGGGTGTTCCGCCACAGGCTTGGGTTGACCGTATCCGGCGCATCGCGATCCAGATCGCCATAGCCTTGCAGATCCCACGCCGTTGTTCCGTCATCGTTGTAAATGACCCTGCCTTCCTGATCGTCCAGCAGGCCGCGCTCTGCGTTGGCAAACTCCCGCCGGTCGGAAAAATCAAGTTTGCTGTACCACTCCGCGTTTTTTTCTGCGGTACAGCTCGTCGCATCCTGCGTCGTCCCCGGCTTTGAAGGGTCGCTGAAGAAATCAGCGATAAAGTTCAGGCTATTATTTTCGGCTTCGCTTCCGGCTGCATGTGCAGACAAGGATACTCCGCACGCCAGCATTGTAGCAGCCGAAGCTGAAATAAAATTCCGACGGGTCATTTTCATAGCAGGTTCCTCTTTATTACGGATCAGTTTGTGCGGACGACCGGCGGCTGCCAGTCTGTCAGTGCGGCGGCATCCGGTTTATAGATACGAAGGAAGAGGTGGAAATCTCCCTCTCCTACCGGCAGCCAGTTGGTCGTGTCCGCCGGTGCCTCTTTGGAAAGGGTGATATCGATCGAGCCGTCCGGATTACGGTGCAGACCGGAGCGGTCGTTGACGCAGTAGCGGTCAATGGGGTTTTCAATGAGGAAATCGCTCTCCCCGTAGGCGGTCACCGACCAGAAGCCCTTTTCCAGTGTGGGAGGATCTGCCTCGATATGCAGCGTATAGGTCTTTTTGCCGGTCAGGACTGTGCCGGTGCTGTCCACATCTGTTTTAGGGTAGATGGCAACATCGGTGGTGTTGGCACCCAGACCCCGCAGCGCCACCATGGTACGGTAGGTATATGCTGTGCCAAAGTTGCCGATGGGGTCGCCGAAATAGGTCCACTGACCCATCTGGCGCGTATAGCCCTTCGATTCGCTCAGCAGCTTTTTCTTCAGCTGGAGCAGCATCAGCTTCCAGCGCAGCCCACTGAACAGACCCAGCGCCTTGTCATCGAACTTCTCACCGGGGCCGACATGCAGTGCTGCAAGCTCCCGGAGTACCGGCGCATCTGCCGCAGCGGGCGGGTTGGTTTCCATCAGCTGGTTAGCGGTATCAAAGAATTCCTTTGCGTCCATAGCAAGAACATGCTTTACCGGCACAAAGTCATTGGCAGGGTCATAGCTGCCTGCGGGGGCGGTCCATCCACCCGCCTGATAGGCGGAAAGCGGCATCAGCTGCATCTTATCCTGAATAGCCCGGACGTTGGGCAGGTCCTCCTGTCCGGAAAGCACGATGCGGGCAATGGTCCAGACCATCGTGGTAGGCACATCAATGCGCTGCACCCCTTCCGGCAGTTCGCCCTGCCAGTCTGCACGGGTAATGGCATAAAGCCCCGGCGTTTCCAGCACAGCGGCGGTGTTTGTCCACGCATCCAGCACCTGTACATTAAAAAAGCGGTCGGTCTGCGGCACGCCGTAGATCATTGGTTCTGCGCCGACATCCAGAAACGCCTGCGTATAGATGGTATCCACATTCGGCGTAACCACCGCACGGGTCGTTGCATCTGCCAGCTTTTCCGCATGGATAAACTGGTTGATGGGGGCTTTGTTGCTTGTAGCTGTGCGGGTGTTTGTGGAAGCCGTCCGCGTAGCATCCATGATCACCAGCGGAAAGGCGTACAGATACGCCTGCTCCAGAAGGTTCTGTGCAGCCAGCGTCTGCTGTGCGGCTGCGGCTTTCTCTACGGGCAAAAGTGTAGCTGCGCAAACCACCGCAGCCGCAGTAGAAACGTTCAAAAAATCACGGCGGGTCATTTTCATAACATGAGACCTCCTGTTATGTCTTTTGCTTTATGCGCCTTATGGGAAAAAACCATTTGGCTTTCTGTGTTCAGAATACACGGAGCTTGCCTGAAAGTCAATTGTTTTTGCACTTTTCACGTCAAAATTGTGAAAGTGGACAAAGCTGCTTGTGAACATCGTTGTCTATGCGGCAGTTTCGCGTATCGTTCCGATCCAGAGCATTCTCGACCTGATCCGTATCCATACAAGCGGACGGGAGTATGCGTTCCATAAACCTGTTGGAAGTCAGATCATGGTCAGCATTCTGCTGATGGTGTTCTGGCTGTCCGCAGCGTTGCTGCCGATCTTCTCCTTTATTCGTAAAAAAGCATCCAAGGGGGATATCCTATGAAAGATAAAATTCTGGAAGCAGTGCAGATCTCCAAAACCTACGGAGAAGGAGAAAGCGCTGTTCACGCCCTCAGAAATAGCGAACTGACCCTTGAAAACGGTACATTTGCGTCCATCATCGGTTCCAGCGGCAGCGGAAAATCCACGCTCCTGAAAATTCTGGGAGGACTTTTGCCACCCACTACCGGTAAGGTGCTGCTGGACGGTCAGGACATTTATGTAATGAATGCGGAGCAGCTGGCACAGGTGCGGAGGCAAAAGATCGGCTTTATTTTTCAGGATTTCCGCCTGTTCCCGGAGTACACGGTGCGGGATAATATTCTGATCCCATTTTATCTCGACCATCGGACACCGGACGAGCAAATGCTTCATAAGCTGACCGGGATCTTGGGCATTGCGGGCAAGCTGCATTCCCGCCCCGCACAGCTTTCCGGTGGACAGCAGCAGCGTGTGGCGATCGCTCGTGCGCTCATCGCAAAACCGCGCATCGTTTTTGCCGATGAACCAACCGGAAATCTGGATACACGGACGAGTGAGGATACGATGCGGCTGCTGATGGAATGCGCTGCGGAGTTCGGGCAAACGCTTATCGTTGTTACCCACAACCCAGAAATTGCGCAGAAGGCGCAGCAGGTCATTCGGATCGAGGATGGGTGGATTACAGGAGATGTATAAGTTGGACACGGGAGGCGTTTGTACAGCGTACCAGCCGGATGCCCTAGAATTACTCGATTGCGACTACTAATGAAAAAGACATCTCTGCAAGATAATTCTAAAAAGTCTTGATTTTTCTATCAAAACATGGTATATCCATTATACGAAACATTGCTTTAAAAGAACACTCCACCGTTCAATGATGTGTAAATGGGAGGTGCCTGCCATGACCGCCGTGATCTATGCCCGCTATTCTACTGACAGTCAGCGCGAAGAATCCATTGAAGGTCAGATCCGGGAATGCACCGCCTATGCGGAAAAGAACGGCTTCACGGTGGTGAAGCATTACATTGACCGTGCCATCTCCGCCAAGACCGATAACCGCCCGCAGTTCCAGCAGATGATCAAGGACAGTGAGCGTGGCATCTTTGACGTCATCATTGTCTGGAAGCTCGACCGCTTTGCCCGAAACCGCTACGACAGTGCCCGGTACAAGACTCAGCTGAAGCGAAACGGCGTGAAACTGGTATCGGCAACGGAAGTCATTTCGGCTGGCCCGGAGGGCATCATTCTGGAATCGGTGCTGGAAGGCTACGCCGAATACTACTCGGCTGACCTGTCTGAAAAGGTCGTGCGCGGCATGACCGAGAACGCTCTCAAGGGCATTTATAATGGTGGCACGATTCCGTTCGGCTACATGATCGATGAGACCCGGCATTACCAGCCCGACCCGTTGTTGGCTCCGTATGTGGAGCAGACGTTCCAGAAGTATGCGGACGGTGCGACCATGACTGACCTGCGGGATTGGTTAAAGGCACACAACATCAAAAATTCAATGGGCGGGGAGATGTCCTATAACACGATTCAGCGGATGCTGAGTAATCGCCGGTACATCGGCGAATTGCGTTTGCGGGATGTGGTACAGCCCAATGCGATCCCGGCATTGGTATCGGAAGAGCTGTTCAACAAGGTGCAGGAAAAGCTGGCGAAAAATAAAAAGGCCCCTGCCCGTCATAAGGCAGAGGAAAGCTATCTGCTCACCACCAAGCTGTACTGCGGCAAGTGCGGTGCGCTGATGTTCGGCGAAAGCGGTGTCAGCCACACCGGGAAGATGTACACCTATTATAAGTGTGCTGCTGCCAAGAAGAAAAAGACCTGCGATAAAAAGGCCGTGCGGAAACAGTGGCTGGAAGATCTGGTGGTCAACGAGACCATGAAGCTGGTGGAAGATGACGCTTCCATGAATGCCATCATCGCCAAAGTGATGGAACTGCAAAACCAGGAAAGCACGGATTTGCCCATCTACGAAAAGCAGTTGAAGGAAACGGAAGTCGGCATCACCAATATGCTGAACGCTATCCAGATGGGCATTCTGACCAGCTCCACCAAGGAGCGGCTGGAAGCTCTGGAAGATCAGCGAAAAGAACTGCAAGCCCGCATTGCAGAGGAACGGCTGGCTAAGCCAAAGATGAAAGAGGAGTTCGTCCGCTTTTGGCTGCTTCGCTTCCGCAAGCTGGATATGACCCAGCCGGAGCAGCGGCAGGCACTGGTGGATACCTTCATCAATGCCATCTATCTCTACGATGATAAGGTACTTATTACCTTTAACTATAAGGAAGGTACAGAAACGGTCGCTTTCGGGGAAGCTGTGAAAGCGGAGAAAAGTTCGGATATGAGTGCGCGAGGTGCACCAGATATTGAACGTCAAATCGTAAGATTTGGCGTTCTTTCTTTATGTAGGAAAGCGGCTGCACACTTTCTGCACACCGTTTGCACATTTGCCCGAATCGGGGGCTTTTCTGCGCAAGGTTTGCACAGCCTGCTTTCCTTTGCATAAAAAGAAGAAATTTTAGGCGAACAAGGCTCTCGTCAATTCTCTGCGTTCGTCTGCGTCCATCAGCCGGATGGCTTCAAGGATCTCCTTACCGGAGATTTTTGTTGCCGCCGGCTTTTCATTTTGCCGGGGCTGGGATGCTGCCGAGGTCAGGTCTTGGGAGTAGAAGTTTGCTTCGATCTTCTCGGTCAGCTCCAACCGGGGCTTGTCCTGCGTGTGGGCGTAGGTGTCCATCAGGACAGATGCCGTTGCATGACCTGTGTTGCCCTGCACCGACTTGAAGTCACCGTCCGACTGCAAGAGCTGGTAGGTGGCACTGGAGTGCCGCAGGCCGTGGAACACGATCTGTTCAAACTCCGGGTGCTCGGCTCTCCACAGGCGGTACCACTTTGTCAGCAGCTCCGGCGCGATGGGCAGACCATCCGGGAGCCGGAACAGCTGCCCGCAATTGCTGTACTTTTCCGGGGCGTTCTGCTCGTTCTGTTTGAGCTTTTCAAGCCATGCTTGAAGTTCCTCTTTTAGAGGTTTTGTCATATACAGGATGCGGTTGGACTTTTTGATTTTACGAGGTCATCGCCAGGTATCCCATGCAGACGGTCATGCGGTTGTCAAGGTACGGTGCTGAATTTGGCAATAAAAAATCGCCACACAACAACCTGAACCTGACCATCCCTTCTGGGATGGCCTTGGTTCGGGTTTGCTATGTAGCGATAAGAAAGTTAAAAACTTGCTCCGGCTCCTTCGGGAGCCGAGCTGGAACTCTAAGTAAATATGTTATATTAAATTGTTGGAATAGATTACCACAAAAATTGAGCCGTGTCAACAGGAATTTTTGAAAACAGGCTACTTTCGGCAGCTTGCAAGAAAAAATGATGGAAACTTTGGTAAAAAGAGAGGGCTGGATAGCTCGTTCTGTTTGCAACGGAATGCAAACTCGGAACTTTTCCGAGCAGAAAAACAACCGTCTGCTTCAAGTTGAGCTTGAAAACGGACGATCATTCTTGCAAAATGATTGTCAAATTTGGGAGGCGTTTTGAGCAGCCTCATAGTGCTAACAAGAGGTGTCTTCACACGTATATATATACCATTTTTGCGTTGCAAAATACTTGTTGGGGAACACCCAAGCCCTTGAACTGCATCCGATGGATGCAGGCTGTACATTTTTGCAAAACGTTCTTTCGGTGCCCCGTATGAAGCACGGAAAACGAACCCATTGAGGGACAAAAGCGTCAGGTAGGGTCGGCAGGCTCCCTGGTTTCAATTTTCCCCAGATACCGCCACAGGGTCGTGCGGCTGATGCCCAGCTGCCGGGCGGCGGCGGCGCGGTTGCCGCCGTGGGCGGCTACCGTCTGCTGCACCACCTCGCCGATGATGCTTTCCAGCGTGCGGGAGGTGTCGGTGCTGATCACCGCCGCCGGGTGCGCCGCCGGGGCGCTGCGCAGGCTGCGCTCCTTGGAGAGCAGGTCTGCCACGCTGCTGCTGCGGATGTAGGGGCCGTTCGTCAGGGTGGCAAGGGAGCGCAGCAGGTTTTTGAACTGGGTGTAGTTGTTCGGCCACGGGTACTGCCGCAGCATCTCGATGGCGCGGGGCTCAAAGCCGGAGATCTGCTTGCCCAGCTCCAGATTCAGGCTGTTCAGGTACAAACTGGAAAGGGACGGGATCTCGTCCGACCGGCTGCGCAGCGGGGGCAGCTCCAGCGTCAGTGCGCCCAGCCGCTCGATGAACCGGCGGGTGACCGGCGAGACCGGTTCCTCCGGCCGCACCGAGCGGGAGAACAGCAGCCGCACCCGGCGGGCAAGGCCGGTCTCCTCGATAGCAGCCAGCAGCTCGGTGCTCCACTGCTCCGGGATGGACTCAAAGTTCTGGAAGTAGACCGTGTTGCCGTTGGCGTTCAGGGGCGAGTTATAGTGGTTGAGCAGAAAATCCCATGATTTATCGTTCATCAAGGCGCAGTTCGCCACCACGAGGGGGCGGGTTACCAGTGCGCTGTGCAGATAGAGGTAGCGGGCGATCTGCTCTTTGCCGGTGCCCGGCTCGCCGCAGATGAATAGGGGCTGACGCACGGCAGCAAGGGCGTTGATCTCGGCGTCCTGCGTGCCCATGGCACCGCTCAGGCTGTAAAAGCTGTTGGAGAAAAGATACTCGCACTCGCCTTGGTTCAGCGACCGCAGCCCCGGGCGGCTGGAATGCAGCGGGATGCGGGAGGGCACGCAGTAGAACAGGTACCGCTGCACGTTGTTCATCAGCAGCACCTGTGCTGTGATGCTGTACAGCTGGCTGCGCTCGGTGTAATAGAACTTTAAGCTGCCCGTGGCGGGGATCTCCCGCAGATGGGTCTGCAAACAGCGGTGCAGCTCCGGGGAGATGTCCTTCATATTATTATAGAACAGGCTGCCGTCCGGCTCCATCACCACGACCCTGCCGCCCTGCTCCTGCGTGATGCTGCGCAAAAACAGGTTCTCCTGCCGCAGCTGGCCGAACCATGTGCTGATGTTCACCGCCTGATCGATGGCGCTGTGCAGGCTCTCGATGCCGGAGGTGATCAGGAAGGCGTCAAAGCCCATCTCCCGGGCAATGGTGTGGGTGACCATATCACAGACCACCATCCGGTAGCCGCCCTGCTTGAGCCGCTCCAAGGTGTGGCGCACCTCCTCGGCACTGCGGACGGTGAGGATGTCCAGATCAAAGTTCAGCAGGCTGCAAAGGGTGTGGGCGGGTTCGGTGATGCTGGGAAAGCCCACGATGGCGTACAGGCTGGTGTAGTTCTCTGCCAGTTTCATGGTGCGCAGCACATCATACACCGAGATATGGATATCCACCACCGGCAGGTCGGTCACCTGCCGGATCAGGGTGGCGGTGCCGCCGCGGGAGATGATGCAGTCGTAGCTGTTGGGGGCCATGCGCTGCACGATGGCCTGTCCCTCTTCCAGATCGCCGGTGTACACCTCCAGCTCAACGTTGGGGTAGGCCTGCGCCGCCTGCTCCATGGCGGTGCGCATTCCGTCGTAGGGGGCAATGCCCAGAATGCGGGTGTGAGTCTCGACCATAAAACGTCCCTCCGTGTTTCTCTTTGAAACTATTATAAACGGTCTGGTTCAAAAAGAAAACAGAATATGGTTTCAAAATAGAACGTTTTTGCCAACAAAACAAAAAGAAAATTGAAAACGTGCTAAAATGAAACGATTTTCCCGCTTGCGCCGGGTGCATTCCCGCGGCGGATACGGCATAATGAAAGCACAAAAACAAGTGAGGGGGCACGAACAATGCTTCGCCTGCTGATGATTGCAGATGATTTTACGGGTGCGCTGGATACCGGCGTACAGCTTGCGGCACATGGCATCCCCACGCAGGTCGTGGTGGGTCAGGCAGACCTTTCCGCCTGCAGCAGCACCGTGCTGGTGGTGGATACCGAAACGCGGCATCTGCCCGCCGCAAAGGCTGCAAAGGCCGTTGAAGAGCTGGCCCGCAGCGCGGTGGAAAACGGCGTGGGCTGCATCTATAAAAAGACGGATTCCGCCCTGCGCGGCAACATCGGCGCAGAGCTTGCCGCCCTACTCAAAGCAAGCGGCGCACGCAATTTGCCCTTTCTGCCGGCCTTCCCGCAGATCGGACGCACCACAAAAAAGGGCGTCCACTACATCGACGGTGTGCCGGTGAACGAAAGCCCCTTCGGCATCGACCCCTTCGAACCGGTGCGCTGCGCCGAGGTGACAAAGCTGATCCATTTGCAGACTGAGATCCCCGCACAGAACCTGTGCCCCGGCGAGACGGCAGCGGACAAGACCGGCATTCTGGTGTATGACGCTACCACCGCCGCAGACCTTGAAGCAGCCGGACGGCAGCTGTTC
>OHZM01000499.1_pt1 | contig 11380 bp, 9 predicted proteins | sample 1580481 | NCBI WGS metagenome assembly OHZM01 (sample SAMEA3882506, study PRJEB24775) | human gut metagenome | biome: human-associated habitat; feature: intestine environment; material: feces | place: Netherlands | collected 2009/2010 | reverse complement strand
ACCGTACATAAGCAGTCCGCCAACACGGTCCTCACGTTCATAAACTGTTACAGTATGTCCACGTCTGTTAAGACGCTGAGCGGCAGCAAGTCCGGCAGGACCTGAACCGATAACTGCAATTTTCTTGCCTGTTCTTACCTGAGGTATCTGCGGTTTCATAAGACCGTTTGCATAGGCATATTCAATTATTGCATATTCATTTTCCTTGACTGTTACAGGGTCACCATAAAGTCCGCAGGTACAAGCCTTTTCACAAAGTGCCGGACATACTCTTGAAGTAAATTCCGGAAAACTGTTTGTAAGCAGCAGACGCTTTGCAGCATCGTCCATTCTTCCGCTGTATACAAGATCGTTCCATTCAGGACAAAGGTTATTCAGCGGACAGCCCGAAACCATTCCGCCGATAAGCGGCTTGCCTGACTGGCAGAACGGAACGCCGCAGTCCATGCAGCGTGCCGCCTGGGTCTGCTGCTCCTCGCGGGAGAGCCAGATGTGAAATTCGTTGAAGTTTTCGATGCGCTCCAGCGGCGGAACATCGCTGCTGGTCTTGCGCGTATAATCCATAAATCCAGTGGTCTTGCCCATGATGTTCCCCTCCTTACTTCTTCTTCTGCACAGCGTAGAATGCTTCGATCTGTGCCTGTTCGCCGTCCAGGCCGCGCTCCTCCATGGAAGCGATGATCCGGAGCATCCGGTCGTAATCGTAGGGGAGGACTTTCTTGAACTTGGGCAGGTACTCGCTGAAGTTGTCCAGGATCTCCTTGCCGCGGGGGGAGCCGGTGGCTTCCACATGCTCGCGGATCAGCTCCTTCAGGGTGGCAACATCGTACTTGTGTTCCACGGGTTCGAGGCTGACCGTCTCTTTGTTCACCCGCTGGTAGAAGTCCCAGTTCTCATCCAGCACATAGGCGATGCCGCCGGTCATACCGGCCGCAAAGTTCTTGCCGGTGGAACCCAGCACCACCACGGTGCCGCCGGTCATGTACTCGCAGCCGTGGTCGCCCACGCCCTCGACAACGGCGGTCGCGCCGCTGTTGCGGACGCAGAAGCGCTCACCGGCCACGCCGGAGACGAAGGCCTTGCCGCTGGTGGCACCGTAAAGGGCCACATTGCCGGTGATGATGTTTTCCTCGGGCTTGTAGCCGATGCCCTCGGGCGGGCGGACGATGATCTTGCCGCCGGACAGGCCCTTGCCCATATAGTCGTTGCAGTCACCCACCAGTTCCAGCGTCAGGCCGCGGGGGATAAAGGCGCCAAAACTCTGGCCGCCATAGCCGTGGCATACCACATGGAAGGTATCCTCCGGCAGGGTGTTGCCGAACTTGGCGGTGATTTCACTGCCGAAGATCGTGCCGAAGATCATGCCGCTGATGCCGCAGGGGATAAGGATCTTGCCCAGCCCCATTCCCTTTAGCTTATACATCAGGAAGCCCACTATCGCAAGCACAAATCCCTGGCCGAGATCGGCGAACATGATGCCGTAGAGCAGCGTATAAACGACCGCCACAAGCGGGGTCGGGTCGATCTCATTGTAGGACGGCACGCCGTATATCTCGGTGAAGAATTTGAACGCTCTTGTGAGCGGCGAATTCTTCATCTTGGTGGGCGGGGTCAGCTTCTTGACATCCTTGGGATGCGCCGCCTCGACCTCGACCTCCTCTATCTCCGAGAGCTGAGCCACAAGCTCCTTGCAGCGGCTCCTCGGCACCCAGCCGGCGAAGAAAAAGCTGCTGTGATACTTTGCGGCGTATTTCCTGATATCAAACAGGTCGCTCAGGGTCTTTATCTTTGAATAATAAAGCTCGAAATTCTCGATGTTATCCTCAAAGTAGATATCGTCGCTGTCGTCTATCTTCTTCTTGCTCTCCTCCATGCGGGCAAGCTCCTTACGCAGCTCCTCAAGGGTCTGCGCCGGGGTGCCGTTGAAGGTGGGCAGCCTCAGCCGCTCAAAGAAGAGAGAGGCATAGACTCTGTCCGCCTCGGCGGCCTTGGCAACGGGGGTGACATACATTCCCCAATAGCCAACGTCGTCGCTCGAGTCGGGGTAGAATATCGAGCCGATATCCTTATTGTATCGCTTCAGCTTCTCGAAGCCGTCAAAGGGCAGCCTGCCGAAACGGACTCTTATGTAATCGCAGTTAAAGGCGTCGTCAAGGTCGATATCAAGATGCTCAAAGTGCGAGAGCATTTCAATTGAACGCTTGGTCTCCTCGATCTTGGCATCCACGAGCCCGTCGTGATCCTTTATCGTCTTTATCGTCTCATAAAGCTCGTCGATCTTTCTGTTCGCCTCGTCGAGGTCGACGGAGTCGCAGTCCTTTGTGTACTTCGGGGTCTTGCCGAAGTGAGAGAATATCTCACGGATCTTCATAAGCGAAAACGAGTAAGGATTCTCCTCGCTGAGGTAGGAATAGCCCTCAGAATCGCCGATGAAGCCCGAGGCGTTCTCGGGCTGGAAGCAGCCGCTCTGGGCACACACCCGTATGACCCTGTCGAGACTCTCGTAGGGGCCGAGTATGGTCAGAAGCCTGATCCTTTCAACAGCCATTTGTTCACGCTCCTTATAGTAATGATGCTTTTATGTGTCACAAAAGTATGAGGTCAGCCATTATCTCGTCCTGGGGCAGCTTATAGGTGATGCCCTCGGCGATCTTTATCAGATTGTCGCATTCATCCTGAAACAGCCTCAGATATGAGGCGAGTACGATTATCGGGTCGGTCGAGAAATGCATATGGCGGATATCCTTGACCGCCGCCGCTTTCTCCTTAAAAAGCTCAAGGTCGTGCGTGCCGAACCGCTCTATCCTCGGCGCATAGCCCGAGGCGCTGAATTCCGTCAGCGCCTGATCGGCGGTCTTGGCGGTGATTATCCGCTCCCATGTCGCCGAATTCATCACGCAGCGGTAGCCCACAAGGGCGGTTCGCAGGCTCATCTCACTCATGCCGTAGTATTTCTTTGCCCTGTATACGGTCAGGAAATCCGTCAGCTCGATGCGGGTCTTGATACTCTCCTCGAGCACCTTCGCCGTCTCCGCGCCGTAGGAATGCTTTATCTCCGCGAACGCCAGCTTGTATTTTATCTTGCTGAGCACCGTTTCGATAAGCGAGATGTCGAATTTCTCGCCCGCATTCTTCGGCAGGGCGGGCACGAGCTTCGCGTACTTTGTCTTTGACAGATACCTGCCCAGCTCCGCGGGGTCTTTGATCTTAAAGAGCTTCGCAAGGTCGAGCTTTGTGCCCGTTCTGAGCTCCGGCACACGCTTCAATATCATCTTCTCGGGCGTGCCGAGCGACAGGTTGATTATGTAATCGAGCACATAATCGTTCTCAAGGCCAAGCGCGATATAGCGATAGATATGGTCGCCCGCGTCGCTCTCGGAGCTGCACAGCTTCCTCGCCGTGCTGTAAAAAGCGCTCCTTACCGCGCCCTCAAAGACCGCTCTCGATATATCCCTGCGCCCCGCTGCGCCGTCAAAATAGGCGGCAAAATTGCTGTTGCCGCTCAGATACGACGCCGCCTCGCCGAGGCTCGACAGCCCCGTGAGCGCTTCATAATCCTTAACGGTCAGACGGCTTCCGTATTTCGCTCTGACTCTCGTCATGACCGCATTTGACGCTTTGTTATTGATCTCAGCCGCCTCCCTTCGATTTCTCGGAGGATATCAGTCAGTCCTCCAGCACACGGCTATATATCTGCCCTATCCACTGCTCGGTCTTCTCCGCCGCCGTGCGGTCAAACTCCGCAATGTTTTTCTTAGCTGCGGCCTGCGCCGCCTTTATCAGGCGCTCGGCGTTCTCATTCTCTCTTTTTTCAAGCGCGTCGAGGCGATCCTGCGCCAGCTTGATATGCTTTGCGTTTATCTCATCCTTGGCATTCTCGAGTGCCTTCCTCTCCTCGTCACGCTTCTTGAGCGAGTCGGAGACGATGGCCCTCTGCTTTGCGTCAAAGTCTATCAGATTCTTGATGACCTTGCCGAGATCGTCGGATTCAGCGCCGACGGCATTGTTTTTTGCCATGAAAACACCTTCCTTCTTATCCCGATATTATATTACTTTAATATTTCAAAATCAAGTGAAAAACGGTAACAAAACGGTTACGAATGTAACAGAAATAAGCCGGAAAAGCAAAAGAGCGCACAAAAGTGCGCCCCCCTGTGCAGGATCGGTTATGCTCAGAAGTTCTCTCTGTTCTTCTTATTCTGCTGCTGATTCTGCTTCTTGTTCTGCTGCTGATTCTGCTGATTCTGCTGATTCTGCTGGTTCTGCTGCTGATTCTGCTGCTGATTATTCTTTTCCATGTTTTGTATCCTTTCTCCCACCGCTCGGGCGGAATTGCTTTGGGCTGCTGCCCGATGATAGTATGCCACGTTTTGCCCGTCTTACTTATTGACAAAAATTTTTTCTGATGATAAAATGTCTTTAACAAATGATATCTCCGTGGGACGGATATATTAATGTATAAAAATTAACAATGAAAAGGGACGGAATAATGATAGTCAGAAATTCTTTCGGCGTTACCGCCGACGGCAGGCAGGTCGATATATTCACTCTCAGGAATTCGAGCGAAACGTCGGTGGATATCATCACCTACGGCGCCACGATAAACAGCATCCTTGTGCCCGACAGGGACGGCAAATTCGCAGATGTGCTCGTCGGCTTCGACACGGTCGAGGGGCACGAGAAATACTCCGATTACGAGGGCATGACCGTCGGCAGATACGCAAACCGCATCGCAAACGGCAGCTTCACAATAGACGGCGTTAAATATGAGGTCGAGAAAAATGAAAACGGCGTCACCTGCCTCCACGGCGGCGCCGAGCTTTCGCACGCCGTATGGAAGCCTCTCATCGCCGACGACAACTGCCTCGAAATGAGCTATCACAGCCCCGACGGCGCTATGGGCTTCCCCGGCAACGTCGATTTCAAGGTGACCTTCACCCTCTTTGAGGATAACTCGCTGAAGATAGATTATTACGCCGTCAGCGATAAAAAGACGGTCATAAATATGACAAATCACGCTTATTTCAACCTTGCGGGCGAGGGCGATATCCTCGGCCACGAGCTGATGATAAACGCCGACGCCTTCACCCCGACCGACGAGCGCAGCATCCCGACCGGCGAGATACGCCCCGTCGAGGGCACGGCCTTTGATTTCAGGCAGCCGAAGCTCATCGGCAGGGATATAGCTCAGGACGACCCGCAGCTCATCAAGGACAGGGGCTATGACCACAACTTCTGCCTGAGCGAGGGAGACGGCCCCGCGGCGGCGGCATACGACCCGTCGAGCGGCAGGCAGCTTGAGGTGTTCACCGACCTTTGCGGCGTTCAGCTCTACACGGGCAACTTCCTTGACGGCACAAAGCCCGGCAAGCAGGGCAAGCCGCTGATAAAGCATGCCGGCTTCTGCCTCGAGACTCAGTTCTACCCCAACACTCCGAATATGCCCGAATTCCCGCAGTGCACCGTCGACGCGGGCGAGAGCTTCAGGAGCACCACGGTGTTCAAATTCTCGGTCAGAAAGTGAGTTTGTAACAAATTATTTTTTCCTCATTCACAGAATTGTTAAAAAATAGTGTATAATTTAAGATGTAACCTCGATTCCGAGACCTCGGAGTCAAAAATGCGAGGAGGGTCACTATGGCAGCGGAAAAAATTCTCGTCGTTGACGATGACAACAACATTTGCGAATTACTTCGCCTTTATCTTGAAAAAGAGGGCTACGAGGTAACGATAGCTCATAACGGAGCGGACGCGGTCAAGCTCTTCCAAGAGGTATCGCCCAACCTCATGCTGCTCGATATCATGCTTCCCGTGCTCGACGGCTGGGGCGTGTGCGCCAAGATCCGCGAGACGTCCAAGTGCCCGATCATCATGCTCACCGCCAAGGGCGAGGTCAACGACCGCATCCACGGCCTTGAGATGGGCGCGGACGACTATGTTGTCAAGCCCTTTGACGCCAAGGAAGTTATGGCGAGGGTCAAGGCAGTCCTGCGCCGCAGCGGCGCGGGCGCGGACACGGCGGTCAAGGAGGTCCACTATGACAAGCTCACCATCAACCTGACGAATTACGAGCTGATAGTTGACGGCAAGCGTATAGACACCCCGCCCAAAGAGCTGGAGCTCATCTATCACCTTGCGAGCAACCCCAACAGGGTCTTTACCCGCGATCAGCTCCTTGACGAGGTTTGGGGCTTCGATTACTACGGCGATTCGAGGACGGTCGACGTCCATGTCAAGCGCCTTAGAGCGAAGCTCGAGGGAGTCTCCGACAAATGGGAACTCAAGACCGTTTGGAGCGTCGGCTACAAGTTTGCGACCAAGGACTGAGTCGGTTAGTAGGTGTTACCGTGTCAAGTAAAAAGAGAAGATATTCCGGTCTTTTCCGCAAATATTTTGTAATAACGATTTCAATAATTCTTGCAAGCTTCGTCTTTATCGGCGGAGCTCTGCTTCTTTTAGTGTCAAAGCTCTGGATGGATGAGAAGCTCGAGCTGCTCTCTGAGAACACCGTCAATGTTGCCGACAACGCAAGGGACGTGCTCCAATCCGACTACCTCGGTCAGAGCGGCAGAGCCTCGGTCATACTTATCTGCAACACCCTGCTCCAGACCTCCAACGCCGTCAACGCCGATATCTTTATCACCGGTCTCGACGGCCACGTTGCCTATTGCAAGGACGTGCTGCAATCCGACATGGCGCTCTACACAGGCAACTGCATCGTGCATAATAAGTATCAGATTCCCGATGATATATTAAAGAGCGTGCTCAGCGGTCAGAAGTATTCGACGGCGGGCAACATGAACGGTATGCTCGGCGATATCCACTTCATCGTCGGCGTCCCCCTGCAGGTGGACGGTCAGACCGTCGGCGCGGTGTTCTCCACTCAGCCGATAGTCAACGGACTCACCCCCTATATCGCCGCCATATTCAAGATGTTCTTTATCGCTTCGCTCTTTGCGTTCACTATAGCCTTTATCTGCGTCTACTTCGTCTCATACCGCCTGACAAAACCCCTGCGCGAGATGTCCGCCGCAACAACTCAGTATGCGAACGGCGACTTCTCAAAGAGGATAACCGTCAAGCGTTCCAAGCTCTTCGGCGAGAGCGAGATAGACGAGCTGGCGGACGCCTTCAACACAATGGCTCAGGCGCTGGCGACGCTCGAAATGTCACGCCGCAGCTTCGTTGCGAACGTGTCGCATGAGTTAAAGACCCCGATGACCACGATAGGCGGCTTCATCGACGGCATCCTTGACGGCACGATCTCCCCCGACAAGCAGAGCCACTATCTGCAAATAGTCTCCGACGAAGTCAAGCGCCTCTCAAGGCTCGTGACGGGTATGCTCAATATGAGCAAGCTGGAGGCGGGCGAGCTTGACTTAAAGCCCGTCAAATTCGATATCTCCGAGATGATATTCCAGACCCTGCTCGGGTTCGAGCAGCTCATTGACAACAAGCAAATCGAGATAAGAGGGCTCGACACCCTGCAGAGCAACGAGGTCGTCGCCGACCGCGACATGATAAATCAGGTCGTGTATAACCTTATCGACAATGCGGTCAAATTCACTCAGGACGGCGGCTATATCGAGGTCTCGTCAAAATCCGACGCCGAGAAGGTCATAGTCAAGATCCGCAACAGCGGCCGCGGCATCCCGAGTGAGGAGATAGACAAGATATTCGAGCGCTTCTATAAGGTCGACAAATCCCGCAGCTACGACGTCAAGGGCGCGGGCATGGGGCTTTACCTCGTCAAAACAATGGTCGAGCTGCACGGCGGTCAGATAACGGCAAGGAGCGTGCCCGGCGAATTCGCCGAATTTATATTCACTTTGCCCCTCAATTAACAAAATAAACCAACTTTTTTGAAATTTAATTAACCGGTCGTTCAAACTGAATTAACAACCGAGAGCTAAACTTAATATCGTAATCAGGCGATCGCCGGCAAATGTGCCTGCCGGACGGACGGTCGCTCAACAGGAGGCAATATTATGAGTGACGATTATTCAAAAGACTTCGAGCAAAATGAAGAAAATGAGAAAAGCGAACTGAACGAGCAGCAGGCTCAGGCAAACGAAGCATCGACTCCCGCCGAGGACGACGCCCCCCAGGTGGAGGCGGAGAGAGTCGAGCCGCAGCAACAGCAGCACGGCGGCTATAACGCCGGTCAGCCGAATTACGGCTACAATCAGCAGCAGTATCAGTACGGCTATCAGCAGCAGCAACAGCCGCCCTATCAACAGTATCAGCAGCCTTATCAGCAGTATCAGCCGCCTAAGGCTCCTCTCCAGACCTCTAAGGGCAAGAGGGGCATCAAGGTGTTCATCGCCTGCGTGGCTCTCGTGGTCGTATTCGCCATGGTGGCGGGCGTTGCGTCGGTGGTCAAGATCGCGAAGCGCGGCCACGGCTATGACAGCGATTCGGACTCCAAAACCAAGATCTCGGCCGAAAAAGACAACAGCGACGCGGACGCAAAGCTCAACATCAACGCTTCCCCCGTCAGCCCGACCGAAACGAATATTGAAGGTGCCCTTACCCCGACTCAGATCTATGCAAAGCTCGAGGCGAGCAACGTCGGCATAGTCGTTTATTCGAGCAAGTCGAATTCGGCTGCGGGCGAGGGCTCGGGCATCATCATGGGCGAGGACAGCAGCGGCACCTACACCTATATCATCACCTGCGCCCACGTTATCAGTGACTCAGGCGTTAAAGTCAAGGTGCAGACCCATGACGGCGAGACCTACGACGCGGATGTCGTCGGCTTCGACAAGAGGACGGATATCGGCGTGCTCAGGATAAAGGTCACGGGCCTCAAGGCTGCCGAATTCGGCGACTCCGACGCATTGCTCGTCGGCGACCCGGTATACGCCATAGGCAACCCCGGCGGCGTTGAATTCTTCGGCTCCTTCACCGAGGGCAGCGTCTCCGCAATCCACAGACCTGTCAGCAGCGAGATAGGCTACACGATGAAGTGCATTCAGCACTCCGCAGCCATCAACCCCGGCAACTCCGGCGGTATGCTCGTCAATCAATACGGTCAGGTCATAGGCATCAACTCTCAGAAGATCGCCAGCACCGAATATGAGGGCATGGGCTTTGCTATCCCCATCACCTCGGCTAAAGAGATCATCGAGGATCTTATCGCCTACAGCTATGTGCCCAACAGGCCCATGCTCGGCATCACCTACTACCCCGTCAGCGCAAGCGCTCAGTATAATATGATAGCTCAGATCAAAGGGCTGCCCGCAGGCACGCTAATCATCAATGAGATATCCTCCTCAAGCTCCCTCGCCAATACGCAGGCGCAGCAGTACGACATGATAATCGCCGTCGACGGCAAGGAGCTGACGAAGTCGGATATCCTGCTTGAGAAGATAGACAACGGCAAGGTCGGTGATAAATTGACCCTCACTCTCTGCAGAGTACGCAGCGACTACTCGACCGAAACCTTTGACGTCGAGGCTACCCTCGTCGAGGACAAGACCGGCTCGGCCGCCGAAACCACCACGACCCCGACGCAGTATGTGAATCCGTTCGAGTATTTCGGCTATTGACGCAAAAAATATCGGCATCGCTTGCCAATCACAATTAAAAAATAAAATTTTATCCCGCAGCGCAGTGATATAATCCCCATAGAGTAGACACCTTAAAAAACAAAAGGATCAAGTCTACACTATGGGGGTTATTTATGTCAAGGGGAAGGAACAAGAAGTACAGCAAAGAACTGAAGCTTAATGGCTAACGGAATATATGCAGGGCACTGTGCGTGACAGCACCTTGAAAAGTTATATATATATACCCATATTACCGACAATATGCAGCGCTCCGCTGCCGACAAAATCGAACGGGGTTTCGGCAGAAATGAGGGCACTTTGGGCGGGGACGGACAGACACCCGACAGAGCACCTGAAACGCCCGTAAGAGCGAAATTTGAACCGAAGCAACCGAAAATACGCCGCCACGGAACGGGGTGCATATTTAGAATCAGCGAAAAGAAATGGGAAGGGAGTTATTCTCCAAAATTGCCAAACGGCAAACGAAAAAAGTTTAATATCTACGCCGACACAAGAGAAGAATGCGAAGAAAGGCTTGCCGAGATGATTAAACAAAAGAATGCGGAAATTGCGGCTGAGAAAGAACGGCTCAAGGCTGGACAGACGGCGTAAGGCGGATACCAACACCGCCACGGAAAAATCCGTGGCGGTTGCTCGTTTGACTTTTCAAATTCTGCGCCGCTGTAAACAAAGAAAAGGAAATTTTCAGTCCACATTTGATGATGTGGTCGTAAAAACGCGATTTTTTCAAAAGTGGCGGTAAAACACTTAAATCAGCATAAAAAATGGCCGAAAGTGGAGAATAAACTCTGCTTTCGGTCAAAATTTTGGTCCGAGTGACAGGGATCGAACCTGCGGCCTGGTGGTCCCAAACGGACCTATAAGGGCAATTTCCGCTAAAAATAGCTTTTTTCGCCCCTTTCCGCCTGGAAAACCGCGCTCTTCGGCACTCTTATCTCCACTGTTTACGAGTGCTCCGAAACGGTAGGTGGTCTGTTATGTGGTCAGCAGGATTTTTTTTGCAGAATAATACACACTACACGCCTCTCGTTATCACGCGAGAGGCGATTGCTTTTGTGCGGTTGTTATAACTCTGAACAACCCCTGATTCAAGTCAAAATTTGCACCGCAGTAGACAAAGAAAAAGAGAGTGGAACTATAGATTATTCCGAAAGGTATTCTAATTCGTTCAGGATATCTAAAAGATATTGATCCTTAAAATGACCGTCAGAATAATATGTGATTTTTCTGAAAATATTTGCAGTCCCAATTATCATAACACCAATAATTATAAGTGCGAAAAGTTGATCAAAAATAACATCAGTACTTTCGCTTTTGAAAATTAAGGCAGAAATGAATGCACCCAAAGGTACACCCACAAGCATATCAAAAACCTTGTTGCTGACGGACTTATAGTTTTTACTATGCAGAGACAGTTGTTTTTCACATTCGCTCTTCAAGATTTGGCGTTGTTCTTTTGTAACAATACCATGCGCTTCTAGAGAGTTTTTAATGCTTTCTATATACTTGTCTAAATTAGTGCTTGTTTCTTTCAATTCTTTTTTGCGCTCAGAATGGTTATACATTTTTTCACAAAAAAACTCGCTAATAAATTCCAGAGCAAATGTACAACAAACTGGTATTATCCAGAAAAACTTATCAGGGAAAACAACAAATAAAATTAAGTATGCCAACAAACAAAATATCATTCCAATTAACATTAACCAATAACTGGCTTTAAACAGCTTCTTCATATCTGCAAATGTCCGATATTTTTTGGGAGGATTGTTTGAACATTGCTCGTAAACATCTCTTCTAATCTCCCAGTA
>OHZM01000487.1_pt1 | contig 11591 bp, 17 predicted proteins | sample 1580481 | NCBI WGS metagenome assembly OHZM01 (sample SAMEA3882506, study PRJEB24775) | human gut metagenome | biome: human-associated habitat; feature: intestine environment; material: feces | place: Netherlands | collected 2009/2010 | reverse complement strand
CAGAGGGCGCACAGCGGCAGGCAGGGCCAGAGGGCAGCGCAGAGGGGAAAACGAAAACAACCCCGCTGGATTGCTCCAACGAGGTTGTTTGTTTCAGATCGGCCGCGAAAAAATTTGGGATTGAAACCCCTTTCTGGGCCTTTTTCAAAAATCGGATTTTCTCTTTCTGGCCCTTTCTGGAATTTCAGGTTTTCAAATTACCCTTTCTGGGCCTTTTCTGATTTTCTGGATTTCTTTGCAGGTTCTTTCTGGGTCTTTTCAGGAAGTTCCAGCTCTGTGCAGTGGGCATTGTCAAGATACCGCTGCTGCAACTTGGTCATATCAGGCAATTCTCCCAAAACGGACTGCTGGGTTGTAATAATTTCCTGCTGATCTTTGAACCCATCAAAGTTCTTCTGCCAGAAAATACCCGTGACGGGGTTAAGTTTCCCGTCCTGCATCATGGCTTCCCGGTAGCCTCCGCACATATCCTGCACCTGCCGGATGAACTCGGCCCTTTCTGGCTTGAACGTCTGCCGGTTGTTTACCCAGTCAAAAGCTGTTCTGCGGTCAATGCCGATAGCAACATAGGCGTTCATATTGCCGACTTTCATATCAAAAATCTTGCACTGTTCCAGATAGTTGAGGAAGCGGCGGCGCATTTCCGGTACGTCATTTGGGTCAAGCGGTTTTGTCGGCATAATTGCCATCATAAATTCGATATACCGGGAATTACTCTTGCTGGGGTATTCGCTCTGTTCTGCTTTCTTTGCCACGATAAAAACCTCTCTTCTGGTTCAAATGCCATTCTATCATACGAATACAACAGCATTCGTTTAGCTCGTCGTATAATTCGCAAAGATTTCCGCAGCAAGGGGCACCTTTCCGAAATGGACAAATTTTATAGTCAATCATTACTTTTTACCGCTTCCGAAACACGGGTGATAATATCAACAACGTAGTCTGCTACATCTTCTGCGGTATCGCCTGCGGCCTGCGTAACTGTCGAAATATTATCCGGGGTCAGCTCTTTTGCGACGATCATCTGATAAACGGTAGTCTTGCTGGGGATAAAACAGGCCACTCCGAGGAAAATGCAGTAAGCAATAAAATAGGGTTTAATACCAGAAAAAGCTTTTTTCGCGGCTTCCCCCTCTTTTCCGTAGGTAGTGTCGTTCATCCAGTAGAGGACAAGCAAAGCTGCGGGAATACCGATCAGGCCGAGGATAAAGATGCCGACACAAACGACATTGATACCATCCAGAACGGACAGGAAGTAGATAAGCCAAGGGCTGATAATAGGTTTCATAGTTTGAACTCCTTTCACTGATAACAGATTTCTACATTGGACGGGTCAACGTAAAAGATTGCGTAACCCGCGTCGATTTTCAACAGGCCGTAGGCTTTGGCCGTTTCATCTTCTGGCACCAGCTCGGACAGAGAGGACACATAAATGGTACACTCACTGCTGCGCGAACCGTATGCACCCTGCCGAAGTTCATAAACGGTCACTCTGTACATTGGTGGGCGGTTCTGGGCGGCAGAGGCTTCCGTGAAACCGCAGCCGACAACCGAAAGCAGGCAGGCCAGCGTAATGCAGGTGGCAAGGAAACCGAATAAATAATTTTTCCATTTACTCATGTTCGTTTACCTCCCTGACAAGTACGGTGCCGGTGTTTCCTAAAGGGTTGGCCGCAGGGAAGATCGGCGGGTTGGGATGAAGCGCAGGCTGCGGTTTGGCGTTGTCGATTTCCATAACGGTGAGGATTGCGTAGTTTGCCAGATCAATCAGGGTATCCCGAATGCTTTCATCTGCAACCTGCCGCAGACCAGAGCGGGTAAGGTTTTTGAAGCGGTTGAACTTGTCGCCAAGTCTGATACGAGGCATTGCCATGCCCTCTTCAAGAAAAGAAGTATGGAAAGCATCGCCGTAGTCCCGATTTTTCTTTTTATACAGAGCAGTCAGTTCGGCACAGATTGCCTCGTGCTGCCTGATTTTTTCATTTTCAGTCATAGTTGTTCCTTTCTGGTTAAATAACCAGTACGCGAGAAGCGTACATATCAGCGGTATGTGCGTAGAGGACGTTCTGATCGCAAGCAACAGCATTGCCGTAGGCGTTCCAGTTCTCCTTGCTGTCAAAGGCTCCCATGTGCCAGCGGATGCACATAGCTTCCTGCATGGTGACATTTCCTTTCAAGAGCTGCTGCAACATGATAACGGACTTGTCACCGTGGCCGGTGAGCAGGCGTTTATCATTGTAGCCCCACTCACTTTCTCCGAGGACTTTGCTACTAGATACCGGAACGTAATCGTCCGTCTTGCACAGGTCGTGGAACATACCCACGATATAGGGACTTTCCTTTCTGCCCCAGTCGAGTTCCAGCTGCTCAGTATAGACCAGCAGCATATTCATAACCGCAGCGGAATGATGAAACAGCCCACCGGTGAACGCGCCGTGATGATGGATTGCAGCAGGGGCTTCAAAGAAGCCCATACACTGTAACTGGTCGATGATCTCCGGCGTGATGATATGCGGGATGCAAGGGGCCATGAGCTGCTTAAAGGTTTCGATGTTCTGCCCCAGTGCCGAGAGTTTGGTTGCCATAAACTATCCTTTCTGCGCTGCTTTACAGCGGCTTAATCACAATCTGGTCATAACCGTTCTTGCCACGGACAGGGTGTTCACCCTGATACCACTCGACGTGTTCTCGGATAGCAGCGTTGAACTTTTTCGCACTACACTTGAAATAGCCATTCTGGGTACACCAGATTTTGTAGTTGTCGTACAGGGCCTTTGCGCTTGTCCAGCCGTCCTCCTGCAACTCACACCGATCTTCGAGGAACTGCACCACCAGATCATTGTCCTTTTCGTACTGCTTGACCACGGATTTCAGGTGGTCGGCCATAGCCAGTCCCTCGCGGGTGTACTTCGCATAACCCTCCAAGAGCCAGTAGAAAATACCCATCATTGCTTCCGGGGTGCGGAAGTAGTCTTTCAGGGTCTTGTCCTGCTCGTTCTCGCTGAAATGCCGATTGAACTCGATCACTTTCAGACGTTTGGAAGCAAACAGGCTGCGGTCATGGACAGCAGGCAGGTCGTTACAGGACAGCCACATAGTAAACTGCGGCAGAAACGTAATCGGCATTTGGTACAGTTCGCGGGCGGTGATCTCCTCACCACCGGTATATTGTTTGATGATTTCTTCATCCAGCTTGCTACCTGCGTCGTTCTCCGACATAGTGACCATGCGCTTACCTTTCAGGCGGGCCAGCACCGGGGAGGCGTTCTCTGTACTCTTTGCACGGTCGGCCTTGCAGATCAGTTCGACCGGGGCCTGTGTAGAGTAGTCACCCAGCAGGTGATTGACTGCATCCAGCAGGGTACTCTTACCGTTGCGGGTGGTCTTGCCGTGGAGGATGAACATACATTCTTCTCGTGCGCTGCCTAGCATAGAGTAGCCCAGTGCCCTTTGCAGGAAGTCAGCCTTGTCTTTGTCGCCCTCCGTTACCTCGTCGATGAAATGCAGCCAGCGTTCACAAGTCACGTCCATATCCTGATCGTAAGTGAAGTCAAGGTTTGTCTGCATGGTCAGGTAGTCTTTGTAGTCATGCTCCCGGAACCTGCGGGCTTTCAGATCAAACGTGCCGTTTTTGCAGTTGATAAGATACGGATGGTTGTCGAACAGGGTTGCAGAAACGCTCATAGCGTCCGCCGCATCTTTCATCATGCGGTCACGGAAACGCCGGTCGCCCATTTTGGAAATAAACTGCATATACTTCTTGCTGGTGTCGTAATCGTCGATCTCAGCACAATAGTAGCGCATCAGAGCATAAAACTCCTTGATCTTCATAGACACGAGGCAGCTGCCAACGTCTTTGCGCCAAGCACCGTCCTTATAGGTGTACCACATCTTGCTCTCGGTGCAGTACAGGGTATCGGTGTTATAGCACTCGGAAAACAGCGTAGCCATACCGATTTCATCCTGTGTGTAGGGGTCGCGGTCATTGGGCTTCGGGATTTCAGGCCGGACACTTACGATATAGGACATTTTCTCGCTGAGTTCTTCACTCAGGAGGTACTTACCGTCTTTGAGCTGGAACAGTCCGGCCAAATCCTCGTAGCACTGGGGTTCTTGCATAAATGGTTCTCCTTTCACGAAAGCACAGACCGAATGATGCCGAGATCAACGGCCTGCATGATATATTTAGGCAGGTGTCCAGCCACAGACGAGATTCTGCCTTTGTCGATGGTGACAAACTGCTCACAGAGCGCGACGCTCTGGTGGACATGAGTTGACATATCCAGCCGCTTAATACCCGATGTGACCGGGACAACAATCGTGGTAGGAGAATGGAGGTTTCCCACATCGTTCTGAACCACTATGGCAGGCCGTTCCCCTGTCTGCACATGAGAATTGGGACAGGGGGGGGAGATCGACCCATACCACATCCCCTCTTTTAATAGATTCTTCCATGAGTTACCTCCTGTATCTGGTAATGCTTTCTACGATGCACTGAATGTCGCGGGGCGGCAGAGGCGGCTTACAGGCCGTGGAATTTACATACAGCAGCTCTTTGTAGATTGCTTCTGCCGGGTATCCAGTTGAGTGCATCTGCCCTGCAAGACTGGCGAGACTGTTGTTTCTGCCGCCTGATTTAATTTCGGGATAGATCGGTCGCAGAAAAATCCTGCCGTTTTCCGGTCTGCGGTACGTCGGAGAGTAGTATCGGGTGAGCAGTGGCTTGTTTCCGCAGGACACTTTTTCACCGGTGACGTTGGAGAAATATTTCTCAACCACATAGTCGATACCGGCTTGGTTTTCGATCATGTCCCGATACAGTAGGGCCTTTCCTGTGGTCACGAAGAAACGGCGGCTGCGGTAGATTTCCACTCCTGCACGGTTATTCTTCCCGTAAAACGGAAGATCACCTTTCAGCAGGATATGAACTCCTCTGCCTGACTTGGAACGCTCTGTGTACGAGTGGCAGGCGTGGATAATGTCTGCGCATAGCGGAGTGAGAAAGCCATCCTCGAAGCCGCAGTCAATGTCGATGCCCACAATGCCGGTATTGGCAAAGACAAAACCGATATGGTCATAGTACCCAGCTTCCACCGAGGCAACCGCAGTATCGAAGTCTGCCCATGATGCAGGGTCAACACTGGATGCAGCCTTGCGCTCAAATGCCCGCATCGGAATTTTCGATGTGTCCCAGCTGCATACCCACTGCGGCAGGGCTTTGAGTTCTGCGGGGATTGCATCATACGTTTTCATGTTCTGTCAGCTCCACATTGATACCGCGCTCCTGCAATGCGTGGCAGAAAGCGTAGTCAGCACATTCTTCTTTCTTATAATAGCCGTACCGCTCTTTTACTGGGCCGAGGCATTTAATAACTCGATTGATCGTCCGGGGGCTGAGTCCTGCATCCAGCATGGCTACCAGTACACAATACTGTGCGCGTTTGGCAATATCCTCCTGCTGCTTGGCAAGGAGGCGGGCGGCAGCGGTGGCAGCAGTCTTTTGCACCAACGCTTTCTCCTTTGAGGTCAGATAATGGGCTTTCATTTCTGCGGCTTCCTTTCTTCAAGGTACTGCTGGTACAGATCGTACCTGAGTGCGATCGACTCCATGTTGCGGACAATATCAATGTGCTGGCTGTTGACCCAGATAAGGAAGTTGTGCCACTCGCGGCAACTTTTCTGTTCCGGGCACCCGCCACGGTATACGCAGTTGGGCACCAGCACCTTTGCAATATACGGGTCACGCTGCCGGATTTCGGCTTTGAGGCTTTCGGCATACTGCCGGGTTTCCGGTGCAGCCTGATAACACAGCCGCTTGCGCATGGTGTCGATAAGGGCCTGCACATTGGCCTCACCAGTGAACTCGACTTCTGCGCCCTGCGGGAGATCATCACGCGGGATGCCGGTACGGTCGCTGCGCTGGGTGCGTACAAAGCATTCCCACTTATGCCGTACCCAGTGGGTAGCAATCCAGCTCTTAATACCTGCCCACCGCCACTTGATGATAATATCCCGGATAGGAGAATGCTCAGAAATGAGCAGGCTCTCCTTGAACTGGTCGGACGGCTCGTGCCCCAGAGGTGGCTTGTTGACGGTGCTACGGCAATCGTTCACGACTTCTTCCCAGTCGCCTTTGATCTTGATGATCTCAGTTTTCATGTGCTGCATCCTCCAAACGCTGGTTCCAACGAGCATATTTATTGTCCATGATGCCTTTCAGCTCGTTGCAATCCATGTTGTAGTAGTGGTCAAGCACGGTCATAGACAGCAGCATATCTGCCCATTCTTCTTTCAGATTGGCATAGGCTTCTTCTTCCGTTACCGGAGTAGGGTTTTCATTCCGGTACTTACGGGCCAGTTTGAGGGCAGCGTGGCCCAGTTCGGTACATTCTTCTGCAACCTGTTCCAGCAGAGCAGCTTTCGACAAATCGGTACATTTCATATTATAACACTTCTCCTATGGTTTCTTTGAAAAAATATAAAAATAAACCATCGGAGAGTTGCGGGAGTCACCCGCGTTCTCCCCGATGGTCTGACGGGTTACATCATATTAGCCGAGCAGAGAGTCAATGTCGTACTTCGGCTTGTCCTCAGCCGGGGCCGGAGCAGCATCTTCCGCAGCGGGTTCTTCTGCTTCCTCGCCCTCAAAGCCAGAGGCCGGGGCCTTGTTGCCCAGACGAATGAACGTAATGGTTTCACCGGGCTTGCCGTTCTGCTTGGGCTGTACATCATGCGTGACTTCGCACTCGATGTAGCGGCCAATCAGATCGTCGGTGTCAATGTCCGTCGCGTCAAAGTTGTTCAGGGCACACTTGGCGAAGTAGCTGAAAGCGTTCAGGGCACCCTGATTGTCCTGACCGTTCTTGTCCATCAGGGAGTACCGCTCGGTGTGCTTCAAGCCCTCCTTGGTTTCCAGATAGACCTCCATTTTGCCGTAGAGCTTCTTGTAGGTGACACCCGTAACCTTGAAAATGTGAGTACCCTCCGGGATAAGGGTAAAGCCAGAACTTGCGCTCAGAGTAATCAGTGCCATTGTAGAAATCCTCCTAAATTATTTGTTTTTGTTATCGTTACGGTTTACATAGTAAGCCAGAACAACCGAGAGAATGAGTTCGGTCAGGATGGTGGCAATCACACCACACCAGAACGGGGGAATATACATCAGGATGCCTCCTTTTTAGGCTTGACGGACAGCTTGAAAATACTGTCGGTGACTGCATACTTATCATAGACACCATCGGCTTTCATGGCCTTGCTGTCGTATTTGGTGGTGTTGGCACGGGAAACCACGAACTCGTAGGCGTGACCTGCGGCAGATACGCTCTTGTCACCCTCAGAGAAACGGCCCATCAGATCATCCTTGATTGCATCGGTCAGCACCTTGTACCGAGCTTCCAGCGGGGCCATTTCAGCCTTGCGGGTTTCAATCTGGCCTTTCAGGGCCTCAGCCTCGGCCAGCATAGAGGTCATATCATCGTCCGGGGTGACGGTCTGGGAGCGCAGAGCTTTCAGAATGTCCGCGTCTGCTTTCTCGTCGTACTCCGGGGACACACCTTTGAGGACGTGGATGTTCCACCAGTTTGTTGCAGCCTTGACCAGAGCTTCCATGTTGGGGTAACGCTCGGACAGGTAAAACTCGCGGACGATAGTGTTTTTCGCAGACGGAACGAAAGCGTCAGGGTTGGCGTAGTCGTTGTCACCGAGGAACGAACAGACCATCAGCACCCGATCAACACCCAGCAGATAGGCGTAGAGCGCAGCCTGCATAGCGTAATATTCGGGAATATCGTCTGCCCAGTCCTCCGACCGCTTGGTGGTTTTCATTTCCAGTACGGTGTCCGGCTTGCCATCTTCGCCCATCAGCAGGTAGTCCCACATACCGCCGAAGATCGGAACATCGTGGAAGAAATCGCCGTAGGTCTTTTTGAAGTAGTCCGGGCCGTACATATCGGTCGGAGTAACGAGGTTGGGCATGAAGTAGGACTTGCGCATGAACTCGGCCTGCTTCGGCTCAATGGTCTTACCTGCAATGGTGTAGATCGTGTCCTCGAAAGGCTCCTCATAGGTACGAGTGACTGCACACCAGACGTTGAAAGGTGTAGTCCAGCGGTTCAGGCCCATAATGGCTGCAAAGCGGGTGCCGGTGATCTTCTTCGGTCTTGCCGGTGGCATAACCGAGATCGTGTTATTCTTGTTCCATGTCAGTTTCATGGTCAACCTCCTGTTTAATACGCTCCATAATATATTTCGAGTCAACGCGGGTCAGCAGACGATACCACGCAGAATTGAAGAAGCGTTCCAGTGACCTCAAATGCAGCGGTGCATAATCAGAGCCTCTTTTGAGGGAGCGCAGGGTGCGCTTATAATCTCGTGCCGCCGAGGTCACTATTGCGTTTGCCAAAAGCTGGTAGCCGTCTAACTCGTGCCGATCAGATACGCAGCCATTTGGTGTCATTTCTTGTCGTACTCCTCAATCATGCCGTTTACCTTTTTGGTCAGCTCCTCGCACTGAGTACGGGTGATCTTGGTGAAGCCCACCGTGGCCTCAGCGACGTGCTGAATGAACTCGTCCTGCTTATCGTCTTTCTGACGCAGGGTGTTCAGGGCCGCTTTCAGGCCCTTAATCATCAGCGGGTCGGCCTGCTCGTCGGGCTGGGTCAGCGACACCTTGACAGCCTCACGCTCTGCGGAGGTGGCAGGCTTGGCCTGCTTCTTAGGAGCCGCAGCCTGAGTAGCAGGCTTAGCGGCAGGAGAAGCCTTGGCCTGCGGTTCCTGCTGGCCTAACATTGCGTCCACATCGTCCTGCTCGACAATATCCATTGCCAGCATCCAGAGGTAACGGCGCAGGTAGGTGACGGAGCTGCCGAGAGCCTGCAAGGGGTTGGTTACGCTCTTGCCTGCATTACTCTTGATCTGCTCGACCTCACGGTAGGGAACCATGAAGTCAATGGTTTCACTCGGACGGTCAGTGTTGAGAACCGTCATAGTGGCAACAGGCTCGGAAGCCAAACCGGTTTCGGCATTCTTCTCCACAGGCGGGAACTGAACCACACCCAACAGGCCGAGGTTCTGGAAGATACGGGTTGCAGAGGGCACAATGTCCTGAAGCTCGAAATACTGAAATTCCAGCTGGCGGTTCACACCGGACTTCTTGACATTGCGTTCCAGAAAACGCTTGCGGGCCAGAATGAGCTTCTGATAGACGTTCAGCTTGTGAACATCAATCTGCTGCTTTTCTGCTACGGGTGCGTTTGCTTCGGGGCTGTTTACTTTCTTGTCCATCGTTATTTCCTTTCTGTTCCGGCTCTGCGAACAGTGCAAGAGCCTGTTTAGCGAGTGAATTTATCTTCCGGGTGTTCACCTTGGTAGGCTGAATACCCTGAAAGGCTTGAATTTTTTCGTTGGCCTCGCGGATATACCAATGACGATCTACCGCGTCCAGCGTCAGGTGATTGTTGTTGTCTACCAGACAGTGCAGGGGCAGGGACGGGATTTTTGACACTGTACCGGTCTGACTGTGTACCTTATAGAGAGTACCGTAATGCTCCCAATCATCGGTCGCATATACTCGGTTGACGCGCTGCATTTCTACTTCCCGGCCATCAATGATCTGGAAGCAACGGGAGTAGAGGCCGGATGCCTTGGAAATCAGTTGGAAATCCAGAATATCCGTGGCAGCGTTGACGGTTTCCTCTGCCGGGGTGCCGTGGATGAAGAACTCAGCAATGGCACGGGCAATGACTTTGGCGTTGTTGTTTATCTTCCACGCACCTGCCTGAGAGATACCGCGCACCAGTTCGCCGCCCTTGATCTTGGCCTCGCCGCCGTCTGCCGGGATTTCAACGTAGTTGTTCACATCCCGCTGGGCGATTTTCTGGATGAAATCTTCTTCCAGCTCAAAACCGGTGCGGGCCTGCCATTCTTGCGTGATTTCCTCCCACTTGGCCTCGTCGGAGCTGTCAAAACTGACCATGATACCATCGGTGTTCAGCTGGACAATTTTCAGCGTCGGGCACTCAGCGACAAGGTGCATAGACAGTTCCAGCAAGAGCAGCTGGCCGGTGATGCAGACCGAGCGGCCCATAAGCGGGTCGTAAAGGTCGTTGTACCCTACGCCATCCTTGCCGTTTAACATGGTGCCGTAAGTCGTGTTCAGAACCAGCTTCAAGGCGTTGGCGGTTTCCTTATCACCGGCCTTTTTTGCACGAACACGATCTTCCAGTGTGTCAACGTACACCTGCGGGGACGGGATGCAGCGGCTACAAAATCCGTACTTCTGGCCTGCGGAGAGGGGCAGGGTCATAAGATGGGGGTAGTATTCGGTGTAGGTGGGGATTGCACCGTGAATACCGCCATAAGCGATAGTGCATTCACAGTCCCCGATCTTAAAATCCAGAGCTGCGCCCTTGTGCTTGGTGCCGTGATCGTCATACCCACCAAACAGCAGGTAGTTCGGTACAGACGGGTCGTGCAGGCGGTCAAAGAAATCAAAGACTTCCTGTGGAATATACTGCCGGAGCAACTTGTCAGGGTACTGGTAGTTTCGCTCGTCCGTCCAAGGCTCGTCTGGCTTTCTGGCCTGTAAATACACACTGGTCAGCTTGGCATTGGTCATGCGCAGGGCCTTACGAGGTTCGAGGCCGCGTTTCTGGCCCAGCGTGATTTTGGTTTTAAGGTAATTCTCCCGGAGGTGTAGCAGCTTTTCGGTAGCGTCTACATCGTAGGCGCAGTAGCGGATGGTCTGTTCGAGTTCTTCTTCCGTCAAAGAACGGGACAAATTGAAGTCAACTTCCGTTTCTTCGATGGGGATGCCCAGATGGGCTTCAATGCTTTTCAGCGATAAGCCGACCTGCATATCATCCATCAGATCGAAAGAGTCAAACCAGACCCGGAAACTGCGGAGGAACGGGATGTTCCAGCCGTCAACACCATGCACAATAATCTCGTCATTGATTTCCTTGACCTGCTCAGGGGATGCCCCTCCGATTATGGCCTTGACAATGTGATCGTCGTAGTGCTTGGAGTTGAAGCCGCACATAAGTGGGTTTTGCTGGAAGAACTCAACCACCGCGTCGTTATCGTTATGAATAACCACACGGACACCGGTTACGGAGTTCTTGGCAATGAACACCCAGTCATGCAAGAACACCTCGCAGTCGAATACCCAGATTTCAGGAAGAAGTGCCATTGTCAGCCCCCTTACTCAGCTCTGCGGCCAGACCCTCCATGATATATAACATACAGGGAAGTGCCATGCCGTTACCCCACATCTTATATTCAGCCGAATCACTGTGCGGAATGTCCGCTGCCCAGTCAGCCGGGAAACCTTGGAGCATTGCGCATTCCTGCGGAGTAAGTCGTCGTACAATGAATTGTGAATCCTTGGCAGTTAAAACGGTTTGTTGATTTCCACCCGCATTTTCTCGCGCTTGCAATGTTGGGAAAATTCCGTTTTCATCATAACAACGTCTGCCTTGAGTATCCCATGGTGTTAAACACGATGTTACAGGTTGAAATAGGGTTTGAGTCTGCACAGTCGAGAGTGTTGCGCTCTTTTCAATTTGAATCAAAGCTCCTTTACCCCCCCCGTC
>OHZM01000472.1_pt1 | contig 11870 bp, 9 predicted proteins | sample 1580481 | NCBI WGS metagenome assembly OHZM01 (sample SAMEA3882506, study PRJEB24775) | human gut metagenome | biome: human-associated habitat; feature: intestine environment; material: feces | place: Netherlands | collected 2009/2010 | reverse complement strand
GCAGAGAGGCTGTTTCTCGCGGCTATGGCCAAGGATTCGCCAAATCCCACGCAGGTTGGCGATGTTGCGGATCGCACGCTCAGAAGCTCAGCACTTCTACTTTGCCGGAATCGAGCTGATAGCGGGCGCCGACGATCATGAGCTTGTCAGCGGCGAGGGCCTGCTGGATGACAGGAGACTGCTCCACCAAAGTTTCAATAATGTGGGCCACATGCACGCGCTCGATGTCTTCATGCGCGTCGAGCTCGGCTTCGCGCGCCTGCCAGACGGACATGCCGGCCTGGCGCAGAATAATCGATTCGGCGGCGGCGATGTGCTCGTCGAGGTCGTCCATCGCATCCGCGGCCTCCAGTGAGCCGTCGGCTTCGGAAGTGATGGTGTGCATCAGGTCGTCCAGCTCCTGCTCGGCGGCCTCGATTGCGCCGCAGCGCTCGTGACCGAGCACACAGATCAGGCTGACGTGCAGTTTCTTGACCGCGTACTCCAGCGAGGCGATAACCGCGCTATCGATGAGTTGCCCGGCGGTGCGCACGGTGAACAGGTCGCCTATTCCCGCGTCGAAAATGATGTCAGGGCTGACGCGCGCATCAGAGCAGCTCAATATCGCCGCATCCGGCTCATGCGCGTCGATAACCGCCTTGCGTGCTTCCGCACTGCGGTTCGGGTGCACCGGCTTACCCTCCGCGAATCTACGATTCCCCGCCAGCAGGCGGTTCCACACGCCGCTCGCCGTGCCCTCGACCTCGTTCTGGTCTACAAACATCTCATCTGCCATTGATTCCGTCCCTCCATTGCTCAGGCTACGGATATCTTACGGTCAGGGCTGTCCGGGATGCGTTCTGAAGCTGCGGGCGGAGAGAGTACCGGCAGGATGGCCGTTACCGGTAGGTGTCGCGAAGCTGCAGGATGTGTTGTTCGATTTGGTGGATCACCGCGATGAACGTGGCGTCGTCGCAGCCTGTGGGATCGGGCAACCCCCAATCGGCGTCGAACGGTCTGCCTATGTACGGGCAGCCCACGTCGCAGCCCATCGATATGGCGATGTCCGGGGCGGGGATCGCATCGATCGTCTTGCTGTACTGCGTGCGTTCCATGTCGATGCCGTACAGTTCCTTCATCAGTCGGACGGCGTCCTGATTGATGTGCGGCTTCGTTTCGGTTCCCGCCGAATAGCAGTCGAGCGCATCGCCCGCAAGCAGGTTCCCGAGCGCTTCGGCAATCTGGCTGCGGCAGGAATTATGCACGCAGATGAACGCAACCTTCGCCTTACCCATGATTTGCCTCCGGTCCCTGACTGCTTTCTGGACTTCCGATGCCTACCTTAACGGGAACCGATACCAGACGACGCCGGCTCCGGAATCGCCCGATTCCAACCCTCTGCTGAAATGGACTGTCGCTACGGAAAATGCCTGTGTCAAGACGCTCTCTGATTTGGGGACGCAAGCCTCGGCATATACAAGCCTTATTGGAACATTCATCCTGCAATGGCTCCGCAAACCTACGTACTGGTCGGAAGGTAGTTCCGGCACGCAGGCACTATGGCATGCGTACACCCCGGAGCCGGTTACTCCCAGCGAATTGGCCTTGTCGCGTCAGGCATGCGGTGTCGCATGTGATGCACAACCTGTCATCAAAGGCACACTGCCCAATCGGGACATCGCCCATATGGCCGCCACATCCTTGGGATACTTGACATGGGGCGTTACGAACGATCCAATGGACTATGGTCTCGGTGATCTGGGCGGATGGGCCCTGGATTTGCTGCAGATTTGGGGAAGCTATCTGGCGAATGCCCCGAAAGGGGACCTGGCATCATGGCTGCACACTCATCTCGGCGAGCAAGACGCTCGTATGGGATTCAGTTACAGCGATGTTCTCGCGGACTGTGATGCATGGTTGCTGGCGCGGTCCATGCAGAGCAATTCTTCCGAAAGGTCATTGTCCACCGCTATGCGGGACACGTTCGTGCAAAGCGAAACGAATCGAATTAAACGGTTCTATCAGTCCCGGTTCAAGGGAAGTGCGGACAACCTGGTCATCGCATTTCGAAAGCTCGTTGATGGAATCGATCTTGGAATATTCGATAACGTATCCGGAAGTAAAAAAGCACTGCTCATTGCGTCACATGCAGACCGACTCCCGAGTCAAGCGGAGGCTGGTATATTGGCATTATCCTATGCTGAATCTCTTGAAAATCCGAACCGTTAATCAATCATGATTGTGATCGCACTGCGTGGAATGATTCAGCCATTCCACGCAATGCGCCTCTGGTAAAACGTCATAGAGTCATTAGAGCGGAAAGTAGCGTTATCACAAGAACGGGAAAGACCATGACCAGCACGAGAAACGATATGATTCCCACAAGGACATGCGAGGCGGAAGAGGAATGATCACGAAGTTCCGGATATACAGATCGCATATATGAACGCACGCCAAAGATGACAAGCGCCGCAATCCAGCAGACTACCCCCATAATCAATACTAAGGTAAGTCTACGTACATACTCAGTTGCCGTAGTTAAATTCATGCACGAAGAGGAAGAGAACGTTAAGACTCTGCAGATTATAGTATCATCATCGCCATTGGCGCCCCATTCCGCCCACAAAATAAGTGCTGGTGAAAGCAGCAGTAATCCCAGCCACCATAGCACGCGTCTGGCTTTGCCCAAAGCCACATAGCATCTACTCGCCTTAAGGAATTTGGTAGCTGCTTTCGGTGCCAAAGCATATTTCTTGCCGGAAAAATTTTCTGACGTATCTTCCAGGCCATGTTTTTTCCCAATGTCATCGATCATAGCCGGATTCGCTTTGCAAATGTGGCGTTCGTTTCCGGCATCGCCCTCCGCCTTGATGCCGTCCGTCGGCCCGGTGCTCCCGCGCTCATTCGATGGCTTGTCCATGTCCCCTCCGATCATCCGAGTCTGTCACTCGGCCAGCGCGCCCGTTCTATGCGCGCCGTCGCCGGCCAGTCTAGGGCCGTGCGACGCGAACGGGGAGGCCCGCGCCGTCGATCGGCACGGAACCTCCCCGCTCGCTTTTGTCAATCGGTCATCCGAAGATCAGCCCGTGTTCTGCAGGCCTGCTGCAACACCCGAAACGGTGCACAGGATCAGGTAGGTGTAGTTCGCCTTCTGTCCGTGCGTGAGCTCTTCCTTGTCCACGCGCTTGCGCAGCGAGCCGAGGGCGAGCACCTGGGTGACGGACAGCGCGTCCACGTACGGCGAGCGGATGCGGATGGCCTGGCCGAGCACGTGGCGGTGCTGCAGCGGCCATTCGTCGCCGACGATCTTGAGCACCCACTTGCGGGTGAGCTCCATCTCGTCGAGGACCTTCTTGTTGAGGTCCTCACGGTCGCCGAGGGCGAGGTACATCTTGGCGATGCGCTCGTCGGTCTTGGCCAGCGACATTTCGATGTTGTCGATGAACGTGGAGAACAGCGGCCACTCCTCGTACGCCTGACGCAAGGTGTTCAGGTCGCCGAACTGCTCGCACGCGGTGCCGAGGCCGTACCATGCGGCCAGGTTGATGCGGGCCTGGGCCCAGGAGAAGATCCACGGAATGGTGCGCAGGTCGTCGAGGGACTTGGCGCCCAGACCACGCTTCGCCGGACGGGAGCCGATCGGCAGCAGGCCGATTTCGGTCAGCGGCGTGACGGTGGAGAACCACGGTGCGAAGCCGTCGGTGTTCAGCAGGTCGAGGAAGCGGTTGTGCGCGGCCTCGTCGAGCTTGCTGGCCATGTCGGCGTACTTCTTGGTCATATCCGTGTTGCGCTTCTCAACGCTCGGAGCGGACTGCAGCAGCGTTGCGGCTGCGACGGACTCCACATGGCGGATTGCAAGCACCGGGTTGCCGTAGCGGGCGAAGATGACCTCGCCCTGCTCGGTAAGCTTAAAGAAGCAATTGACCGAACCCTTGGGCTGCGCCAGCACGGCCTTGTTGGCCGGGCCGCCGCCACGACCGACGGCGCCGCCGCGGCCATGGAACAGGGTCAGGTCGATGTCGTGCGATTCGGCCCACTTGGCGATGCGCTCCTGCGCGGAGTGCAGGGCAAGGGTGGCGGAGGTCGGGCCGGCGTCCTTCGAGGAGTCGGAGTAGCCGAGCATGACTTCCATCTTGCCGCCGGTGGCCTTCAGACGAGCCTGGACCTCCGGGATCTTGATCATTTCCTCGAGCACGTCCACCGAGTTCTGCAGATCCTCAAGCTGCTCGAACAGCGGAATCACGTCGATGGTCGGAACATCCTCGGGGTGGGAGAACGCCAGACGGTTCAGTTCGTACACGTCCTTGATGTTCTGGGCGCTCTTGGTGAAGGAGATGATGTAACGGCGGGCGGCCTTGATGCCATTGCGCTTCTGGATGGAACCGAGCGCGCGGAAGGTGTCGAGCACCTCGTGGGTCATCGGCTGCAGCTCGCCACGCTCACCGTGCAGGCCATGCTCGCGGATGTCCTCCAGAGCGCGGGAATGCACGACGGAATGCTGACGGAACTCCATCTCGACCATGTGGAAGCCGAAGGTCTCGGCCTGCCAGATGAGGTCCTGCAGCGGGCCGTAGGCGGAACGCTTGGCGTTGGCTTCGGCGAGGGAGCGCTGCACGGTCTTCAGATCGGCGATGTAGTCCTCGCAGGAGCGGTACATGAGGTCGGCGTCGCGGTCGATGGTGGCCTTCAGACGGTCTGCCATGACCAGCATGACGGCGCGGTGCAGCTCCTTGGTGGAGATCAGCGCGGCCTTGTCGGTCAGACGCTCGCTCATTTCCTTCTGGTGGTTCCACAGGGACTTGAGCTCGGCGCTCGGCGGGGTGGTCTCGGCCTCCATCGTCAGGTTCTTGCCGACGCGGCGGGTTTCGATCTCCAGCGCGCCCAGCACATGGTCGCTGAACTTGCGGGCCACCTGACGGCTCACCTTGGCGGTGACGTTCGGGTTGCCGTCGCGGTCGGAGCCGATCCAGCTTCCCGGGTGGAAGAATGCCGGGCACACTGGCGGTTCCAGGCCGGCCTTGTCGCCCAGCAGCCAGTCGTCGAAACGGCGGTACACCTGCGGGATGGTGTGGAACAGCGTGGAATCGAAAATGTCAAGAATGGTGTCGGCTTCCTCGACGGGGGTCGGCTTCTTCAGTGCGATCGGGGAGGTGCGGAACAGCGCGTCGATCTCGTTGAAGAGTCGACGGGAGTTTTCCTTCTTGTCCGAGCCGCCGAGCAGCTTATGCGCTTCGAGCAGCTGGGAGATGCGGCGGATCTTGCCTTCCACGGCCTTACGGCGGGCTTCGGTCGGATGCGCGGTGAACACCGGATGGAACTCGAGCTGGTCGAGCAGCTCCTTGGCCCTGGCCGGACCCATCTCGTTGATGAGCTGGTGGTAGGCGCAGGTCATTTCGTTCACCGGATCGACGGCCTGATCCTCATTCACGGCGGCCTCACGGCTGTGCAGTACGGAGACGCGGTAGTTCTCCTCGCACAGGTTGGCCAGATGGAAGTAGGTGGTGAAGGCGCGAGCCAGCAGTTGGGCGTCGTGGACATCCATCTTGTCGACGATGTCGACCACCTTCTGCAGGTCGTCCTGGTCGGGATTCGTATCCGAAAGAATGCCGGAGAAACGTTCGTCGCTGGCCTTCAGCGCGTGTTCGCGCACTTCATCGAACTTGGCCAACAGGTTTTCATCGAACTCACCGAGCACCTCGCGAAGAATCTGCAGACACAGATCCATTTCCTCTTTGAGGGATGCGGGAAGATCACGCTCCTCAGGGCCCTTGGTGCCGGTGCCGGACGAGACGATAGCCGCGTCCGCAGGCGTGATCTGTTCGTTTTCAGTTGTCATCAGACCTCCTTCTCCAAACCATCGGGTTGCTCGGTCTGTCGGTCCTTCGCGGCACCTCCGCGATTGTTTTGGCCGTCTGTTGCGAGCCCACAGCCCTAAGCTTGGTGGGTAAATGCTCGACCATTGTAGGCGCGGCAAATCGACAGTTTGGTTACGGAAACGCCGGAATGGTTCGCATCGTGGACATTGAATGTCCGGAAAATGGGCATGTGGGAATGTTCGGAAAATATCCGACCAGCCCACACGTTAGACCTGAATAGTGTGAGCGCACTACATGAACATGATGAGAACACCGAACGCGTTGACAGCAGCGCGAAGGCGGTCAGCAAATTCCACACCCACTCCATTCCGCTCGATATGGAAGACATCGAACGCGATTGGGACAAGCCGGTAACCGAAGCCGGCATCGCGGCGAAAGCCAGCGTGATCGTCCGCGTCGGCATGCTTGACCTCGGCGCCGGAACAGGCAGCTTCCGCGTACGTGAAATGATGCACCGCATCGCCTATCCATTGGGCGTGCACGTGCGCGCCGACGTGAACCTCACCGACATCGAGGCCTCCTGCACGGACGGCAAGGACCGCATCACCGAAGTCGTCGACCTGCCGACCACCGGCGTCAACACCGAACGCATCTGGCTGCTCGAGCACTTCGCCGACTGGTTCAACGTCAACCTCGGCAAAGGCTCTATGTACCACAGCCAATCCGACGTTTCCGAAGGGCTGATGCAGCATCTCGACAAGCGCGACGCCTCGCAGGTGTCGGCCGAACTGTCCAAGCAGCTCAAGGAACGGCAGAAGGCCGAGCAGAACCAGGAAGGTTCCGACGATCCCGTGCTCGACGCGCTGGAAATGGTCACGGAACGCGCGCAGGAAGGCGATTCCACCGCACGTCCGCTGCACATGCGCGATATCGAGGCGGCGGCCGCGGCCGGACGTAGCAATGGCGATTCGGTCGCGGAAAAGCCGCGTAAGAACCGCAACTGCAAACCGCCGAAGGAATATGCCGAGCATTTCGACCATATCGGGAAAGCCGCGGGCGAATCGCAAGGCGTCACCGTACGGCAGGCGCACGAGCGACTCGACATGATCGAACGTCGCAAACCGCTGTATTCGCCGGCCTTCGCGGGACTCGCGTCCGCCTGCGCCTGCGCATCCTTCGTGTTCCTGCTCGGCGGCGGCCCGTACGACATGATCGGCGCGTTCGTTGGCGCCGGCCTCGGCCACTGGCTGCGTCGCCGCCTGTTCGCCCACCATCTCAACCAATTCTTCGTGACGTTCGTCTGCGTGGCCGTCGCCGCGCTGGCATGCACCGGCATGCTGCGACTGATTGGCCTGTTCGATCCGATCGCCTTGCAGCACGACACCGCGTATATCGGCGCGATGCTGTTCGTCATCCCCGGATTCCCGCTGATAACCGGCGGACTTGACATGGCGAAAATCGACTTCCCATCAGGCGTGCAACGACTCACCTACGTGCTGTGCATCATCCTGATGGCCACGTTGGCAGGCTGGATGGTCGCTTCGATCGTGCACCTGAATCCGCAGGGATTCGAGCCGCTCGGACTGAACCCCGTCATCAACTGCCTGCTGCGCATGCTGTTCGCGTTCATCGGTGTGTGGGGCTTCTCCGTGATGTTCAATTCCCCGCAGCGCATGTGCCTCGTCGCCGCCACCATCGGCGCCATCACCGATACTTTGCGATTGGAGATCGTCGACTTGGGCGTGCCCGCGGAAGCCGGCGCGTTCATCGGCGCGTTCCTTGCCGGCCTGCTCGCCTCCGCATGGCGTTCGGCGGTGCGCCACGGCCTGCTTGCTCCGCATTTGGGATATCCGCGCATCTGCCTGACGGTTCCGTCTATTGTGATCATGGTGCCCGGTTTGTACATGTACCAGGCCATGTTCCACCTCGGCCAGTTCGATACGCTGAACGCGCTCGATTGGGCGTTCCGTGCGTTCATGGTGATCATCTGCCTGCCGATCGGCCTGGCGATGGCACGAGTAGTGACCGATAAATCCTGGCGCTACGACATTTAATAACCTGCAGAAGGGTAAAAACACTTGGTAACCAAAGATTTCTGGGTGCTGCTGGCCATGGTCTTGTACTTCGCGGCCATGCTGACCATCGGCTTCGTCTACTCCAAGAGGTCCAATTCCTCCACCAAACAGTATTTCGCGGGTGGGCGTGGCGTCGGACCGTGGCTGACGGCATTGAGCGCGGAAGCCTCCGACATGAGCGGCTGGCTGCTTATGGGCCTGCCGGGCGTCGCCTACTTCACTGGCGCGGCCGACCCAATGTGGACGGCCATCGGTCTGGCGCTTGGTACTTACCTCAACTGGAAACTCGTCGCACGCCGTCTGCGCCGCTACTCCGTGGTGGCCGGCGACGCGATCACCATTCCCGACTTCTTCTCCAAGCGCTTCCATGACGATCGCAATATCGTATCCACCATCGCTGCGCTCATCATCCTCGTATTCTTCTGCGTGTACGTCGGCAGCTGCTTCGTGACCGTCGGCAAACTCTTCTCCACGCTGTTCGGCTGGGACTACCACCTGACCATGGTGATCGGCGCCGCCATCGTGTTCGCGTACACCATCATCGGCGGCTATCTGTCCGTGGTCGTGACCGACTTCATCCAGGGCCTGCTCATGTTCTTCGCGCTGGCCGTGGTGTTCATCGGCTCCGTGGCGTCCGCCGGCGGCATCGACAACACCGTCGCCTTCCTCAAGGGCATTCCGGGATTCCTCGACGGCACGCATGTGGCCACGCCGATCCTCAACGACGCCGGCGAGCAGATCGTCAAGGCCGGACAGGCCATGTTCGGCGCGCCCGCCGACTACGGCATCATCACCATCATCTCCATGCTCGCGTGGGGCCTGGGCTACTTCGGCATGCCGCAGGTGCTTGTGCGGTTCCTGTCCATCCGCAGTTCCGAGGAAATCAAGAAATCCCGCATCATCGCCACCACGTGGTGCGTGATCTCGCTGGCGTGCGGCGTGTGCATCGGCCTGGTCGGCCGTGCCATGATGCCGACGCAGTTCGCCACGCAGGCGGCCGCGGAGAACATCTTCATCGTGGTGTCGCAGGCGCTGCTGCCGAGCTTCATGTGCGGCATCGTCGTATCCGGCATCTTCGCCGCGTCCATGAGCTCCTCGTCCTCGTACATGATCATCGGCGCCTCGGCCGTCGGCGAGAACATCTTCCACGGGCTGCTGCATCGCAAGGCCACCGACCGCCAGGTGATGATGGTGGCGCGCATCACGCTGCTCGTCATGTTCATCTTCGGCATCGTGGTGGCGTTCGACCAGAACTCCTCGATCTTCCAAGTGGTCTCGTACGCGTGGGCCGGCCTCGGCGCATCCTTCGGACCGCTGATGCTCACCTCGCTGTACTGGAGGCGCACCAACAAGTACGGCGCGATCGCGGGCATGCTGTCCGGCACGGCCACCGTGCTCATCTGGCACAACCTCGTCAAGCCGCTCGGTGGCATCTTCGCCATCTACGAGCTGCTGCCGGCGTTCATCGTCTCGCTGCTGTTCATCGTGGTGGTCTCGCTGCTCACGCCCGCGCCAAGCGCGGAAGTGCTGCACGAATTCGACCACTATCTCGACGATCCGGACGACCGTCACGTGGACGACGACCTTGTGGCCGCAGAAATCGCCGCAGGGGAGAAGCGCTCGCAGATCTAAGCGGGATGGCATCCGGCGGAAGGCGTAATCCGCCATTTGTAAGCGAAATGGGCCGGGAACCGATGTGGTTCCCGACCCATTTCTCGTTGTGAACGTGCGAACACGTAAGCGTGCGACGGCCGCACGGCTCAAACGCGCTCAGTAGCGCATGCCCATGGCGTCGCGCACCTGCTCCAGCGTCTCGTTGGCGATGGCGTTCGCCTTCTTGTTGCCCTCTTCGAGCACATCACGCACGTAATCCATATCTTTGGCCAGCTCGGCGCGGCGTTCGCGCATCGGGGCAAGGAAGTTGTTCACGGATTCAACCACGTACATCTTCAGTGCGCCCGCGCCGGAATCACCGATCTCCTCGGCGATGTCCTTCGGGTCGCGGCCGGTCACCAGGCCGGCGGTGGTCAGCAGGGCGGAGACCTGCGGGCGGGCAATCGGGTCGAAGGTGATGCGGCGCTCGGAATCGGTCGGGCTCTTCTTGATGAGCTTGGCGGTCTCCTCCGCGGTGGCGCCCAGCATGATGGAGTTGCCGTACGACTTGCTCATCTTGCGGCCGTCGAGACCCGGAATCTCCGGTGCCTCAGACAGAATGGCGGCCGGCTCCGGGAACACCGGGTTCTTCTTCGCGTAGCGCTCGTTGAAGCGGCGTGCGATGGTGCGGGTGATTTCGACGTGCGGCAGGTTGTCCTTGCCGATCGGCACCACGTTGGCCTTGCAGAACAGGATGTCGCAGGCCTGATGCACCGGGTAGGTGAGCAGCAGGCCGGTCAGCGCGTGGCCGGAGGCTTCCATCTCGGCCTTGACGGTCGGATTGCGGTGCAGCTCCGATTCGGTGACCAGCGACAGGAACGGCAGCATGAGCTGGTTTTCGGCCGGCACGGAGGAGTGCGTGTAGATCATGGTCTTTTCCGGGTCGATGCCGGCGGCCATGTAGTCGAGCACCAGGTTCAGCACGTTGTCTTGGATGTGCTCGGTGGTGTCGCGGTCGGTGATCACCTGGTAGTCGGCGATGATGATGTTCGAGTTCACACCACGGTTCTGCATGGCCACGCGCTCGCGGATGGAGCCGAAGTAGTGGCCGAGGTGCAGACGGCCGGTCGGACGGTCGCCGGTGAGCATGGTGAACTTCTCCGGATGCTCCTCCAGCTTGGCCAGCGTCGCGTTCGAACGCTTCTTTGCGGCGAGGAAGCTCGCGCTCATTTCATTGCCGACAGCAGTGATCTGCTGCTCCTGGGTTTCGTCCGTCATACGTGTCCTTTTCTTAAGAAAATCAACGATTTTATCGTAAAAGTCTGAGCCGACAACGAAATAATGCGCAATAAGTGGTACTCTCTTGTTTGATGAATTGATAGCACAGTAATTTCAGGGGGTCAGATGGGCCGCGGACGTCAGAAAGCCAAACAGCAGAAAATAGCCCGAAAGCTCAAGTACCTGACCACCGACACCGATTACGATGAGCTTGCCAAGGAGCTCGGTGCGCAGGAGCCCGGTTCTGGTTCCTTCGACCCGTTTGCCGATATCGAAGCCAAGTATTCTCACGATGTGGACGCCGAAGGTGAGACCGTTGGGGACGGTCAAACGTCTTCCGATGCCGCCGATGATCTCGACGAATACGCCAAGTGGGCCGCGGAAGCCGCGGCGAAGGCCACGAGTGGCGAGTTTCCGGCGGCAAAGGCCGCGTCGAAGCCGCACAAGCCCATCCCGATGCCGGTGCCCAGCGCGCTGAAGCCGAAGAAGCAGGACTGACTGCATATAACCTGTATCGAAGAGCCGTTTGCATGGTGCAAAGCCATTGCGGACGGCTCTTTTGCATATGCTCCGTCTCGCCTCCCTCAAACTACCGACGCTGAGACACCGCTGAGCGTCAACGGTTTGGGGATTCCTCAATTTACCGACGGTGAGGGGATGCTAGGCGTCGGTGGTTTGGGGAAATGATGGGTCAGTAGAGGGGCAGCAGGTCGCTCAGATCGTCGCGTTCGCCGACTGCGGTGATATGCCCGGCGTCTTTTTCGTCCACCCATGTGGTGATGCCGGTGGCGAGGCGCAGCCATACCTCGGGGTCGAGCTCGATCACGTCGGGGGGTGTGAGGTTGTGCGGGTCCGAGGCCGGTCCGTCGAGAATCTTGACGGCGCCCCATGGCGCCACGCGCACTTCGACGCCAGGGCCGGGGGCCTTCTGCTCCAGCAGGTGAAGCGAAAAACGGACGGCCATGGCCTTGACTTGCCGGGGCAGGCGCGGATTGGCGGTATGGCCGTCGGGTTCTTGGCGTGCGGCTTGCTTCCACTGTTCGAACGCCGCTCGGCCTTGTGCCAGGTCCTTTTCCAAAATTACGGGCATGGCTCCATTGTGCCACTTGCCCACCTGATCGCGGCGATT
>OHZM01000464.1_pt1 | contig 12003 bp, 11 predicted proteins | sample 1580481 | NCBI WGS metagenome assembly OHZM01 (sample SAMEA3882506, study PRJEB24775) | human gut metagenome | biome: human-associated habitat; feature: intestine environment; material: feces | place: Netherlands | collected 2009/2010 | reverse complement strand
ACAAAAATACAGGTAAAACTGATGTGAAGAGCTATTTAAAGAGCAGACGGAGGAAATAGATAGATGATATTTACGATTTTAAAGGTCATAGGCATCATACTCCTTGTAGTGCTTGCTCTTATACTTACAGCGCTGCTTTGCGTACTGTTTGTGCCGGTCAAGTACAGGGCTGTCGGAAGCTTTGACAATACAGACATAAGAGCAAAAGCGCATGCGTCGTGGCTTTTTCATTTGTTTGCACTGCATATAGAGTATGCGGATGAAACTGACGGATATATAAGACTTGTCTTTGTGAAGAAGGGGCTGTTTGCTGATTCGTTGGGAGATAATTATGAGGCTTTTAATGATGATGTAATGGATGATGCAGCTAAAACTGAAACAGAAGATAAAGTCAGTGAAAACACCGGAGATGAGCCTAAAATATCGGCAGATGAGTCAGAACACATCACAGATGAACAGGCAGAGGATGAATGCACAGCACGTACGCATAATGAGTACAGGTCAGTAACTGATGAGAATCAGCATATAAAACAACAAACAAAGCTCACTCATAAAAAAACATATAAAAAGCGAAGCAAAAAGACACATAAAAAACAATTTAAAGATAAGTCAGATAGAATAAAAAACTGTATCTATAAGCTAAAAAGAGAATACAGTGATGAGAGAAATAAAGCCGCTTTTTCACATCTGAAAAAAGAGCTTTTTATCATTCTTAAAAGAATATGCCCAAGGAGGCTTAAGCTTACAATGGTTTATTCAACCGGCTCGCCTGATACAACAGGTATTTCATTGGGAATTTTAGCATGTTTTCCTGTCGGCTATACAAACAGATGGCGGATTACACCCGATTTCGAGAGTGAAAAGCCGTATGCAAAGGGCAGCTTTGATATAAAGGGGCATGTGATAGTAATAAGTATTTTAGCGGCAACACTTAGAATTTTATTTGATAAAAACTGCCGCAGATTATATAATAGGATAAGCAGATAGGAGGAAGATATTATGGCAGATAATAGTTTCAATAACACAGTAGAGTCACTTTTCAAGGGGATGGACAGCTTTATCACTACAAAGACGGTGGTCGGTGATGCGATTCATATAGGGGATACAATCATACTTCCGCTTGTGGATGTGTCGTTTGGAGTGGCAGCAGGAGCATTTTCGGCAGAAAAGAAAAATAACGGAGCCGGTGGTATGGGTGGAAAGATTCAGCCAAGTGCAGTGCTCGTTATCCAGAATGGACAGACAAAGCTTGTCAATGTAAAGAATCAGGACGGCATGACCAAGATACTTGATATGGTGCCGGACATTGTAAGTCGCTTCTCAAAGGGAAAAAATGATGACCTTAATCTCGACGATGTAAAGGTAGACGATAAAGAGGACGATAAGCAGGATTAATATCATATATGAGAGCAAATAAAAAGGACATCCAAACGGATGTCCTTTAAAATTCAAAAGATTCAAAAATAAAGACTAAGCTCTCTCAACTTTGCCAGATCTTAAACATGAAGTACATACATATAACTTCTGTGGAACTCCATTGACCTTGCAAGAAACCTTCTTAATGTTTGACTTCCAAACATGATTTGATCTTCTATGAGAATGGCTGACATTATTTCCATAATGAACACCTTTTTCACAAATTGCACATTTTGCCATGATATTGCACCTCCTTGCATTTCACTAAGCTTACCATACTCTTAAGCTCACAACAAATGTATTCTATCAGATTAAAATAAAGAATGCAAGGATAAAATATAAAAATATTTGCTTTTTGTGAAAAAAAAGGTATAATAACATTAGCTACGTCACAATATGATGGAGGTATATATTATGAAGGGACAGATGGATACCCAATATGGACAAATTTTAATTGATACAGATGTTATTGCAACCTATGCAGGCTCTGTAGCTGTAGAGTGCTTTGGAATAGTAGGCATGGCAGCGGTTAACATGAAGGATGGTCTTGTAAAGCTTTTAAAGAGAGATTACCTGAACCATGGAATAAATGTAAAGGTAGATGAGAACAACGAAATTACGATTGATTTCCATGTAATAGTAGCGTATGGTATTTCGATCGGCACTGTTTCGGACAATCTTATCGAGACGGTTAAGTACAAGGTTGAGTCATTTACAGGAATGAAAATTGCAAAGATCAATATTTACGTTGAGGGCGTAAGGGTAATTGATTAAGGAGGACTACAAAAAGTGGAGATCACAAGCATTAATTCAAAGCTCCTTGCAAGGATGTTTCTTGCGGGAGCCAAGAATCTTGATTCAAAGAAAGACTGGATAAATGAGCTGAATGTATTCCCGGTACCGGATGGTGATACCGGAACAAATATGACAATGACAATCATGTCTGCGGCCAAGGAGGTCAGCTCGCTCACAGAGCCTACCATGGCAGAGCTTGCAAAGGCTATTTCATCAGGCTCTTTAAGAGGTGCCAGAGGAAACTCGGGTGTTATCTTATCACAGCTTTTCAGAGGCTTCTGCAAGGTTATAAAGGAATACGATGAAATAGATGTCACTATTCTTTGTGAGGCATGCCAGAAGGCGGTTGAGACAGCTTACAAGGCAGTTATGAAGCCTAAGGAGGGAACTATCCTCACAGTGGCAAAGGGCGCAGCAGAAAAGGCTCTGGAGCTGTCAGACGAAACAGAGGATGTTGTCACATTTGTTGAAGAGGTTATAAAGCAAGCTGAGTATGTGCTTGACCAGACACCGGAGATGCTTCCTGTATTAAAGCAGGCAGGTGTTGTTGATTCAGGCGGACAGGGACTTGTTCAGGTATTAAAGGGAGCATATGATGCCCTTATCGGCAAGGAGATTGACTATACAATCGAGGGCGCACCAACAGGAGCAGCTCCTGCAAAGATTTCGGCTGAGACAGAGGCAGAGATTAAGTTTGGTTACTGCACAGAGTTTATTATTGTACTCAATGCGCCAATGTCAGACAATGAGGAGCACGCATACAAGGCATTCCTCGAGTCAATCGGTGACTCTATAGTCGTTGTAGCTGACGATGAGATCGTAAAGACTCACGTACATACAAACGACCCTGGACTTGCACTGCAGAAGGCACTTACCTTCGGTTCACTCAGCAAGATAAAGATCGACAATATGCGTGAGGAGCATCAGGAAAAGCTCATCAAGGATTCACAGAAGCTTGCAGCACAGCAGAAGGCTGAGGAAGAGGCTTATGAAGCTGCTCAGGCTGATGAAAAGACAAATAACATGCCTGCAAAGGAAATGGGCTTTGTATCTGTTTCAATCGGAGAAGGCATGAATGAAGTGTTCAGAGGCCTTGGAGTGGACTATCTCATAGAGGGTGGTCAGACCATGAACCCTAGCACAGAGGATATGCTCAACGCTATCGAGCATGTAAATGCGAAGACAGTATTTATCCTGCCAAACAACAAGAATATCATCATGGCTGCAAACCAGGCTGTAGACCTTGTTGAGGATAAACAGATTATTGTTATCCCTACAAAGACTATCCCGCAGGGTATCACAGCACTCGTAAATTATATCCCTGACCACAGTGCCGAGGAGAATAAAGAGCAGATGATGGCTGAGATAGAAAATGTCAAGACAGGACAGGTGACATATGCAGTCCGCGATACTGAGATTGACGGAAAAACCATCAAGCAGAACGACTTCATGGGAATCGGAGACAAGAGCATCCTTTCTGTTGGAACAGACTTAAAGGCTACCACACTTGAGATGGTAGATGCCATGGTAGATGAGGATTCAGCGATTGTCAGCATTTATTTCGGAAGTGATTCTGATGAGGACTCAGCTAATGAGCTTGCAGCAGCAATCGAAGAGAAATATCCTGATGTAGAGGTTGAGGTCAACGATGGCGGACAGCCAATCTACTATTATGTTATTTCTGTAGAGTAAAGCCTTTTAAAGAATATAAATGATATTTATTATATTTAGGAGCAAATATGGATATAGCTTCACCGATTACCGCGGTTAAGGGAATCGGGGAAAAAACACAAAAAGCATTTGCTAAAATGGGAGTATACACCGTTGGTGATATACTCCTTCATTTTCCCCGGGATTATGTAAAGTTTCCGGAAATAACGGATATTGATGAACTGAATAATGTAAATGAGAGCAGCACCTATGCCATCCATGCTGTGATTAAAAAGGCACCTGTAGTGAAAAATACAGCGAGAATGCAGATTACATTGCAGGATATCGGCTCGCCCGGGCATATGATACAGCTGGTATGGTACCGTATGCCATACCTTAAGGCACAGCTTGTGCAGGGGAGACATCTTATATTTTACGGACATATTAAGCCAAAGGGAGGCCGATATGTCATGGAGCAGCCTGTGGTGTATGAGGTGCAAAAGTACGAGGCTATACGCGATACACTGCAGCCTGTGTATTCCGTGACAAGCGGTGTGACAAACAATCTGATAGTGAAGACGATAAAGGAGACTCTGTCACATGATACACTGCTGTCAGATTACCTGCCTAAGGATATAAGGCACAGATACGGCTTTTGCGAGTATAATTATGCCATGAAGCAGATTCATTTCCCTGATGACTTTGGCGCTCTTGTGGAGGCAAGAAGACGGCTTGTATTTGATGAGTTTTTTCTCTTTATCATGGGCATGCGGTATCAGAATAAAAAGCAGCAGAAGGACAAAAATGAGTTTGAGTTTACGGATGATGCTTTTATAGACGGACTGATTGAGAAGCTTCCGTATGAGCTGACAGGCGCGCAGAAGAAGACGATAGATGAGATAAAGCTGGATATTAAAAGTCCTTATGTGATGCAGAGGCTTATTCAGGGCGATGTGGGCTCAGGAAAGACGATTGTTGCTTTTCTTCTTATGGCGTGGGCGTCAAAATGTGGCTATCAGTCTGCCATAATGGCTCCGACGGAGGTGCTTGCAAACCAGCATTATGAGACGTTTTGCTCACTGGTTGGTCAGTTTGGACTTGACAGTCCTGTTGTGCTTCTTACCGGCTCCATGACGGCAAAGCAGAAAAGAGAAGCCTATGCGTGCCTTGAAAACGAGAAAAATGCGCTTATTATAGGCACTCATGCGCTCATACAGGAGAAAGCGGATTTTTCCAATCTGTCGCTTGTTATCACAGATGAGCAGCACAGATTTGGCGTGAAGCAGAGAGAGAGCTTCTCGGATAAGGGAAGAAAGCCACATATACTTGTGATGAGTGCCACTCCGATACCGCGTACGTTAGCAATAATCATATACGGTGATATGGATATCTCTGTCATAAATGAGGTGCCGGCAAAGAGGCTTCCGATCAAGAACTGTGTGGTTGGCACGGCATTCAGGCCAAAGGCCTACAGCTTTATTGCTGAGCAGGTGAGAGCCGGTCATCAGGCGTATGTTATTTGCCCTCTTGTGGAGGAAACCGAAAACTCGGAAGGGGAAAATGTCACAGACTATGCAAATGTGCTTAAAGCGGCACTGCCAAAGGATATCACTGTAGATGTGCTTAACGGCAGGATGAAGAGCAAGGCAAAGGATGAGGTGATGCAGCGCTTTGCAAATAATGAGTCGCAGGTGCTTGTGTCCACAACAGTCGTGGAGGTTGGTGTAAATGTGCCCAATGCAACTGTCATGATGATAGAAAATGCAGACAGGTTTGGACTTGCACAGCTTCATCAGCTAAGAGGCCGTGTAGGCAGGGGGGATGCACAGTCGTATTGCATTTTCATCAATTCGTCAAATTCAAAGAAATCAAAAAAACGTCTGGAGATACTAAATAAATCAAATGATGGCTTTTTTATAGCAAGTGAGGATTTAAAGCTCAGAGGCCCCGGGGATTTCTTTGGAATCAGGCAGAGTGGAGACCTTGCGTTTGCACTTGCGGATGTGTATCAGGACAGCGATGTGCTAAAGGAAGCATCTGAGATGGTGGATGAGGTGCTTGAAGCAGACCCGGCGCTTTGTACACCGGAAAACAGAATACTGAAAAAGAAAATGGATGAATTTGCAAAAGAACAATTAAAGAGGATGAATCTGTGATGAACTTAAATGGCTAAAATAAAAGCTGATATAGCATGCAGGACTATGCATGTGTATATCAGCTTTTTACTTTAAGCGTTTTGGAATGGTTATGAAATTGTTATGAAATAAGTATAATCTGCTTACTCAATCTGCCTGATATCGGATATATCCGGGTGAATCGTGAGAGAATAGTTTGTGTAATACACGACAAAGCCGGCTGCGGCACCGTTTGGCTTTTTGACATTTTTCTTTTGCAGATAGTCTATCTCTACCTTGTCGGCATTTTTGCCCTTTGAGTAGTAGCCTGCGAGCTTGCCGGCCTCCTCAAATGTGCTGTCCGGCAGCTCTTTGTTTTCAGCTTTTACAATGACATGTGAGCCGGGCATGCCCTTGGCGTGGAACCACCAGTCGTTTCCGGTTGCCAGCTTGAAGGTGAGCTCATCGTTCTGGTAGTTGTTTTTGCCAACGTACATATCAAAGCCGTCTGATGAGATATAGTGGAAGGGTTTGCTCTTTACCTTCTGTTTCTTTGAACCCTTTCCTTTTTTGATAAAACCGTATTCTATCAGCTCATCCTTTATCTGGACGAGGTCGTCAGCGCTTAAAGCGATATCCAGTGAATTCTGGATTGATTCGAGATGGTCTATCTGACTTTTTGTTTCAAGAATCAGCTCGTTCAATGCTTCGGCAGTACGTTTCATTTTTCCGTATTTGTCAAAGTATTTCTGCGCGTTCTCGGCAGGAGTTTTTGTGTTGTCGATAGGGATTTTGATGATTTTGTTGTCATCATAATAGTTTGCAGCTTCAAGAAACTTGTCGTCCGGTGTAAGTCCGTAGCCGAATGCGTTGATAAGCTCGCCGTACACCTTGTACTTTTCGCGTTTTTCGGAGTCCTTAAGCTGCTTCATCTGCAGGGAATATTTCTTCTGGTTTCGCTCCAGGAGGGTATTTACGTGTTTTCTCAGGTCGGCTGACTTCTGGCGTATACGTGTATAGGTATTTCTCTCAGAGTAGTAAAGTTCTAAAACCTCTGATATAGATTCATATTTTGTGACCGTTAAATCGCTATACTGAGTCAGCTCTATTGAAGAAAATTCCTTTGGTTCATTGCCGTCACGCACGATATTCGGCGTAAAACGATTATTTTTTATGTCCTCCATCATCCATGTGAAGTTGCTTCCCAGGTGCAAAAGCTCATCGTGTGAGTAGGCAGCTACAGGGGAGTCCGCGTCAAGGCCTGCCCTGTGAGCCAGCTCATTTGCCACAAGGGGGCTGATGCCGGAAAAGGATGAGTAGATAGCCTTTGAAACAGTAAGCGGCTTTGCTGATATAATATCCGCAAACTGCTTCGAATCTACAGTCAGAGGATTATATTTATCCTCCTGTGTCGCGGGGATGGTGTAGGCTCTGCCCGGAAGCACCTCTCGCACAGAGCTTACGGATGCGGGAATACGCTTGGCACTGTCTATTATCGTACCATTGGAGTCGGTAAAGATGATGTTTGAATATTTGCCCATCAGCTCGATAATAAGCACCTTGTGGCATAGATCGCCCATCTCGTTTAAGTGCTCGATTTCAAAGTTTATGATACGCTCCATGCCAGGCTGGTAAATCTTTGTGATGCGTCCGTTTGCTATATGCTTTCTTAAAACCATGCAAAATGTAGGGGCAGTGAGAGGGCTTACCTTATTTGTAGGTGTCAGGTAGATGAATGGAAGCGATGCACTTGCAGACATCGAAAGCCTGAACGAGCCGTTTGGTCCCTTTAGGGTAAGAAGCAGCTCATCTGCCTCGGGTTCTGCGATTTTACTGATTTTTGAGTTTAGTATCGTGCTGTTTAGCTCTGCAACTATATTTGAAATGACTATTCCGTCTAAAGCCATGATGTTCCTCCTTATTTCCTGTAAATATTCTAAGGTGCTGAATATTTATAATCATGAATATTTATATTATAATATATTTGACGAAAATCTCAAGGAGTTATATAATAAACTCATCTATGCATATGCGAAAGGAAAAATTATGATTAAAAGTATGACCGGCTTTGGCAGATACGAGTACGCAGATGCAAGCCGTAAGATTACAGTTGAGGTAAAATCTGTAAATCACAGATATCTGGATGTCAATATCAAGATGCCTAAAAAGCTCAATTTCTTCGAGAGTGCAATAAGGACTCTGCTTAAGGAGTACATAGAGCGTGGCAAGGTCGATATTTATATCACATATGAGGATTTTACAGAAAATAATCTCTCATTACAGTATAATAAGGCTCTCGCGGGAGAATATCTTAAGTATCTGAATCAGATGGCGGAGGAATTCGGACTGGAGAATGATATAAGAGTGAGCACGCTGTCGAGATATCCGGAGGTATTTGCGATGGAGGAGCAGCCTGTAGATGAGGATGAGCTGTGGAGCAGTCTTGAGAAGGCTCTTCGCGGTGCATTTGAGCCATTTGTTGAAAGTCGCGTGCGCGAGGGAGAAAATCTTAAAAAAGACCTTTGCGAAAAGCTCGATAATATGGTATCATATGTTGATTTCATTGAGGAGCGTTCGCCACAGATTATTGTCGAATACCGTGCGCGTCTTGAGGAAAAGCTAAGAGAGCTGCTTGCAGACAATCAGCTTGATGATTCAAGAATAGCCCAGGAGGTCACTATTTTTGCGGACAAGATCTGTGTGGATGAGGAGACAGTCAGGCTCAAAAGCCATATCCTTTCCATGAAGGATTCGTTAAATGCCGGTGGCAGTGTGGGAAGAAAGCTTGATTTCCTCGCACAGGAGATGAACCGTGAGGCGAATACCATCCTTTCAAAGTCCAATGATCTTAAGATTTCTGACACAGGCATCAGTCTTAAAACTGATATAGAAAAGGTCAGGGAACAGATTCAAAATATTGAGTAATTTTAGGAGATTGTGATGAGTAACACAGGAAAATTAGTTGTTTTTTCAGGCTTTTCGGGTTCCGGAAAGGGTACTATCATGAAGGAACTTATGGCAAAGCATGGTGATGATTATGCACTGAGCGTATCAGCCACGACCAGAGGTCCAAGGCCGGGTGAGGAGCATGGCAGAGAGTATTTTTTTATCTCAGAGGAAGAATTTGAACAGATGATAAAGGCAGATGGACTGCTTGAGTATGCCAAGTATGTAGATCATTACTACGGCACACCAAAGTCATATGTCAATGAGCAGCTTAGCGCCGGAAAGAATGTGATTCTTGAGATAGAAATTCAGGGAGCTTTAAAGATAAAGAAGCAGTTTCCTGATACGGTGCTTATGTTTGTGTCAGCGCCGAGTGCAGATGAGCTTAAGGACCGGCTTGTAGGAAGAGGCACAGAGACAAAAGAGGTTTGTGCACAGAGACTTTCAAGAGCATATGAGGAGTCTTTGGGCATAGAGAAATATGATTATTTAGTGGTAAATGATAAGCTTGACGATTGTGTAGAGCTTGTGAATGACATCATCCACAGCTCTGACGACACAAAAAAGAATCAGGATTATCTGGTATCATCAAATATAGATTTTATAAATAAAATGAGAAAAGAGCTTTTAAGCTTTTCGAAAGGAGATAAATAATATGATACATCCATCGTATGTAGAGTTAATGAAGGTAGTAAACAACAATGTAGAGATAGGTGAAGAGCCGGTAGTAAACAGCCGTTATTCTATCGTTATTGCTGCAGCAAAGCGTGCACGCCAGATTATTGATGGCGCAGAACCACTTATCGCACGCCCTAAGTGCAATAAGCCATTATCTATTGCTGTAGAGGAGCTGTACACGGGAGCTGTCAAAATCGTCTCAGATGATGAGGATTTAAACGAAGGCGAAGAGGCTTAATCTAGGAGGGGAAAGGCTGTTTTGTCTTTCCCTTTAATTGTAAATACTTACATTTGAGAGGTACTATGAAATTATTATTTATTTCGCTTGGATGCGATAAAAACCTTGTGGATTCAGAGTATATGATAGGCATGCTTGCAAATGACGGCATTGAGATGACCGATGATGAGACGCAGGCTGATATCATTATCGTAAACAGCTGCTGCTTCATAGGTGATGCAAAGGAGGAGAGTATCAATACAATTCTCGAAATGGCTCAGTATAAGGAGACAGGCAAATGCAAATCACTTATTGTGACAGGCTGTCTGGCACAAAGATACAAGGATGAGATTTTTAAGGAAATCCCAGAGGTTGATGCCATACTTGGCACCAATTCATATGATACTATAGTTGAAGCTGTCCATGAGACACTTGAAAAACACAGATACAGCAATCTGCACACCTTAGAAGGGCTTCCCAGCATAAATACAAAGCGTATTGTTACCACAGGAGGGCATTTCGCTTACCTTAAGATAGCGGAGGGGTGCAATAAAAACTGCACCTACTGTGTCATTCCATCTGTCAGAGGCCGTTACAGAAGTGTGCCGATGGAGGATTTGATTGAGCAGGCGAAGAGCCTTGTGGAGCAGGGAGCAAAAGAGCTTATACTTGTTGCCCAGGAGACCACACTTTACGGAGTGGATTTGTATGGTGAGAAGTCACTTCATAAGCTTTTGGATGAGCTCAACAAGATAAGCGGGCTGTTCTGGATAAGGATTATGTACTGCTATCCTGAGGAGATATACGATGAGCTTATAGAGTCCATGATAAAGGATGAGAAGGTATGCCATTATCTGGATATGCCAATCCAGCACTGCAATGACGATATTTTAAGACGCATGGGCAGAAAAACAACAAAGGCTGAGCTCATGGAGCGTATCAGAATGCTGCGTGAGAGAATACCTGATATCACACTAAGGACCACACTTATATGCGGCTTTCCGGGTGAGACACAGGATAATCATGAGGAGCTTATGCAGTTTGTAAATGATATGGAGTTTGACCGTCTGGGAGCATTTACGTATTCCCCGGAGGAGGGCACAAAAGCAGCTGCAATGCCTGATCAGATAGATGAGGATATAAAGGCTGACTGGCAGGCAGATGTCATGGAGCTTGAGGAAGAGGTCATTTTTGATAAAAATGAGACACTAAAGGGTAAAGAATTATATGTTTTCATAGAGGGTAAGGTGGCTGATGAAAATGCATATATCGGCCGTACATACAGAGATGCACCGAATGTTGACGGATATATATTCATCAACACTGATGAGACACTTATGACCGGCGATATATGTAAGGTTATGGTGACCGGTGCGTATGAATATGATTTGATAGGAGAACTTGTAAAATGAATTTACCAAACAAACTTACAATCTTAAGAGTGATACTTATTCCGTTTTTTGTATTTTTCCTTATTTCACCGTTTTTTGACGGATACGGAAATTATATAGCACTTGCGATATTTATCATTGCAAGTCTGACCGATATGGCTGACGGAAAAATTGCAAGAAAATACAATCTTGTTACAAATTTCGGCAAGTTTATGGATCCGCTTGCAGACAAGCTGCTTGTATGCTCGGCAATGATATGCCTTGTTGATTTAAAGCTTATCCCTGTATGGGTTGTGCTTATTATCATTGCAAGAGAGTTTATCATAAGCGGTTTCAGACTCGTTGCATCAGACAATGGAATTGTCATTGCAGCAAGCTACTGGGGCAAGTTTAAGACAACCTTCCAGATGCTTATGGTTATTGTTATTATTTTTAATATCAATCTACAGCTTGGCTGGTTAAATATCCTTGGAACAATCCTCATTTATGTGGCACTTGTGCTCACAGTTGTTTCACTTATTGACTATATTGCAAAGAATAAGGACGTCTTAAAGGACCAGAAATAGACTATAACAGGGAGAAAAGTATGAGAATAATAGCAGGAACGGCGCGAAGCCTCCCTCTAAAGACTATCGAGGGAAAAGATACAAGACCGACTACTGACAAGACGAAGGAGACTCTTTTTAATGTCATGCAGTTTGATGTTCCCGGTGCATATTTTTTAGATCTGTTTGCGGGAAGCGGAGCCATCGGACTTGAAGCATTAAGCCGTGGCGCGAATGAAGCCGTATTTGTG
>OHZM01000463.1_pt1 | contig 12012 bp, 8 predicted proteins | sample 1580481 | NCBI WGS metagenome assembly OHZM01 (sample SAMEA3882506, study PRJEB24775) | human gut metagenome | biome: human-associated habitat; feature: intestine environment; material: feces | place: Netherlands | collected 2009/2010 | reverse complement strand
AGGAGCGACGGGCTTCACAACGGGAGCTGCGGGAGCCGTCTCTGCGACGGTGGCTGCTGCGGCTGCGGCGGCAAAGGGATTGACCTTAGCTGCGGGGGCGGCAGTCTCGGCGGGGATGACAGGAGCGGCGGGCTTGTTGTTATCAAAGCCGGTCGCTATGACGGTGATGACCATCTCGTCGTCAAGCTCGGGATCGAATGCGATACCCCAAGTGATATTTGCGTCCTCGTGAGCGTTGGCGGTGATGATCTCGGCTGCATTCTCGACATCCTCAAGGTCAACGTCATCGGAGGCGGTGATGCTGATGATAACGCCCATTGCGCCGGAGATCGAGGTCTCAAGCAGCGGGCTAGAAACTGCTGCGTTCGCAGCGCACTCGGCCTTGTCCTTGCCCTTGGCTCTGCCGACGCCCATGTGAGCGTAGCCTGCATCCTTCATAACGCTGGTAACATCGGCAAAATCGAGGTTGATGAAGCCGGGGATCTTTATAAGCTCGGAGATGCTCTTAACGCCCTGAAGCAGCACTTCGTCCGCCTCGGCAAAAGCCTCTGCGATGGTCTTTTTCTTCTCATCGAGCGCACGGAGCCTGTCGTTGGGGATAACGATGAGGCTGTCAACATGCTCGGCGAGCTTTGCAATGCCCTCCTGAGCCTGGATCATTCTTCTCCTGCCCTCAAACTTGAAGGGCTTGGTGACGACACCGATGGTAAGGCAGCCCATGTCTTTGGCGACCTGAGCGATAACGGGAGCCGCACCTGTGCCGGTGCCGCCGCCCATGCCTGCGGTGATGAATACCATATCGGTGCCCTTGAGAGCGTCGGAGATGGAATCTCTGCTCTCCTCGGCGGACTTAGCGCCGATCTCCGGCTTGCCGCCTGCGCCCTGACCGTGAGTCGATTTCTCGCCTATCTGGATCTTATGGGTCGCCTTTGAGTGAACAAGCACCTGCTTGTCCGTGTTAACGGCGATAAACTCAGCACCGAGAACACCCGAGGTGATCATCCTGTTGACGGCGTTTCCGCCGCCGCCGCCGACGCCTATAACTTTTATCTGAACCGTACTTTCAAAATCGTTGTCAATTTCAAATGCCATTTGGTTTGACCCCCTATGGTTTTATTTTACCTATATAAACAGAATTATATTAACATGTAAATTTAAAAAATACAAGAACAAATTGGAAATTTATCTTGCTTTTCTTCATTTTTTTCGTTTTTAAGGTCGAAATTAGTGTGAAAAAGCATTATAACGGCAAAAACGGCGGCTTTATCCCTCGCCGCCGCTGCTTTCATCTGTCGTTGCTTCCTCGCCGTCCGTTGTCGGTTCGTCGGCGGGGACTTGCGGATAGCCCGCCTCAAATTCGACGAGCTCGGGTATATCGTCGGCGTCTCTGCTGTCAAAATACGCCTGCTTCACGACCGTCAGATTGACCACACCAGACTGATCAGGCGCTATGGAGTCCTCCTCCTGCAATACTTTCTTTGCAAGAGCCAGCTTTGAGTCAAGGCTGCTCGGGTTGCCGAGCTTGAGCACTATCCTGCGCTGATAGATGAGATAAATATTGCTGCGCGAGGTGACGTCTATGGCGCTTATATCCTCGAAGCTGTTATCCTCAAGCGCCGACGCAATGCGGGCAAGGATATCGCCCGTCGGGTCGGCTATCTCGGTCGTATCCCCCGTCTCCTGCGCAGCGTCGGTGAATTTTATCTTCTCACCGACCACGGGAGCAGTGGGCGAAGCGCCGTTTATCAGAGTAACGCCCTCGGGCAGCTCTGCGGAATACGACAGCACCTTGAAGTCGTTGCCGAGCAGCACATAGCCCGCCATGGAGACGGGCACGGCGTAGGTCTCCTTGTATTCGTCATATTTGATAACGAGCGTGTTGGGGAATTTACGGCTGAGCTTGACGCTGCCTGTATAGGGCAGCTTTTTCTCTATCGACGCCGCCGCTTCGTCGAGGTCGGCGAAGATAAGGCTCTTGCCCGTCTGAATGCCGCTCGCTTCTATTATCTGATCTCTTGTATAAGGGCTGACGCCCTCGACATGGTATTTCTCCACCCGGAAGAATATAAGCGCAGCCGCAGAGAGCACGACCGTCGCAATTATCAGCACGAATACCGTGATGACAAGCGCCAGCCTGAAAATTTTGCCTGCTTTTTTCCTTCTCTTACTCTGCATCGTTTCACCGCCTGCTTTTTCGTAATAACCATGTCTTTTACATCATTGTTTATTTTATAATGTATTAAATATTTATAACCTTAATATCAGCGCCGAGGCGTGACAGATTGCCGCACACATCCTCGCACCCCCTGAGCACATGGCGCACCCCGTCGATGACGCTTTCGCCCCTTGCGCCGAGAGCCGCCGCTATCAACGCGCTGCCGCCCCGCAGATCGCTTGCCGTGACCTTTGCGCCGTGGAGCGATGGCACGCCCTCGACGACCGCCACGCAGCTGTCCTCGACCCGTATATCCGCGCCCATTTTGATAAGCTCGGGCACATGGCGGAAGCGATTCTCAAACACCCGCTCCGAGATAACGCTCGTGCCCCTTGCCGTTGCGGCGACCGCCGTGACAAGGGCCTGGGAATCCGTCGGAAAGCCGGGGTAAGGCATAGTCCGCAGATATTTGATGCGCTCCGCTCGTTTCGGCGCGGTAACGCTCATTTCGCCGTTTGCGAAGTCGATTTTGCAGCCGCAGCCCTCAAAAACGGGAATAACGGGGGCAAGATGCTCCCGCTCGACCTCGGTGACGACCGCTCTGCCGCCCGTGACTGCCGCACAGGCCATATATGTGGAGGCGACAATGCGATCGGGTATCACCCGATGCTCCGCGCCCGTCAGGCGCCTGCCGCCGTATATCCTGATAACGCTTTGACCCGCCCCGATTATCTTTGCGCCGCATTCGTTCAGGAAATCCGCCAGGTCTTTTATCTCCGGCTCTCTTGCGGCGTTTGTTATCACCGTCTCGCCCTTTGCGGCGAGGGAGGCAAGCATTATATTCTCCGTTGCGCCGACGCTCGGGAAAGAGAGGCTTATGCGGCACGGGGCCAGCCCGTTCGGGACGGTGCATTCCATGCTGCCGCCGCTCTCCTCGATGACAACGCCCATGCTGCGGAATGCGGCAATATGCATATCTATCGGGCGCAGCCCTATCTCGCACCCGCCGGGGAGAGTTGCGCTCCCTCTGCCGAATCTTGCGAGCAGGGCGCCGAGAAAGATGATGGACGAGCGCATCTCGCTCATCAGCTCCTCGGGTATGACGGAGCAATTGATATCGCCCGAATCGACCGTGACCGTGCCGCCCTCACGGCTGACCTTGCAGCCGAGCCGTTCAAGGATCGCAACGGCGATATCGACATCGGTTATCCTCGGGCAATTATGTATAACGCTTATTCCGTTTACGGCGGCGCACGCTGCGAGGATCGGGAGGGAGCTGTTCTTTGAGCCTTGCAGCCGTGTCTTCCCGTCGAGCCTGATGCCGCCGCTGATAATGAGATTCTCCATATTCACACGCTCCTCGAAAGCTCTGATACATACTATTCCGAGGGGCGCTTATGCGTGAATGGCTATCCCTTACTTAACTATCTCGCAGAGGGTCTCGTATATTCTCTCCGTCGCGTCGAGCACCGCCATCGCCTTGGCGTTTGCGCCGATCTTAGCGAGCCTTGACTTATCGCCGAGCAGCTCATCGACCTTCTCGGTCAGCGAATCGGGTGTGAGATCCTTTTCCTCAAGAATGACCGCCGCGTCGTTCTCGACGAGCGCCATTGCGTTGTGATACTGATGATTCTCCGTCACATAAGGCGACGGGATAAGTATTGAAGGCTTGCCGAGCGCCTGGATCTCGCTGAGCGAGCTTGCGCCCGAGCGGCTGATGACAAGGTCGGCCGCGGGCAGGCACTTCGGGATGTCGATATACTCGACGACTCTGATATTCGGGTGCCCCGCCGGGTCAACGCCCGCCTTGCGAAGCTCCTCGACGAACCAATCGCCGCCCTTGCCCGTGGCATGGAGGAATACGCAGTCATTCGCCTTGTATTTATTGAGTATCATGCCGAGCACCGCGTCGTTGACGGGCTTTGCGCCGAGGCTGCCGCCCATCGAGAGGATGAGGGGCTTGCCGCCGAGCTGAAGCTCCGCCTTGGCGAAATCGGGGTCGACCCTGAGAATATCTCCCCTTATCGGCAGACCCGTGACAACGCAGGGATTCTTCGGCTTCATGTATTTCTCCGCCTGCTTTGCGGTGAGCATTACTCTGTCCACTCTGCCGGCGAGGGCTTTATTTGTCACGCCGGGGAAGGCGTTTTGCTCGTGTATGGCCGTGGGCACGCCCATTTTGGCAGCCATACGGAGCACGGGGCCGCTGACATAGCCGCCGAAACCGACGACGAGGTCGGGCTTAAAATCCTTGATTATCTTCTTTGCCTGCGATGATGCGCGCAGCAGCTTTGAGAGCGTGCCGAGGTTATGCTTTATCGCCTCGGGCGAAAAGCTGCGGTAAAATCCGCTGATATCTATAGTTCTCAGCTCGTAGCCTGCCTGCGGCACAAGGCGAGCCTCCATTTTATCCTTGGTACCCACAAAGATTATCTCGGCGTCGGGGTCCTTTTCCTTTATATATCCCGCTGTGCCGAGGGCGGGGTTGATGTGGCCGCCGGTACCTCCGGCAGCGATGAGAATTCTTTTACCTTTGAGCATTCGTCCTCTTCCTTTCATCATTTCTCGACACGGCAAGCACCATGCCCATCTCAATCAGCAGCGTCACGAGCGACGAGCCGCCGTAGCTGAAGAACGGGAGACTTATGCCGGTATTCGGGACGGTCGATGTGACGACCGCTATATTAAGACCCGCCTGCAAGGCGACCTGAACGCTGATGCCGAGCGCCAGCAATTTCGCATAGCGGCTGCGCGCCCTCAGCGCAATGGTGAAGCCCCTTGCAAGGAGCAGAATGAACGGAATAATGACTATGAGCAAAGTCGGGAAAAAGCCCAGCTCCTCGCAGATAACGGAGAAAACGAAGTCGTTCTGCGGCTCGGGGAGATAGAGGTACTTCTGCCTCGATTTGCCGAAGCCGACACCAAAAAGCCCGCCCGACCCGACGGCGTAAAGGGATTGCAGGGTCTGCCACGCGTCGCCCTTTGTCTCCTCGCTCGTCAGCTCCTTGCCCGCAAGCAGCTTTTTCCATATCTCTATTCTGGGCACGGCGTGCTCGGGCAGGAATTTCTCGGGTGTGGCAATAACCACCGACGCCGCTATTGCCGCAATGACGCCGACTATCACGAACCAGCGCAGCTTAACGCCGCCGAAGAACATCATCACGCCGCCGATGAGCAGCACTATCAACGCACCCGAGAGGTGATTCTCTTTATATATCAGCAGGCAGAAAACGCCGAGGATGCCCGCATAGATAAGCATCATCCACGCCTTCTCCTCGGTTTTGGTGCGGTACCGCTCCATCATAAACGAAAACAGCATGATTATGCCGAGCTTCGCAAGCTCCGAGGGCTGATAATCCATGACGCCGAGGTCTATCCAGCGCTTGAACTCCTCCTTGCCCGCGATTATCTTGGGGTTGATGAGCACATAAATGAGAAGTATCAGCGACACAAGCCCTATCAGTCCGCTGAAGCTGCGGAAGAGGTCGACTTTAAGGCGCGACACCAGCAGCATCACAACTATGCCTATCGCAGCGAATTTAAGCTGATTTATAAAATAATAATAAGGATTATAATTTGTATCCGCTCCGTTGCGGGCGGAAACGTAGCTTGCGGAGAACATCATGACAACGCCGACCGAGACCAGATATATCACAAGCGCAAAGAACGCAAGGTCAAAGCTGCCGGAGGTGAAGAATTCCCTGATCTTGCCGGTGAACAGGCTCTTGAACCATCTTTTTATATCAAAGAAGCTCTTGAGCTCGCTCCAAAAGAATCGCAGCTCGCCCTTGAGGCCGACGCTCTTGAATTTCGGTGCGGTAGGTTCTTTCGTCACGACCCTCTCCCCTTTCTCATGCATATTTTTATTATTTGAACTATTTAACTATATAACCGCCGTAATACATAATTGCGACCGCTGCGCCGCCGCCGAGGGCATTCACCGCCGAAAAGACGGCGACTATCTTTTTTTCGCTCCAGCCGCAAAGCTCGAAATGGTGGTGGATAGGCGCCATTTTGAATATCCGCTTGCCGCCGGTGACGCGGTAATAAACTATCTGAAGCACGTCGGAGGCACCCTCGACAACATAAACCACGCCTGCAAGCAGCAGTATCAGCGGGCAGCCGAGCGCATAAGCGAGGGCAACGACCATACCGCCGAGGAACATGGAGCCTGTATCGCCCATAAAGACCTTGGCGGGGTTTTTATTCCAAAAGAGGAATCCCACGCACGCACCCGCAAGGGCCGCTGCCGCCATTGAGAATCCGAACAAGCCCTTTAATCCGGCGATAACTCCGAGCGAGACCGCCGCCGTCACGGTGACGGAGCTGCAAAGTCCGTCCACGCCGTCGGTGAAATTCACGGCGTTGACGCTCGCATAGATTATCACTATGCCGAATATCCAATGGAAGAAGCCTATCTCGACCATGCCGACAAACGGCACGAACATATACGGCGCGCCGTCCATGCTCATATAAAGCCCCATCAGGTAGGCGACGCAGACAAGCAGCTGCGCCAGTGTCTTTTGCTTTATCGTCAGCCCGAGGTTGCGGCCTCTGACTATCTTGATATAATCGTCGGCAAAGCCGATAAGCCCGAAGGAGAGAGCCATCACAAGCCCGCTCCAGAGCCTTGTATACATTTCGGAGGGAACGAGGCTGCCCGAGGCGACGATATCGCCGCCCGTGAGCTTATCGGTGATAACGGTGACGGCTATTGCAGCGACCGTGCCGATAATGAACATCAGCCCGCCCATAGTGGGCGTCCCCTGCTTGCTTTTATGCCATTTCGGGCCGATATCGAGTATCGTTTGCCCGAATTTCAGCTTCCTGAGCCATGGAACCATGGCAAATCCCAGCCCGGTGGTGACGGCGAGACCCGCTGCGCCCGCCAAGCCTACGGCGGCAAAATTATTCATAGCCGACGCTCCTTGTTATTATTCTTCAATCGCCGAATATACCGAATAAATAACATCCTCAAGCTTCATGCCGCGGCTCGCCTTAAAGAGAACGGCGTCGCCCTCGTGAAGCTCGCTTAAAAGGAAATCCGAAAGCTCTTTTTTATCGCTGAAGCTCCTGACGAGCGGCACCCCGCCCGCTTTTGCGCCCTCGGCGGTGAGAAGCGCTCTCTCGCCGTAGGTGAGCACGGCGTCGATGCCGTTTTGAGCGGCCTTTTCGCCGACCTCGCGGTGAGCCTGCTCGCTGAAGCTGCCGAGCTCCAGCATATCGCCGATAACGGCTATGCGGCGGGTCGCTTTCATCGCCCCGAGCACGGCGAGAGCCGCAGCCTGGGAATCGGGGCTTGCGTTATAGCAATCCTCGATGAAGGTGATACCGCCCTTTTTGACTATCCTCTGCCGCATACCCGAGGGCACATAGCCCTTGAGCGCTTCGAGCGACTCGGCGATATCAATGCCGAGGCATTTGCCCGCGGCGCAGGCGGCGAGAGCGTTATATACATTATGTCTGCCTGTGCAGGGCAGCTTCGCCCTGACGGCCTGTGCACCCGCGGCGACGGTGAATTCAAGGCTGTCGTCGGTCATAACGATGTCGCTTGCCCTGTATTCGCCGACGGGGTCGTCTATGCTGTAGAATACGGTGCGGTGAGCGCCCGGCCTCACAGTGCGTAGCATATCATTATCCGCATTCAATATTACGGGGGCGTTCGGCTTCATGCCCTCGAGCAGCTCGAGCTTCGCCTTGAGGATACCCTCCCTTGAGCCGAGCTTCTCGATATGCGACACGCCTATATTAGTGATTATTGCCACGTCGGGGCGAACTATATTCGTCATTGCCGATATCTCGCCGAAGCCGCTCATGCCCATCTCGATGACCGCGTACTCGGTGCTGCTTTCCAGCCGCATCAGGGTGCGGGGCATGCCCAGTTCATTGTTCTGGTTGCCCTCGGTCTTGATGGTCTCGCCAAAGCCGCTCAGGGCGGCGTAGGTCATCTGCTTGGTGGTGGTCTTGCCCACGCTGCCGGTCACACCCACCATCTTGGGGTGGTACTGGCTGCGGTAGTTTGCGCCCATCACCATCATGGCGTGGTAGCTGTCCGGGCAAAGGATGGCCTTTTCTTCCGGCACACCGGGCACCGGGTGGTTGACCACCACATACTCCGCGCCCTGCTCCAGCGCACGGGCGGCGAAATCATGGCCGTCGAACCGCTCGCCGGGGAAGGCCACAAAAATGCAGCCGGGCTTTACCTCACGGCTGTCGGTGGTGACCAGTGCCACCTCCGGGTCACTGGTCAGTTTTCCGGCAGGCACCAGCCCTGCCAGAAGCTTGCTTGCATGGATCTTTTCCATTGTTCTATCCCCTCTCGTTCTATTGAATGCTGCACCCTCATCCGTCACTGCCTTGCGGCAGTGCTTTATGCTGAAAGCCTTGGGCGAAGATGCCGGAAAAGCTGTTTTACCCACAGGTCAGGGTGATGATGGTGCCGCGCTGCACGCTGGAGCCGGGCTCATCGCTTTGCGCCTGCACCGTGCCGCTGCCCTCCACCACGCAGTTCAGCCCGGCGGCACTCAGCATCTGGCGGGCAAAGTCCGGGCTCTTGCCGGTCACATCCGGCACCTCGGTGCGGCTGCCCTCGTAGGTATCGGTATACAGGTAGATGGTGGTGCCGTAGGGCACCTTGCTCCCCGCGTGGGGGTACTGGTAGGTGACCGGGGCAGCAGACTGGCTGCTCTGGCTCTCCTGCAATTGATGCTTCAGGCCCTGAATGTTCAGCTGCACCTGCGCATTGCTCCACTCGGTACCCACAAGGTTCGGCACGGTAACGATGGTACCGCTGCGGTCCTCGCCGTCTGTGGCAATGCCAAGATAAGGGGCTACCTCGCTGATGATATTGCCCGCCACAGGGGCTGCAAGGATGGAGGAATAGTCTGTCCTTGCGTTGTTGGGGTCATCCAGCATGACGTAGACCAGAATTTCCGGGTCGTTGGCGGGCAGCACCGCCACGAAAGAAGCCACCTTCTTATAGTCGCCATCGGCGCGGCGGTGCATATTCAGCTGCTCGGAGGTGCCGGACTTGCCGCCGATGCGGTAACCGGACACATAGGCGTTTTTGCCGCCGCCGGTGCCGTTGCCCACCTCGTACTCCATCATCTGCCGGATAACATCGCTGGCACTCTGGCTGATGACCTGACGGCGCACATTTGCGCCGATCTCCTGAATGACGTTGCCGTTGGCATCGGTGATCTTATCCACCACATGGGGGGTGACCAGATACCCGCCGTTGACAGTGGCTGCAATGGCGGTGCACATCTGCAGCGGGGTGATGGCCATGGCCTGACCGAAGGAGGAGGAGGCCAGTTGCACCTCGCCCAGCTGGTCTGCGCGGTAGTACTGCATAAAGTTGGTCTCGCTGGGCAGGTCCACGCCGGTGCGGGCGGTAAAGCCGAAGGCATCGAAGTAGTTATAGAACTGCTGCGAGCCGACGCGCTGCCCCAGCTGGATGTAGTAGATGTTGCAGCTCTTGCGCAGTGCCTCGGCCATATTGAGCAGACCGTGCGCCTTGCGCCCTGCGCAGTGGTAAGTCTCCTTGGCCACACCGTAGGCACCGGAACAGGTAAAGGTGGTGTTCATGGTGGCCACACCGGAGTCGATGCCCATGGCAGAGGTGATGACCTTGAACACAGAGCCCGGGTAGTACAGCTCAGTGATGGTCTTGTTCTTCCACAGGATATCCCGGTAGTAACCGGAATAGTCCGCTTCTTCGTCCAGAATCTTGTTGCCCAGCTCATCGGTGATGTAGTTGCCGTCGGCATCCTTTTTATAGATGCCGTAAAGTTCCGGCTCTGCGTGCACCAGCTCGTTGAGGTAAGCCTCGTTGGCAGTGAAGTTCAGCGGGTCGTTGGGGTCAAAGTCCGGCTTGGAAGCCATGGCAAGGATAGCACCGGTCTTGACGTTCATTACAATGGCGCAGCCGCGGTTTTCCACTGTATTGGCTGCAATGGCTTCGTTCAGGTACCGCTCCGCGATCTCCTGCACGTTCACATCCAGCGACAGCACCAGATTGGAGCCGTCCTTGGCGGCAAAGGTGGTGGCGTTGGCGTCTGCAATGGCGTTGCCCACCGCGTTGCGCTGGGTGATGGTGCGGCCATCCACACCGGCCAAGGTGGACTGGTAGGATTTTTCCAGTCCGTAGGTGCCGACGCCGTCTGCATCCGTAAAGCCCAGCACCGCTGCGGCAAAGGCACCGTAGGGGTAGTTGCGCTGGAAGCTTTTTTCCGAGGACACCGAGATGCGCCCCTTGCGGGAGGTATCGGTGGCCTTTTTGTGCGCCTTGTTGAAGCTGGTGACGTATTTTTCAATGGAAAGCTTCACCGCGTTGTTCACCTTGGTGGCAAGGGTGACGTAGGCAGAATCCAGCCGGGATAGTGCATCGTAAACGGTCTGGTACTGCTGCTGATACTCTGCCGAGGAAGTGTCCACGCTGTCCAAGCTCTCGCCGTCCCCGGAGAGCAGACGCAACGTCAGCTCCCGGCTCACCTCGGCGCACATGGCGGGGTCCAGCGTTTTGGTCACGGTGTCGTCATCGTTGGTCTTGCTGGTATAAAGGATGCTGCTGTAACTGGGGTCTGCCCAGATGGTCCACACCACGCTGGTGGAGGCAAGGGTGATGCCGGAAGCATCATAGATCTCGCCCCGGGTGGCCTTGATGGTGGTATCCAGCAGCTGCTGCTGGGCGGCGTACTGGCGGTACTCTGCCCCGTGGATGATCTGGATATTATACAGGCTGCGGATGACGATGGCGGCTGCCACCACCACCGCAAGGATGCCCAGGCGGCTGCAAAGCCGCCGCACTCGGCTGTCCAGCCGGTCCCGTCCAGAAGCCGGACGCAGGCGGTAGCCCCTGCTTTTTTTGTTACGGAAAGGTTCTTGCATTGGTTCTCTCCTGCGGGGCGTGCACTGCATTCCGCGCGCCCTGCGCTGTTATTTATTCAGACTGCGGTGTCCATAAACCGAAAAAAGCGTGCGCTGCCGCACGCTTTCTTCGTTTATCTCACGGTGCCCAGAATGTTCACCGCGCCGGTGTACAAAAAGTCGGTCCATTGCCGCACGGTGGACTCCCGGCGCACCAGTGCGCCGCTTTCGCCCAGGCGGATGTAGGTGATCTGGCTGGGGTCTACTTTCATCAGACCCAGCCGCCCTGCGGTCTCTTCCACGCTGGCAATGTTGGTCTTGCTGTTCAGGGTGCTGTTGTAGTAGGTATACTGGCTCTGCTCGCTGACCAGCTGCGCCTTAGTGGCTTGGATCTGGTCGTTCAGCTCCACCAGCTGTGCCTCGCTCCACAGCAGACTGATGGCAAAGCCCACCAGCAGTGCTGCCGCCACCAGATTCATGGCGTTATGTACGGCGGCCTGCAGCGGGTTCAACCGCCGCTTGCCGCCCTTTGCTACCCGCAGGTTTGCTTTGCGCTGCGGCTGCGGTGCCCTGCGGCGGCGCACCGCGTTACGATCATATGCTGGCTGACCCATGGTTTCTCTCCTCCTCACAATGCCGGTGCTTCCGGCATCTCAGCATTTTTCCAGCACACGCAGGTGGGCGGAACGGCTGCGCCGGTTCTCCTCCAGTTCCTGCATATCAGCTTCAATGGGTTTGCGGGTGATAAGCTTTGCCTTTGCCTTGCCGCCGCATACACACACCGGAAACTCCGGCGGGCAGGTACAGGCTGTGGACCAGCGGCGGAACTTGTTCTTGACCAGCCGGTCCTCCAGAGAGTGGAAGGTGATCACGCACAACCGGCCGCCCGGTGCAAGGTGATCGAAAATGGTATCCAAGCCCTCTTCCAGCGCATCCAACTCATGGTTCACTGCAATGCGCAGTGCCTGAAAGGTGCGGCGGGAGGGGTT
>OHZM01000460.1_pt1 | contig 12056 bp, 9 predicted proteins | sample 1580481 | NCBI WGS metagenome assembly OHZM01 (sample SAMEA3882506, study PRJEB24775) | human gut metagenome | biome: human-associated habitat; feature: intestine environment; material: feces | place: Netherlands | collected 2009/2010 | reverse complement strand
GGACGAGCTGTCCATGAACGCCAAGAGCATCCTGCCCGTGCGCAAGATCATCCGCGGTGTGGATCTGAGCAAGCCCTCTGCCAAGAATGTCTGAGTTCCCCTGACGGAACCGTAAAAGGGGCTGCTGCGGCGCTCTCTGCCAACCAGAGTGTTGGCAAAGGGGTGCGCGGCAGCTCTTTTTTGATTGCAACAAGAAGCAAATTCACAAAACTGCCGCTTGACAAGCCGCAGTTTCATGGGTGAACGCTTCACAACGGTAAAGCTGGGTGCTATACTATATCTAAGTCGTATTTTTTGAACGTACCTCTGGAGATGAAAGATAGATATGACGCAATTCCTGATCCGCCGGTTCATCCGGCATCCCAATGACCCCCAGGACCCTGCTACCCGCACGGCCTACGGCAACCTTGCCAGCGGTGTGGGCATGGCCTGCAACCTGCTGCTCTGCCTGGGCAAGCTGCTGGCAGGCACTCTGTTCGGCTCCATCGCCATCATGGCGGATGCTTTGAACAACCTCTCGGACGCTTCGTCCAACGTGGTCAGCCTCATCGGCTTCCGGCTGGCTGCCAAGGCCCCGGATGCCGAGCATCCCTACGGCCACGCCCGCTATGAATATCTGGCCGGTCTGGTGGTCAGCGTGACCATCCTGGGCATCGGCTTTTCCCTGCTCAAGGAGTCGGTGGTCAAGGTGTTCCACCCCACCCCCGTGGCGTTCAGCTGGCTGAGCGTGGGCGTGCTGGCCGCATCCATCCTCGTCAAGCTCTGGATGAGCGGCTTCAACCGCACCATCGGCCGCACCATCGGCTCCGAGACCCTGATGGCCACCGCCGCCGACAGCCGCAACGACGTGCTGACCACCGGCGCGGTGCTGATCTCCACCGTGGTCTGCAGCCTGACGGGCTGGGCGCGGCTGGACGGCATCATGGGCGTGGCCGTGGCAGCCTTCATCCTCTGGTCGGGCTGGGGGCTGGTCATGGACACCCTGAGCCCCCTGCTGGGCGAGAGCCCCAGCCCGGAGCTGGTGGAGCACATTGAGCAGACGGTCATGGGCTACCCTGGCGTGCTGGGGATGCACGACCTCATGGTGCACGATTACGGCCCGGGGCATCAGTTCGCCTCCCTCCACATCGAGTTCCCGGCAGAGACCGACCCGCTCAAGGCCCACGATGTCATCGACAACATCGAGAACGATTTTATAAAGCGGGACGGCCTGCAGGTGACCATTCACTATGACCCCATCGTCACCACCGATGCGGCGGTGGGCGTGCTGCGCACCCGCCTGATGGAAAAGGCCCGCCAGCTCGACCCCTGCCTTTCGATCCACGACCTGCGCATCGTGCCGGGTGATACCCATACGAATGTCCTGTTTGATCTGGAGTTCCCGGCGGGCTATACCGGGAACAAGGACGAGATGCTGGCCGCCATGTGCCAGTTCGTCCATGAGCAGGACCCGAAATACAGCTGTGTGGTGAAAGTAGAGCAGAGCTATGCGTCTGCTGCCCACGAAAAATAAATTTGTGTTTTAGAGGGGAAGGAACTTATGCTGAACGAGACTTACCGCGGGATGCTGGCCCACAAGAGCGTCATCCGCGAGACCTTTATGTACGGCAAGCAGCGCGCGGCCCAGATCGGTTACGAGAATGTGTTTGATTACTCGCTGGGAAACCCCAGCGTGCCCTGCCCGGAGCGGTTCACCGCCGCCATGCAGGAGCTGCTGACACAGGAGGACCCGGTGGCCCTGCACGGCTACTGCCCCAGCCAGGGCGACCCGGAGTTCCGCACCGCCGTGGCGGCCCACCTGAACAGGACCTTCGGCCTGCCCTATGCGCAGAAGGATATCTTTCCCACCACGGGCGCGGCGGGTGCCATTGCCCATGCCCTGCGCGCCGTGACCCGGCCCGGGGATGAGGTGCTGACCTTTGCCCCCTACTTTCCGGAGTACGGCCCCTATGTGGAGGGCACCGGTGCCCATCTCAGGGTGGTGCCGCCCCAGGCCCCTGCTTTCCAGCCCAATCTGGAGGCTTTTGAGCAGATGCTGACCGAGAAGGTCACCTGCGTCCTCATCAACACCCCCAATAACCCCACCGGTGTGGTCTACTCTGCCGACACCCTGACCCGGCTGGCGGAGATCCTGACTGAGAAGAGCCGGGCCTACGGCCACAACATCTTCCTCGTCAGCGACGAGCCCTACCGGGATATCGCCTTTGATGGCAGGGCTGTGCCCTACCCGGCGGCGTTCTACTCCCACACCCTGACCTGCTTCTCCTTCTCCAAGAGCCTGAGCCTGCCGGGCGAGCGCATCGGCTATGTGGCGGTGAATCCGCGTGCCACCGATGCCAAGCTCATCGTGCCGATGTGCGGCCAGATCAGCCGTGGCACCGGCCACAACTGCCCGTCCTCCACCGCGCAGCTGGCCGTGGCCAAGGTGGTGGACGAGACAAGCGACCTGTCCGTCTACGAAACCAACATGAACCTGCTGTATGACGCGCTGACCCGTCTGGGCTTCGACGTGGTGCGCCCCGGCGGCACGTTCTACATCTTCCCGAAGGCGCTTGAGGAGGATGCGAACGCGTTCTGCATGAAGGCCAAGGATTACGACCTGATTCTCGTGCCGTCCGACAGCTTCGGCGTGCCCGGCTACTTCCGCATGGCCTACTGCATCGACACGGAGAAGGTGGAGCGTTCCATCGCGGCGCTTGAGAAATTCGTGCACGAGGTGTACGGCCGCTAAGCCGCTCGCGTATTTCGCCTATATTCCGCTTATAGATGGCGGATTCGCTCTCGTGCCTGATGCCATCTCGCTTATGGATGGCGGATGATGCGGGGGAAAAGCCGGTTGGAGGGTATGGATATTGCCCCCTAACCGGCTTTTTGCTGTAGGACCCCGCCATCTATAAGCGAGATAGTGCAGGATTGTGGGGCGGCAAGCCGACTGTCTGACGGGACCGTGTGCGTTGATACAGGTTCGCCCGGAGCTGGTGGGGTCCAGCTCCGGGCGAAGTCTGTTATGGGGAAGGAAGGAATCTGAATCGGTTAATGCGTGAATCCGTCAGTGGGTGGCGATCTCGTCGATCTTGGTGACGTGGCCGCCGAACTGGGCGCGCATGGTGGACACGACGCGCAGGATGTTGTCGGCGCCGCCGCGCGAGGTCTGACGTGCGTACAGTGCGGCCGCGGTGGCCGGGGTCGGCACGCCGAGTTCGAGAGCCGCCTCGATCATCCACTTCGCCTCGCCGGACTCGTTGGCGACCGGCGGCATGGACTTGAGCGTCGGGTCGGACTTGAAGGCGATGGCCAGCAGGTCGAGCAGCCAGGACTGCACCACGGAACCGTCCATCCAGGAGCTCATCACGGCCGCCGGATCCTCAACGAGATCGGACTTCACCATGGTGGCGAAGCCTTCGCCGAAGGCCTGCATCATGCCGTATTCGATGCCGTTGTGCACCATTTTGGCGAAGTGGCCGCCGCCCACCGGGCCGGCCAGCACCAGTCCGGAATCGCCTTCCGGCTTAAGTGCCTCGAAAATCGGACGTGCGGTTTCGAAATCGTCCTTGTTTCCGCCGACCATGAGCGCGTAGCCGCGGTCGATGCCCCACACGCCGCCGGAGACGCCGCAATCCATGAAATGGATGCCCTTCGGCTCCAGTTCGGCCGCGTGGCGTGCGTCGTCGGTGTAACGGGAGTTGCCGCCGTCGATGATCATATCGCCCGGCTGAAGAAGCTCGGCAAGCTCGTTGATGGTGCTGTCGGTCGCTTCACCGGCCGGCACCATGACCCACACCAGACGCGGGGCCTTCAGCGCGGCCACCAGTTCCTTCAGGCTTGCCACGGTGCGGTCCGACTCGGGGGAGCGGTCGTAGCCGACCACCTCATGCCCTGCCGCCGCGATGCGCTTCGCCATGTTGCCGCCCATACGTCCCAGGCCGATCATTCCCAACTGCATGATGTGCTTCTTTCTCTAAAAATGGTTGAAAAGTTTTTGCGATTTTGAATAAGGATTGATACCGCCCGTTGGCTTCCCGCGCCTTCCGCAACGCAGAAAAGAAGGTTGCGGCAAGCTTTGCGGGCGGCAAGTTTTGGTTATGTTTTGGGTTATGTGAGTGTGGTTGCGATTGCTGCGTTCAGTGCGTCAAAGCACCAGCGAGAGCAGCATCACGCAGCCCAGACCGACCACCGACAGAATGGTTTCCATCAGCGACCAGGTCTTCAGCGTCTGGCCCACGCTCATGCCGAAGTATTCCTTGACCAGCCAGAAGCCGGCGTCGTTGAGGTGGGAGAAGAACACGGAGCCTGCGCCGATGGCCAGCACCAGCAGTGCCAGATGGGTCGGGCTCATGCCGGCGGCGAGCGGCACCATGATGCCGGAGGCGGTGACGGTCGCCACGGTTGCCGAACCGGTGGCGAGACGGATGAGCACGGCCACCAGCCAGCCTGCGATCAGCGGGTTCATGGCGGATTCGGTGATGGAGTTGGCGATCACGTCGCCGATGCCGGAGTCGACCAGCGTCTGCTTGAAGCCGCCGCCTGCGGCGACGATCAGGATGATGCCGGCCACGGAGCCGAAGGACTGTCCGACCATGCCGTTGACGGCGTCACGGGAGAACTTCTGCATGTAGCCAAGGGCGACCATGGCGAAGACGGTGGTGATGAGCAGTGCCACGAGCGGGGTGCCGAGGAACGCGATCACACGGCCCCAGGCGGTGGTGTTCTGACCGGTCAGATCCACGATGGACGCGGCGAGCATCAGCACGACCGGCAGCAGGATCACGGACAGGGCGGTGCCGAAGGACGGGCGGTTTTCCGCGGACTTCGGAGCTTCGGCCTCAGCCTCGTTCTCCGGAGCGGCGATCGGAACCCACTCGGCGGCGAGCCTGCCGAACAGCGGGCCGGAGATGATGACGGTCGGGATGGCCACGATCAGGCCGAGGGCCAGGGTGATGCCGAGGTTCGCGTTCAGCGCGCCGATGGCGGTCAGCGGACCGGGGTGCGGCGGCACGAAGGCGTGCAGCGTGGACAGGCCGGCGAGGGCCGGGATGCCGAGCAGCACCACAGGGGACTTGGAACGACGGGCGGCGAACAGCACCACCGGGATGAGGATGACCACGCCGACCTCGAAGAACATCGGGATGCCCACGATGAACGCGATCAGTGCCATGGCCCACGGCAGACGCTGCAACGGTGTCTTGGCCATGATGGTGTCGACGATGGTGTCCGCACCGCCCGACTTGAACAGGATGGTGCCGATGATCGAGCCGAACGCGATAAGCAGGCCCACGTTGGAAATCGTGCCGCCGACGCCGGAAGTGAAGCTATCGAACGCCTTGTCGAACGGCACGCCCGCGCACACGGCCATGACGAATGAGCCGGCGAGCAGGGACAGGAACGGATGCACCTTGCATGCCGCGATGAGAAGAACGATGACGGCGATGCCGATGATCGCCGCTGCGATGAGATTCATGAATCCTCCTTGACTCGTTGAATTTCTCTTTCGATTTTTAGTTATGTGCGATTATTTTGCGCTGTGTTGCGGCTTGCGCCGTTCACTCGGCTTGCTGCGATTGCGCGGCCACCTTCGCCGCGTACTCGTTCACTGCGGCGACGGCACGTTCGACCATTTCCTCGACGCTGCCTTCGATGGAGACTTCCACGCCGTTCTCGTCTGGCTGGAGCGGCTCAAGAATGGCGAACTGGCTCGGCAGCAGTGCCGGCGGCATAAAGTGGCCCTTGCGCTCGTTGAGACGCTGCTGGATGAGTTCCTGCGAGCCGGTCAGATGCACGAAGAAGGTGGGAACGTTCTGGGCGAGCACCTCACGGTAGCTGCGCTTCAGGGCGGAGCTGGAGACCACGGTGTTCTCGTCCAGCGCCTCGCGAGCCACCATCCAGGTGTTGATGACCTTGAGCCACGGCCAACGGTCCTCGTCTGTCAGCGGAATGCCTGCGCTCATCTTGTCGATGTTGGCCTGCGGATGGAAGTCGTCGCCCTCCGCGTACACGTATCCGAGACGTTCGTGAATGGCTTCTGCCACGGTGGATTTGCCGCATCCTGCAACACCCATCACCACTACGTGAATGCTCATGTTGTCCTCCTTGAACTCTGCTGTATTGCCAGTGCCACTTCGCATCGGCGATGACATCAATATAGCTATGAAAGGTAGTACTAGTCAAGTTAAAAGTACTACGAATAAAAATAATCATGCGACTTGCTATGCTGTAGGTAGTACAAATCGGCGGCAAATCGCGCGAATCGTGCGGGGGTAATTATTCGGACGTCACGCGAACGGCAATCGTATACGGCGTGTCGCAAAAACCTGAAAAAAGATTTGCACGCACAACGAGAGGAATTGTGGATGGCAGGAAACGAAAACGGCGGCGAACTGCTGCAGGATGCAGTGTGCCGCACGCTGGCCATCGAAATGCTGGACGGCAAATGGCCGGCCGGTGAAAGCCTGACGTTGGAAGACGTGCAGAACCGTTTCGGCATCTCCCGTACCGTGGCGCGCGAAGTCGCCAAAACGTTGGAATCCATGGGTGCGGTGACGGTGCGCCGACGCGTCGGATTGGTGGCGCGGCCGTTCTCCGACTGGCAGGCGCTCAACCATCAGGTCATCGAATGGCGACTCCACTCCACGCAGCGCGAGCGGCAGCTGTCGTCATTGACCGAATTGCGATTGGCGGTCGAACCGGCTGCCTCGGCGGCACGCCTCGCCTCCATCGACGTCAAGGCGAAATTCCCCGTCTACGCGGCGCAGATGCGCCAAATCGCCGAATCAAACGAAGAGGGGGCTGCTGGCCTGACCAAATTCCACGATCTGGACGTGGAATTCCATACTTTGATACTGCGCGAAAGCGGCAACGAACTGTTCGCCGCGCTTGCCGACACCATCGCCACCGTGCTGCGCGGCCGTGTGGAACTCGGCAAATACCCGATGAAGCCGAAGCCGGCCGCGCTCGACGCGCACGATGCGGTCGCCGACGCGATAGCGAAGGGCGATCCGGAACGTGCGCGCAAGGCCATGTTCGACATCGTCGACGAAGTGGCCCGCGCGCTCAACTTCTTCTAAAACCAGTCGCTACCGGCGTCGAACCGCCGGATTCGCGGCTCAAATCACAGGTTCGCGTCGACCGTCTGACGCAGGTCGTCAACGATTTCGCCCAAAGTTTCGCTGAACACCGCCTGATCGGCGTACATCGAATCGAACAGCGTATCGATGTACTTGCGGAAATCCTTCGGCAGAATGGCGCAGTCGCGTTCGGCGAGCTTGTCGAGACGCTTCTCGCCGGGGTGTGTGCGGCGGTTCAGCGCGAACAGCACATCGAAATACGATTCCATGAACGCGGCCATGCGATGGTTGACCGCGATTTTGTCGCCTCGGCTCGCGGCCTTGCGGATCTGTGCGTCGTACGACGGCAGGTTGCCGGTAAGCAGGCGCATGTTGCGATTGATGATGTTGCGGCGCAGTTCCTCGGGGAACGGCACGTCGAACCGCTGTCGGGTCGCGGCGTACTGGCCGTCGCGGTCGAACAGCACCTTGCTGGTGAGCATGTTGTGCCACATGCACGTCGTATAGCCGTTGCTGGCCTGGAACCGTTCCACCACGTCGGCGACATTGGCTGCGAACTGGTCCAGATCGCGGTACAGCACGTCGATATTGGTGCCGTCGTTCAGCGTGCAGTCGTCTTCGGTCTCCCAAAAATCGTTGTCGATTTCCATATGGCTGCAATAGTTGCGCAGCAGCCTGCGGCGGCGTTCGGCTGATACGGGTGCGGTGACGTACACGTAGACGTCGTAATCGGATTTTTCATCGTTATCGCCGGTGGCGCGTGACCCACCCAACGTGATGGCCTCGACTTCCGGCCATGCGGACACTGCTTCGACTAGTTCATTTGCCAATGACATCGTTTACCTCTCTCTGCGTCATTGCTGGAGCGGCGCTACGTTGCGCCACGGTGTGCAAACGATGCCAGTATAACATACCAGATGGTAACTGTCGAAGTTGTGCCGGCCTACGCGGTTTCCCGCAGGCCGGCACAGCGCATTCCGCCGAACGACGATTGTCAGGCGGAATGCTATCGAGCGATCGCTGTCGAGCGGAACGCTGTCGGACGGCAGCTGTCAGTCGACGGTTGCGGCTTCCGTCGAACCCTTGGTCGGATCCTTCTGCAGAAGCAGGAAGACGAGCGCGACGGCCAGCAGAATGGCTATCGACAGCACGCCGATCGACGCGTTGCCAGTCAGCGACGTCGTGGTAGCGACGAGGAACGTGCCGATAATCGACGCCGTCTTGCCGAAAATATCGTAGAAGCCGTAGTACTCGTTGGCATGGTCCTTCGGAATGATCTTGCCGTAATACGAGCGGGACAGCGCCTGGATGCCACCTTGGAACATGCCGACCAGAATCGCCAGAATCCAGAATTCAAGTGCGGCGCGCAGGAAGAACGCGGCGAAGAAGACGATGCACATGTACGCCACCACGGCGGCGGTGATCATGGTTTTCGAGCCGAACCGGCCTGCCAGCTTGCCGTAGATGATGGAGCAGGGGAACGCCACGAACTGCGTGACGAGCAGCGCCACGACCAGCTGCGTGGAGTCGATGCCCAGCTGCGTGCCATACGACGTGCTCATGGAAATGACGGTGTTGACGGCGTCGATGTAGAAGAAGAACGCGATCATGAACATCCACAGCGGCTTGTTCTTGCGGATGGCACGGAACGTGGAGCCGAGCTCGGCGAACGTGCCGCGGATGGCCTCGCCTGCCTGCCCCGCGGTGGCGCGGTAATGCACCTGCTTATAGCTGGTGAGCAGCGGAATGGTGAACGCCACCCACCACAGCGCGGTGATGACGAACGAGGCGCGCGTGCAGGCTGTGGTCGACCAGCCGAACAGCGCGGGGCCTCCGAAAATCAGCGCGATGCAGACGATGAACGGCACGGTCGAACCGATATAGCCCCATGCGTAGCCGTGTGAGGAAATGCGGTCCATCCGTTCGTTCGAAGTCGTGTCCACCAGCATGGAGTCGTAGAACGTAAGCGAACCATTAAGGCCGATGGTGGCCAGCACGTACACGATGATGAACGCGAGCCAACCAAGCGGCATCGCCATCGCGCAGCACATGACCACGCCCGTCAGGAAGAAGCCGGTGAAGAAGCGGATCTTCATGCCCTGCACGTCGGCGATGGAGCCGAGCAGCGGCATAAGCACGGCGATGACGAGCGATGCGATGGTCTGCGCGTAGCCCCACGTCGACACGATGTTCGTCTCGCCGGCCGCCTTGAGCAGCGAATTCGCGTAGATCGGCACGACGGCGGTGGACAGCAGCACGAACGCGGAATTGCCGACGTCGTAGACGATCCACTTCTTCTCGCGTGGCGTCATCATATGCTTGGATTGCTGGCTGGATTGCTGCGGCTGCTGGGCCTGCGCGTTCTGCTGGGACGGTTGGGTCTGCGGCTCGGCTGTGTCGGTCAATGTTGACTCTTTTCGGCTAAATGTCAATCTTATGGCTCATCTTATTCCATTACTTCATCGTACGGGCGTGGCGGGTGGTAACAGACCACTCGACATGAACAGCGCATGAACAAGCATGTTCTGCCCGTACGGGCCGCATACGCGTGCTGTCGAGACATGGCAAAAACGGCGGAATATGGGGAATGCAAGCCGATTTTCGTCCACAAGTTTGCGATTGGCCGGGGCTGGTTGTATAGTTGAGAAGTTGTGTGTTCTGCCATGCACTTCGTTGTGTGGTGTCGAACGCGCAGACTTGCAAGTCAATAGTAATTATAGGGAGTCCATTATGGCAGCTCGTTGCGCAGTGTGCGGCAAGGGACCGCAGACCGGTTTCACCGTTTCGCACTCACATATTCGCAATAAGCGCACCTTCCGCCCGAACCTGCAGCCGGTTCGCACCACCATCGACGGCGAGAACGTTCGCGTTCGCGTTTGCGTGAAGTGCATCAAGGCTGGCAAGGTCCAGCGCGTTGAAGCGTGAATCGCGAAATAACAGCTTGAAACCCCGGTAAGCCGAATGGCCGCCGGGGTTTTGCTTTATCTGGCCGTCCACAAGCCGTGTTGCGGCGAATGGCGCCGCCACGAATAATGGGGAATTCAGCCCGCCGCACAATCATCCGGTCGTGACACAATGGAGTGTTATGAGCACCACATGGCAAACCCCGATTTCCTCGTTCGAAACGAACCGCCGCAGAGTCGGCGCGCTGAAATCGCTGGGCGTGGTGTCCGTGGGCGACGCGCTGACCTACTATCCGTTCCGCGTCACCGACCCGGTTCCGGCACGCGCCCTGCGCGAAGCGAAAATCGGGGAGAAGATGGCCTTCGCCGCGCACGTGCGTGGCGTGCGCGTCTTTCCGATGGCCCGTCGCGGATTCCGGCTGATCGCCGACGTCGATGACGGCGATTTAGCACGCAGCCGGCACATGGACGCTTCCATGGCGTCTCTCGTGTTCTTCTCCTATCGCAAGTCGTACGTCGATTGGATCCAGCGCAAACTGCACGAAGGCGCGTTGCTGGTGGTCGCGGGCGAGCCAAGCGTATACAACGACCGTCTGCAATTCACCCATCCCGACATACTGACGGTCGATCCAGCCGGCGAGCAATTGCGCAGCCGCTCACCTGAGGAAACCGCCGAATGGGATGACGGCTTCGGCACGGAACAACCGGCGGCAGTCCCGCAATCGCCGACCATGCCGAATCTCAAATACGATGCGGCTTCCGTACCGGAGGCGATGCGCCACGTATGCCGCCCACGTCCCGTCTACCACGCGAACTCGCGCATCTCCAGCGAACACATCCACGAGTCGATCGAAAAATGCATGGACCGGCTGTGCGGTGACGAATACGCTGCGGCACAGGCAGCCCGTGCATTGCATGGCGCCGATGCCAGCGACGCGCAACATGGGGAATTCGACGCGCCGCAAGCCGACCGGCAGGCACGGACGGAAGCGCTTGCCGCCGCCATTCCCGACATCATGCCGGAAGCGTTTCGTATGGAACATGGGCTGATGCACCGAGCCGAAGCGTTCATGGCGATTCACGATCCGCAAAACCGCGACGGTTTCAACAAGGCGTTGCGTACACTGCGCTACGAGGAAGCGCTCATCTGCCAAACCGCGCTGGTGCAGTCTCGTGATTCGTCGCGTAAGGCCACGGCCACAGCCTGCGCCGACACGCGGCTGAAAGACGATTTCGTCGAGTCGCTGCCGTTCTCGCTGACGGACGGGCAACAGCAGGTGATCGCCGATATTTCCGACGATATGGCACGTGATTACCCCATGCAACGCCTGCTGCAGGGCGAGGTCGGCTCCGGCAAAACCGTGGTCGCGGTGGCGGCTATGATGCAGGCCGTCGGCTCCGGCAAACAAGCGGTGCTCGTCGCGCCGACGCAAGTGTTGGCGGAACAACATTACAGCAGCATCCGCGGCATGGTGGATCGGATGTATGGTACCGGCGAAGAGGCTGACGAAAACGCGAAATCAGGGGAATCGCAGACAAAATCAACGCACCATGCGGTTGTGGATGAAAGTGGACAAGTCACGTCGGGAAACGCGCCGGAACCGCAAAACGGTGGACAATCGGATGGCGGCCAGGTGGAGAAACTGCTGGACGGCCAATCGAACAGCCTGCCGGACATTCCCGTACTGCTGCTCACCGGCGGCATGAAACTCGCCGCCCGCCGACGCGTCCTCGCGCAAGCGGCCTCCGGCAAACCATGCATCGTGGTGGCCACGCACGCCGCGTTCTCCAAAACCTTCCAAGCGCCCAACCTCGCGCTGGCGGTCATCGACGAACAGCACCGTTTCGGCGTGGAACAGCGCGAATCGTTGAATGCCAAAGGCTCCACGGCACCGCATCTGCTGGTCATGACGGCCACGCCGATCCCGCGCACCGCGGCCATGACCTGGTTCGGCGATTTGGACATTTCGTGGCTTACCGAGCTGCCTGGCGGGCGCAAACCCATTCGCACCTTCGTCATCAATGAAGAGGACGGGCGCACCATGGCGAATATGTTCTCGCATATCCGTGCACGGATCGACGCTGGTGAACG
>OHZM01000459.1_pt1 | contig 12091 bp, 13 predicted proteins | sample 1580481 | NCBI WGS metagenome assembly OHZM01 (sample SAMEA3882506, study PRJEB24775) | human gut metagenome | biome: human-associated habitat; feature: intestine environment; material: feces | place: Netherlands | collected 2009/2010 | reverse complement strand
ACCCGGAGGGACGTAGGAAAAATGGAAAACGAAAAAAGAAGCAGCTTTTCCGGCAAACTCGGATATGTCCTGTCGGCTGCGGGAGCATCTGTAGGGCTGGGAAATATCTGGAGATTTCCATATCTTGCAGCGAAATATGGAGGCGGAATTTTCCTGCTGATCTATATTCTTCTGACTGCATCATTTGGTTATGTACTGATCATGTCAGAAACAGCCCTTGGACGAATGACCAGAAAGAGTCCGGTAGGTGCATTTGGAAAATTCGGAAAATCAAAATGGCTTTTTTTGGGGGGCTGGATCAATGCGATCATCCCGATTCTGATCGTGCCATACTATTCGGTCATCGGTGGCTGGGTCATCCGTTATCTTTCCTCCTATGTCAGTGGACACGGCAGTGAGTTAGCACAGGATGGCTATTTTTCCGCTTTTATTTCCAGCGGCCAGTCTGCCGAGGTATGTTTTCTCATCTTTACGGTTTTCACGCTGGCCATCATTTTTGCCGGTGTTCGCAATGGTGTGGAACGTGTGTCCAAACTGATGATGCCTGTTCTGGTGGTGTTATCTGTGGTCATAGCTATTTACTCGGTCACCCGTCCGGGCGCATTGGCCGGTGTCAAGTATTTCCTGATTCCCAACGTTGCAAACTTTTCATGGATGACTGTTGTCACCGCCATGGGGCAGATGTTCTACTCTCTGTCCATTGCCATGGGCATTCTGGTGACCTTCGGCTCCTATATGAAAAAGGATGTTTCCATTGAGGAATCCACGGAAAATGTCGAAATTTTTGATACTGCCATTGCAATCATGGCAGGTCTGATGATTATTCCTGCTGTGTTTTCCTTCTCTGGCGGTGACCCGAACACCCTGCAGGCAGGCCCTTCTTTGATGTTCATCACCATCCCCAAAGTATTTGAGAGTATGGGGTTCGGCCACGTTGTAGGCGTACTGTTCTTCCTGTTGGTTCTCTTTGCCGCTGTTACAAGTTCCATTGCCTTGACAGAGAGTGCCGTTTCCACCTTTGAGGATGAACTCGGCTGGAACCGACAGATGGCTACCGCCTGCATTGGTATTATCATGGTTGTCTTAGGCAGTCTGTCCGCGCTTGGCTACGGCCCGCTGGCCGGTGTGACGGTGTTCGGGATGCAGTTCCTGGATTTCTTCGATTTCCTGACAAACTCGGTCATGATGCCCATTGCGGCCATTGCCATCTGCCTGCTGGTGTCGCGGGTCATCGGGGTGGAAAAGATCGCAGAGGAGGTCACCGCTGACGGGAAACCGTTCCGTCGGAAAAAGATCTTCAACTTTATGATCCGCTATCTGTGCCCCGTGTTCGCGGCCATCATTCTGGTGAGCTCTGTGGCCAATGCTCTGGGCTGGATCTCGATGTAAGGATAAGAATGTACGATATGTGCATCTTTCGATGGATGAGATGGAAGAACTGGCCGGCAAGATAGCGGCATCTTCTTAAAACAAACAGCGGCAGTTTTCCGAAAACGGAAATCTGCCGCTGTTTTATATCATGTCCCGGACAGGAGTCGAACCTGCGGCCTTCCCCTTAGGAGTAGGGGCTGAAGCCATAAATCCTAGGCAAAAGTAGGTAAAACAAGTAACGTTTTATCAATTGATTTTTTGTTGCGCTGTCAATCTGAGTAAAGAACACAAACCCCGAAATAAAACGAGTAAAAGGCTTTTCATTAGCAGAAAATTAGCAGAGCTAATGAAAAGTGGAAGGTTCATTGTAAAATGCCCACCTTTCATTAGCTGGGAAGTGTACGTTTCCCTACGGATATTTGCTTGTTTAGCATTCGTGAACCAGACCATACAGCCGTAGCTGGTGTGATGGACAAATGTTTTCAATAGAAAAAGACCAGAGCTTTCTGCGAGAAAACTCTGGTCTATGTAACAGTGCGAATGGAAATGCGCATTGTCTTGTAAAAGGAAGGGGCTTATGGTATTCTTACGGGAGTAAAGGCACTGGATGCAAGGAACTTTGCGTGATTTTAGGAGTGTGCGATGGAAAAGAAATTTAATATTGTAGTCGGTGAAGATGGAACTGTAAAACTCCCAGATGCGGTTCTGGAAAAACTTGAAGTCAAACCCGGAGAGGAAGTTCGCTTCGAGGTAGATGACAATTTCTATGCAGTCAGGCTTCTATCGCGGATAGAAGCTGAACGCTTGGATTACTTGAATTGGATGCATAATAAACATTGCCCCTCTATTGAGGAAATGATTGCAGAGTCGAGAAAACAAGCCACTCAGAACATTGTGATCTCCCGTATCCTTGATGGGATGCCGGCAGAAAAAATCGCAGAAGGCTATGAAGTTTCACTCGATTATGTAAAACAGCTTACACATCAGCTGAAGATGGACATAGAGGAAGCTAAGGCGAAAAAACACAAAGAAACGGGATCATCCTAAAACAGATAGCGGCAGTTTTCCATATACGGAAAACTGCCGCTGTTTATGTATAGAGGCTTATAGGTTCTTTGCAAGATTTTTAATGAGTGTAGCCATAGAGGGGTCAGCCAGCAGTTTAGCAAGAGCTGCTGCCGCATCTGTATCGACTGGACTGGCTTTGGGAGTGGATTGCTCTGCGCGAGGGAGGGCTTCAGGCTCTGCACCATGATGCTGATAGAAGAAATCGTCGAATCGTTGTGCGTTCAAACGCCGATCATCATCCAGAATGTGTGCGTACTGCTCGGTGACCATCGAAGCCTGTGCATGACCGGAATCGCCCTGCACGGCTTTGATATCGCCGCCGTTCAGCTTGAGCTTGTATGTAATGCTGGAGTGTCGGAAGCTGTGGAAAACCACTTTGGGGAGATCGTTTTCCTCAATCAGCTGCTTCAATGCACCGTTAATGGTGGATTGTTCGGTCGGCATTCCCAGCGGGCCGGCAACCACGAGATTATAGTCTGCATACTCTGCACCCAGTGCGTCCTTTGTCATGTCCTGCTCGGCTTTATAGTGGACAAGCATTTCAGCAACTGTTTTGGGGAGAAAAATGGTTCGGATACTGCTGTCTGTTTTAGGGCTTTTCAGAACCTGGACCGTGGTGCAGCGGGAACTCAGCGAGGGAAAACGAGTGATGACATTTTTATTTTCCAAGGCGTTCAGCGAAGCAATATCTACACGCTGCAATTCCTTATTTATGTAAATGGAGGCTCGCCCGGCTTCAATGCTTTCGGGGGAGATATCCACACAATCCCATGTCAGACCGAGCAATTCCCCTAAGCGCAGGGAACAAGAGAAGGAGAGGTTGATGCAAAGCCGGAGCCGTGGATCATCACAGACTTCTAAGGCATGGAACAGGGTCTCGGCAGTCCAGATATCACGCTTCTTTGCAGTGTATTTGGGCAAGGTGGCATAAATACAGGGATTCTTTTCCATAAGTTCCCACTTTACAGCCTGCTCAAAGGCACTTCTCAAAATTTTGTGAACCGAACGAACTGTGCCGGGAGAAACGTATTGATGCTGACGCTTTCCACACATAGGGTCAACGGCTTCGTATTTAAGCAGCCGCTGATAATATCCCTCAATTACGCGGATGGTGAGATCTTGCAGCTTCATTGAGCCGATAAGCGGTTCTATGTAGTTTGAAATCAGTGCAGTGTTTGATTGATAGGTTGAAAGTGCCCATTTGGTTCTTCCGTACAGGGTGACGTATTCTTTAAGCAGGTCTTTTAGAGTTCGGCACTGGGGTGCCACAAAGGTACCGACGGATTCTTTGTATTCGACCTCTTTCTTACGGTTTTTGGCATCTGCAAGGTCGGTAAAGGTTTCCCATTTCTGCTTTAGCGTTCCATTAGTGTGTTTGTAGGTATAGACAACGCAGTATCGGTTATTGCGTTTGACAATGCTAGCCATTATACATCCTCCTCTACTTTACGTTTGGACTTCAGAACTTCATCGAAAGCATCTTTTTGGATGCGTTTTACCCTTCCCAACTTCATCGTTGGAATTCCTTCTTTGAGAACCCACGAGTCAAGTGTTGGGCGGCTGATTCCGTAAAAAGCCTGAATTTCCTGAAAACTGTAGTATTTCCCATTCTTGGGACATTGCAGTTTTAGCGGCGGCTCCTCATGCGTTTCTTTTTTCGGTTTTTGAAGTTGGTATGTAGATTGGCTTTTAAGCCATGCCTTAAAACTTTTTTTGGTAATGCGCGGCCTGTCGGCCACGCGCTCAATGACGAAACAATCTCGGTATTTTTTGCAATCAAGAATCCCATAAACATTCTTGCGTGGGATACCGAGTAGTTTTGCCATTTCCGGGATGGAGATGGTTTGCGCTTCAATCTCCCGGTCACGCTCACGGTCGGCTGCTGTGCGGTAGCGACTTTGTGATCGGTACCACCGCTCAAAGTCCTCTTTGGGAATTCTCATACAGAAGTCTGCCGTTTCTGTTTTCAACTTGCCCTGTCGGATGAGTGTATAGATCGTTTCGGGTTTCACCTTCAATATCTCGGCGGCGTCAGGAACGGAATAGGACCGTCTGCAAAGTTCCTCGCCCGGTGGCGAACCATTGACCTTATGATATTTGACCTGATTGGCATACCATTTCTCAAAGCTGGAAATAACGATACGCCTTTTGTCGTTTATCAGAATGACTTCAAAGAGATTCTTATGAAGCAGCCAATAGCTGTCTGTTTTGCCAAGGCCGAGAAGCTGCCGCATCTCACGAACCGACATGGTGGTTTTGGTAGTGGCAGGTTCAGCTTTTCCGTATAAGGGAGCCGAAGTATTCCGCATATCATCCATGAAAGACACCTCTCTATCTATGTAAAAGTTTAGCCGGGATTTCTCATCCCGGCTAAAGAATAGCAGATTTCGCGTGAAATGTTGAGGATGTCAAACAGCAGGATTGCGTTCAACAGTGCCATCATTGAGCCATGCTTCAAAGCTGGCTTTGGAAATACGGTAAGCGCCGCTTACCTTGAACCAGCGGAATTCGTTCTGCTTCAGTAGACGGTAGACAGTGGGACGGCTCAGGAGCAGCATTTCCATCAGGTCTTCTACGGTATAGCAGCGGCTGTCCTTTGCTGTGGAAACAGGGGAGGAAACCGAGTTGGGCGAAGGTTCTTCATGGATAATCATTGGATAATACCTCGTTAAATATACTTAAAGTTAAAACTTGAGCGGCAATGCAGCCCGGCGGCTGCCACCATTATAAATAGTATAGACCTGCTGAAGGTACTTCGTCTTGCCGGGAAGGCTTACGCCTGCGGTTCGTGCAAGGCGAAAAATCGTGAATGCATCGACCTGCCGCAGTTTGGCAATCAGACGGCTTTTACTGTATTCGGAGTGGTACAGTTCTACAAAGCGGCAGATGCCGAGCAGATTTGCAGAACTCATGGAATCAGGTTCTCCGTCCCACGCATTCAGCAAAACATCAAGGGATTCGATATACAGTTCAGGACCAAGCCGGATGAATTCGTGATAGGCGGTTGCGATGCAGCTGATCCGCTGCTTGCCCCGGCCTTCTTCAAAAGAAAGATGAACGCCAGCCAATTCGGTGGCCTGCTGGAATGCAACGGCAGCAGGCTCCCCTGCAAAAATCAGGGCACGGAGCTTCTGTCCTGCACTCAGCCGTTCCGAAATGCCTGTCTGCTGTGCAAACAGGAGGGCTTCTTCTCGTTCTGTCATACCAAAATAAACCTTGCAGCGAATCTGCAAATCTTCGCCGCCGTTCAGAAATTTCCGTGCAGCGATGGTGTTCTGTCCGTCCATCACATAGTAGTGACCATCCCGGAAGCTGATCTTCGGCTCATTGGCAACCCGCTCGTCAAATTCTTTTGCGATGCGGGCAACACGAGCGGGGTGAAGAGCACGCTGATAAGTGTCGCGCGGCACGATCAGTTCGCTGCTGTTCAGGCACATCTCATGGTAAGGTTTTACAACTGCGTTCATCATAAAGGAACCTCCTTCTTCTTTTGCAGAAAATCAATTCCTGATTGGATAATCAAACCGATTTTCTTCTTTTCGTTATCGGATAAGTGAAAACTGGAATACCGTTCATAACAGATATTCCAGCGGAACATAAGCGATTGAAGTGCATCATCCAGTTCTGCGACCATGAACTCAACAGAAGATTCTGTTGGGGTGGAGAGCATCCTTTCCGATATCTGCTCAATGCTATGTAAATCGCCTTTTGTGTGCTTGGCGAGAGCAGGGGGCTGACTGTTCAGCACCCGAAGATTCTGAAACTGCTGGGAGAGCAGCTCTTTTGCAGCGGCGAGAACATCCTCCTGCGGAGGAGCCGTAAGGTATTTTCGGAATGACTTATACCCAATGAAGCCAAAGCTGTATTGCAGACACACTGACACTTGCCGCATTTCATATTTGGACAGGTGCCCAAGGTAGCTTAACACTCTGGATTTATCTGCGGGGCGCGGGCTTTCGCAAATCGCCATAGATGGCGCACTCAAAAAACGATTGTGCAGAATAAAATGCGTCGGCATATTTCGCTTTTTGATCTGTGTTGTCAGCGGAACGACCAGAAGAACATTGGAATAAAAATTACCGTCATCGTTCTGGACAACAATGGCAGGTCGGATGCCGCCTTGCTCGGAACCGCTGTAAGGATTCAGATCCATCATGTAGACATCCCCGCGCTTGTACATCCAGTTTGCGGGCATAGGCGGATACTCTTTCTCTTTTTTACCTCGTGTGGCCAATTTGGATTTCTCCTTTCTATCCGTATATGTAACAGTGGGCTGCTCGCACAGCCCACCCTACTATCTCAAACAGCAAATTGCTGTGATTTATAGTTCTATACCTTTCCGTATTTGTCCCCGACATCCCCGGAAACCGAAAACTCTGTTTTCGTGTGGGAAATCTTTCAGCCGTCCGGCAGCGTACCGAATCCATAGGGTTCTCACCTCTCCGTGGTTCTCACCGAGCTGCCCGAAGGCAGAAGTATCATTATTCTGTGATGGCTCTTAGCTATGGAGAAGCTGTCATCCATTTACCGTCAACCTACCGCTCATTCCCTCAGTGGGAGATCATCGCATTTGTTACGGACGTGGCTCATCATCACAGGAACGTGACTGAAGAATGCGTGTTCAATTTTCAAGGGGCGGGATAGCTTGAGGGCTGCTTTGAACGCTTTCCGAAGCTATGGCTGTATTGTAACCGATGCGGAACGAAATGAACAGGAACTCAGAGTTCACAATTTTTGAGGAAAATAGGAAGTATAGTTCCTGTTTCTCGATGAGCCGTTAAAAATATATTTCTTGACTTTATGTAAGAAATGAAGTATTATACTCGTAAGAAACTAACTTACGAGTATATAAATTCGATAAATACACTTTGGGGAGGGAACAAAATGAGCCGATTTTACTGCCGCGATGAGGAACTTCGGAAGTTAAACAAACGATATGAGAATGGAAAGTTTGAATGCGTTGTCATTTACGGCAGACGCCGTGTTGGAAAAACTGCGCTGATCAATGAATTCTGCAAGGATAAACCGACCATTTTCTTCTCTGCCTTGAATACGACCGGAAAAGAAAATCTGGAAGCCTTGTCCAAGGCAATCATGAGTTTTGAACGACCCAATGCAGAATCATCTCCGGAATTTACAACCTACGATGCAGCATTGGACGAACTGACAGCTCTCTCCAAGGAGCAGCGGATCGTATTTGTAATTGATGAGTATCCTTATCTTGCAAAGGCTAAACCCGCTATTTCCGCAATGCTTCAGCACATCATCGACCATAAATGGACAGAGTCCCAAATGTACCTGATCCTGTGTGGCTCGTCCATGAGTTTTATGGAAAGTCAGGTTTTGGGCAAAGAAAGCCCTCTGTATGGGCGCAGAACAGCGCAATTCAAGATCATGCCGCTGGATTACAAGGAAACAGCGGTGTTCCATCCGAATCTGTCCGAGGAAGATAACGCCCTGATTTATGGCATCACAGGCGGCGTTCCGCATTATATCAACAAATTGGATGTTCGGGACAGCGTAGATGAAGCACTGATGGAAAACTTGTTTGACCGTTCCAGCTACCTCTATGAGGAACCGGCCAACCTGTTAAAGCAGGAGCTGCGTGAGCCGGCAATTTATAATGCAATCATCAAGGCAATTGCAGAGGGGGCTTCTCGCCTGAATGATATCACCACGAAAGTTGGTGAAGAAAACTCTGTGGTGGCGAAGTACCTCAAAACGTTGATAGACCTTGGAATCGTCAAAAAGGAAACGCCGATCACTGAGAAACCGGGCAAAAAAACGATCTATCTTCTGGCAGACAATTTTTTTCGTTTTTGGTACCGTTTTGTGCCGGTCAATGCAAGTGCCATTGATTCGGGGCGGATCGCAAAGACCTACCCCCATGCGGTGAAGCAGTATTTTCCAGACTATATGGGTCTGATTTTTGAGAAGATGTGCCAAGACTACTTGCTCTATTATGCGAATGATCTTCCTATCGAGTTGAGTGAGATTGGGCAGTGGTGGGGAACCGACCCTCAAAAAAAGAAGCAGATACAAATCGATATTGTCGGTAGGCCGGTTGAGGGCAATGACTATATCATCGGCTCCTGCAAATATCGCAATGAAAAAATCGGTTTGGACGAACTGGAACTGATTCGGGAATATGCAGCAGTCTTTGGGAAAGGAACAAACTACCACTACTACATTTTCTCGAAAGGCGGATTTACGGACGGACTACTTCAGGCACAGGAACGCGGAGAAGTACAGCTGCTTACCCTTGCCGATATTTTTGAATAACACAAGAAACGCTCTTGTCGGTGTAAAACCGGCAGGAGCGTTTCTTGTTGAAGTGATTATAAAAGACCTTTGATTTTTTCAAGATGATCTATAGCGGCTTGCAGTTCATTTTGAAACTGATCCCTAGAAGGATCTCGGCCCAAAAGAAGATAATCCATACTGACATGGAAGTATTCTGCAATATCGATCAGGATTTTTACAGAGCTATTGCACTTCACTTGTAGTATACCTGAACACCCCTCGATTTTTTGGTATAACTTATTTCCACAAACAGGGCAAAATCTCCAGCCTATGCTAAATTCTGCCTGCTGTGTAGTAGTCGGTGCTTTACCGGCAAAGGGACGGTTCTTTAACTGAATCATATTCATTCTCCAAATCGCATGATGTCCAATGGATGGCAGTGGATGGGTTTGCCTTTTATAACCTGCATCTGCTGCAGTCTGATCCTGATTGCAGACCAAGAAACCCCAATCCGTCGAGCCATCTCCAGAATTTTTTCATAGTTAGGGTCAGACACTGATTTGTACAGAATCCCATTTGGCAGAGTCAACGCTACACGTTCTATTTCGGCATTGATCAGAAATGTTGGCATCAGCAGCTCTGCTGCAAGGGTATCCGCCTGCCATTCTTCCCACGAGGGCTTTCCGTTTCTCTCTCGATAGGCAATGTGCCCACGGCACTTGACTGCTTTTCCGTAGTCGTTCGGAAACAGATCAGCCAAAATCTGATGTGCTGCTTCATGCGCTATTGTGAAATTCCGGCATCCAGTGCATCTGTCTGCCGCAAGAGCAGAATCGATTACGATATCCCTCGGCATAAATACTTCAACAAGCTTTGTTCCATCCTCAAGGGTTGCTGTGAAGCTACATCTCTGGAAAACCGTTAATCCAAGGATGTGACCATCGCTACACAGCGGCAACATCTTCAGGTTCAGTCCAAGAACAGAATTTGCAAACTGCTCTGGGTTAATAGGAGCGGGGTCATTTTTGCTTATTCCGAAGAGTGCATAGTACATTTCAATATATTTGCCTGCTATGCACGAAAGTTCTGCACGCGATAAGTATCTTGCCATTATGAAGCCCTACCTTCTGATGTGGCACAGTAGGCTTCCACGAACCACTTGCCCTTTTCAAGCCAAAGATTCCGCTTCTGCCCGCAAATCAGGCAGGTGAAGCAATGTCCTTTCACGCCAAAACGTGATGTACCGTGCTTGACTGCCAAGACACGATCAATTCCATAAGTGCGAGTCTTGTCATAGTTTATGGCAAGAGGACGGATCTTGCCGTCAGGAGTAAAACGAACATCCACTTCGACGTATCTTTTCTCACGGCGAAGGTTGTAATCACCACACATCAGAATTCCTCCTTTTTGCAGATTTATCAGAATGCAGCGTGCATTACTTGCGAACCATGCTGCGTGCCACGAGCTGCTTTTCGTTCAACAGCGGAACGGACACTGTATGTTTTTTCCACTCATCCATAGAGCAGGTTACCGCTTTGCACAGACGGCATTTTGTCCAGCCATCGGTTGCATCAAGATCTACATCATAGTTCATGGTTCCGCACATCGGGCATCTTACGTTTTCTTTTCTCATAATATCACCTCTTAAAAACACCGAACAAATACGATTTCGGCCCAGAATCAACACCAAAAAGCTGTTATTCGTGGATTTGATTCGATTGTATACCCACTTTATGGAGATGTCAATTACGCATTTGTCGCTATTTTAGAGATTTCTTATTGATTTCCTGTATTTTCTATACTATAATAGGGCTACCGGATCACAAAGGAGTGTTCTTGTTATGAAAAAGAAAACCACGCTCACCAAAATGCACATAGCCCCATCCACAGTGCGCTATGATGCAGTCGCTGCGAGGGATAGCAATGAGGTTGGTCAGATTCTCGCAGGCACACGAAAAAGGAATGGCTATTCACTTGTAGCTTTCTCTGAACTTCTCCGTCACTATGGCGTCGATGTCAGTGATAAAGGAATCAGCAAATGGGAAAAAGGCTATACCACTCCTAGCATTTATCAACTAGTTGCAATCTGCTACGCATTGAACATCAAGGAGGGTCCTTCCTACTTTACAAAGAACTTTCAGAAACCCGCCCTTCTAAATGACATCGGGCAAAAAAAAGTCGCTGAGTACGAAATGGACTTGATTGCATCCCGGCGCTACCAGCCAGACGCAGAAGAGCCCGCGGAAATCGACTACATAATGATGCCTGTATCAGAGTTGCCAGTATCGGCAGGTCTAGGAGCTTTTCTTGAGGGTGAAATGTTCCAGCAGATACAAGTGCCTGCCAGTAGCGTTCCGGCTGGTGCCGAGTTCGGGATATACGTTAGCGGTGATAGTATGGAGCCACGTTATCATAACGGACAGATTGTATGGGTGAAGCGCTGCGAAGAACTTGAATGCGGGGATATCGGGATATTCGTATATGATGACTGTGGATATCTGAAAAAATACGACGAACATACCCCAGACAAATCCCAAGCAGAGTTCCTTACCGACAGCTATGGCGTGGTGCATAACCAACCGGTTTTGGTCTCTCTTAACACCAAATATTCGCCAATCCTTATATCTCCAGAGCAAAGATTTGAGATCGTTGGAAAAGTTTTGAACTAAAAAGATGGGAGGGATTTTCGTGGATACGATCAAACGTGTTCAGGATTTGATGCAAGAGCGTGATATGAATCTGTGTGTGTTGGCAAAGAAATGCGGAATATCGTATTCCACGATTCAAACAACTGCCCGTCGGGGAGGGCAGTTAAGCGTAGAGACGATTGAAAGAATTTGTCAGGGTTTGGGAATTACATTAAAAGACTTCTTCGATTCCTCCTACCTGTAAATATAGGGGCAGCAAAAAAGCCGTTCGCCACGCTGGAAAATCTGCGTGGTGAACGGCTTTAATACTGCTTCTATTTATCCTTTGGTAATCTCCAGATAAACACTAATCTCCATGATTGTTACCATTGAAGGAATACATTTGCGACGATCTTCGGGCATAGATCATCAGCTGATCCGGGTAACTGTATTTGTACAGCCGTGCCGCTGTGATCAGAAATTCTGCCCAGTGCTCCCACCGTCGCGAAAAGCTGTCTGCCGTTTTGCAGGCAAGTGCAAGATATTCTTCGGTTTTGTTTGGCATTTGAAGCCTCCTTTCGGTTTCAGGGTACAAAAAGAGCGGGCAGCCGTTTCATCGCTGCCCGCAGAGGTATGGAATGATTTACTTATTTGATAAACTGGAAGTTAGCGATTTCTTTTTCCGGTATTCTCTGTCCCTCGGATTTCCTCATGATAGAAATAATCCACGATCACCGGATGTCCCTGCGGGACTCTGCCATAAGGCATTTCATTATCCACAA
>OHZM01000450.1_pt1 | contig 12212 bp, 9 predicted proteins | sample 1580481 | NCBI WGS metagenome assembly OHZM01 (sample SAMEA3882506, study PRJEB24775) | human gut metagenome | biome: human-associated habitat; feature: intestine environment; material: feces | place: Netherlands | collected 2009/2010 | reverse complement strand
GACCCCAGCCGTTAAGAGAGCGGAGGAATACGGCGTCGCGATATTGCTCGAGACCTGCGGGGCGCTCGCGCACACGGAGAGGGCGCTTGAGGTCATCAATCGCTTTGCGACGGCGGCGCTCGGCACGGCGTGGAATATCCGCGAGACGTTCTTTGGCGGCGGCGAGACTGCCGACGAGACGATACGAACCCTCGGCGCATATATCAATTATGTCCGCATAGGCGACCGCAGGGGCGGCACGGATGTCATAATCGGCGACGGCGAGCTGCCTGTCAGGGATTTTATGAATGCGCTGCGTTCGCTGAACTACGACGGCTTCATCTGCACCGACCGCAACAGCGAGATAACCGAGCCTGATGTGGTGCTGACCCATTTCGTCAACTATATGAACGGCGCAGAGGAGCGCAAGCCGACGGAGAATATCTATTATAACCGCTCCCGCACGGGCACATTCCCGTGGAAGAAATTCGACACGGTGGATCTGACCTTTTCGCAGGTGCTCGACGAGATGGCGGAGAGATACCCCGACCAATACGCCTTCAAATACACGACCCTCGACTATACGAGAACATATTCGGAATTCCGCGACGATGTGGACAGAGTTGCGGCGGCGCTCATTTCGCTGGGCGTTAAGCCCGGCTACCATGTGGCGGTCTGGGCGACGAATATACCTCAGTGGTTCCTGACGTTTTGGGCGACGGTCAAGATAGGCGCCGTGCTCGTGACGGTCAACACCGCCTACAAGGTGCATGAGGCGGAGTATCTGCTGCGGCAGTCCGATACGCATACGCTGGTGATGATAAGGGACTGCAAGGATTCAAACTATGAGGAGATAATCTCGGAGCTTTGCCCCGAGCTTGCCTCGCTGAAGCCGGGTAAGCCGCTCTATTCAAAGAATCTGCCGTTCCTTCGCAATGTCGTGACCGTCGGATTTCACATGGACGGCTGCCTCGAGTGGGACGAAATGCTCGAGAGGGCGGATTCCGTGCCCGTTGAGGAGGTGCGCCGCAGAGCCACGGGCGTGAAGCCCGACGACGTGTGCAATATGCAGTACACCTCGGGCACCACGGGCTTCCCCAAGGGGGTCATGCTGACCCACCGCAACATTATTAATAACGGCAAGCTGATAGGCGACAGGATGGATATATCCTCCGCCGACAGGATGATGATACAGGTGCCGATGTTCCACTGCTTCGGCATGGTGCTCTCGATGACCAATCTGATGACACACGCAGGCACGGTATGCCCGCTGCCGTATTTCTCGCCGAAATCCTCGCTCGCGTGCATCAACGCCGAGCGCATAACCTGCTTCAACGGCGTGCCGACGATGTTCATAGCGATGTTTAACCACGAGGATTTTGCCTCGACCGACTTTTCATATATGAGGACGGGCATCATGGCCGGCGCGAACTGCCCGCCTGAGCTTATGCGCCGAGCCTCCGCAGAGATGAATATGACCGAGATACTCAGCGTTTACGGTCAGACGGAGTCCTCGCCCGGCTGCACGATGGGCGAGGTCAACGAATCGCTCGACCTGAGGGTCGAGACGGTCGGCAGCGCATTCCCGAATGTTGAATGCAAGATAATCGACCCCGAGACAGGCGAGGATCTGCCCGACGGCGAGAACGGCGAATTCGTCGCAAGGGGCTTCAACATAATGAAGGGCTACTATAAGATGCCGAAGGCGACCGAGCAGACGATTGACGCCGACGGATGGCTCCACACAGGCGATATCTGCTGCCGCACGCCGCAGGGCTACTATAAGGTCACGGGCAGGCTAAAGGATATGATAATCAGGGGCGGCGAAAACCTCTATCCACGCGAGATAGAGGAATTCTACCTCACTCACCCCAAGGTCAGGGACGTGCAGGTCGTCGGCGTGCCCGACAGCCGCTACGGCGAGGAGGCATGCGCCTGGATAATCCTCAAGAGCGGCGAAAAATCGAACGAAAGCGAGATGCGGGAATACGGCAATTCCCACATGGCGAAGCACAAGGTGCCGAGATATTTTATTTTCACTGAAAGCTTTCCGATGAACGCCGCAGGCAAGATATTAAAATATAAAATGAGAGACGATTCGATAGCACGGCTGGGAATAAATAAAAGCTGAAAAAATTTTCGAAAACCTCTTGACAGACGGTCAAAGGTGTGCTAAAATGCAGAAAAACTTGAATATAAAAGCTGTGACGAAGACGGATACGGTTGTCTGTTTCCAAGAGAGTCGGGGGCGGTGCGATCCCGATAAACTAATTCCGATATCCCATCACTTCCGAGCCGAGGGTCCGAAAGCCGAGCGCAAGTAGGCGCCTTCCGTGATTGCTGCGTTAACGCATAAGGCTTGTTGGAGCCTGAGGGGCATGACCTTCATGCAATTTGAGTGGTACCGCGGGTACGATGATTAAAATCGACTCGTCTCAAAGAAATTCTTTGAGACGAGTCTTTCTGCTTTTAAACAGAATTTTACACACCAAGGAGGTTTTTATGATGAATACGACAAACACGATGATGCAGCTCTCCGAGATAGCCGAGAGAATTCGGGAGCTCAGGGAGATCATGGGCTGGTCGGCCGCCGAGATGGCGGACAAGACCGAGGTAACGCCCGAGGCATACGCTCTTTATGAGAGCGGCAGCGCCGATATCCCGTTCACATTCATTCATAAATGCGCGCTTGCCTTCAACGTTGAGCTGACCGAGCTGCTCGAGGGTCGCTCCGCTCATCTGTCGAGCTACACCGTGACGAGGAAGGGCAAGGGTCAGGAGACGGCGAAAGAGGACGGCATAGAGATAATGAACCTCGCGCCGAAATTCCGCGACAAGATAGCGCAGCCCTACTGGGTGCATTACGAATACTCACCCGAGCAGCAGAACGCCCCCATCCACCTGACCAAGCACAGCGGCCAGGAATTCGACCTGATACTCAAGGGCAAGCTGAAGGTGCAGGTCGGCGAGCACACCGAGATCCTCGGCGAGGGCGACAGCATCTATTACAACAGCTCCACCCCTCACGGAATGATAGCCGTTGACGGCGAGGACTGCTACTTCTGCGCCGTCGTTCTCCCCGGCGACGATGTGAAGGAGGAGACGGTACGCAGCACGATAGTCTCCGCCCAAAGCTCGGAGAAGCTGCTGTGCGAGAAATTCGTCAAGACGCATGAGGATGAGCACGGCAGGCTCAAGAGCATAGAATTCAAGAACACAGACACCTTCAACTTCGGCTTTGATATAGTTGACGAGATAGCGAATAAATACCCCGACAAGCTCGCAATGCTCCACCTCGACTCCGAGAGGAACGAGCGCCGCTTCACATTCAAGGATATCAAAAAGGCCTCCAACCAATGCGCCAATTACTTCACCTCGCTCGGCGTCAAGAAGGGCGACAGGGTCATGCTTGTGCTCAAGCGCCACTATCAATTCTGGTTTGCGATAGTCGCCCTGCACAAGATAGGCGCGATAGCGATCCCGGCAACCAATCAGCTCAAGGAGCACGACTTTGAATACCGCTTCAACGCCGCCGGGGTCAGCACGATAGTCTGCACCGGCGACGGCGATACCGCCGACATCGCCGAGAGAGCCGCTCAGAAATGCCCGACGGTCAAGAATAAACTCATCGTCGGCAGGCAGAAGGAGGGCTGGCACGACTTCAACGCCGAATACAAGCTCTTCTCCGGAAAGTACGAGCGGACGGAGGATTCCCCCTGCGGAGACGATCCGATGCTCATGTTCTTCACCTCGGGCACGACGGGCAACCCCAAGATGGCGGCGCACAAACACACCTACGCCCTCGGCCACCTTGTGACGGCGAAATACTGGCACTGCTGCGAGAGGGACGGACTTCACCTGACGATCTCAGACACGGGCTGGGGCAAATCGCTCTGGGGCAAGCTCTACGGTCAATGGCTCTGCGAGGGAGCGGTATTTGTCTATGACTTCGACCGCTTTGACGCCTCGGATATCCTGCCGATGTTTGCAAAATACAATATCACCACCTTCTGCGCTCCGCCGACGATGCTCAGAATGCTGATAAAGGAGGATCTCTCAAAATACGACCTCTCCTCAATCCACCATATGACGACGGCGGGCGAGGCGCTGAACCCCGAGGTGTTCCGTCAATTCAAGGCCGCCACGGGCCTTGAGATAAGCGAGGGCTTCGGTCAGACCGAGACAACATTGACTATCGCAAATCTCAGAGGCACGCCGCTCAAGCTCGGCTCAATGGGCAAGGCTTCGCCGCAGTACGACGTTGACCTTGTCGATCAGGACGGCAACACCGTCGCCCCGGGCGAAACAGGCGAGATAGTTATCCGCACCTCGAGAGCCGTTCCCTGCGGGCTCTATAAAGAATACTACCTCGACAGCGAAAAGACCGAGGAGGCATGGCACGACGGGCTTTATCACACCGGCGACACCGCATGGCGCGACGAGGACGGCTACTTCTGGTATGTCGGGCGCAAGGACGACGTTATCAAGTCCTCCGGCTACCGCATCGGGCCGTTTGAGATCGAGAGCGTCATCATGGAGCTGCCCTATGTTGTGGAGTGCGGCGTTTCCGCCGCCCCGGACGAGGTCAGAGGTCAGGTAGTCAAGGCGAGCATAGTGCTCACCAAGGGCACCGAGCCGACTGAGGAGCTTAAAAAAGAAATTCAGAATTACGTCAAATCCCATACAGCGCCTTACAAATATCCCCGCGTAGTCGTCTTTAAGGACGAATTGCCCAAGACGACGAGCGGCAAGATCCAAAGATATAAATTATAATGCGAAAGGAAGACTGAACTATGAAATACGAAATCAAGGTAACAAAAACGACCGCCCCGAAGCCCCACCCGACAGACGAAACCAAGCTCGACTTCGGTCAGATATTCACCGACCATATGTTTCTGATGGATTTCGACCCCGACAAGGGCTGGCATGACGCGCGCATAGTGCCGTTCGGCCCGCTGCCCATACACCCAGCTGCCACGGTCTTCCACTACGGCGTTGAGATATTTGAGGGGCTTAAAGCGTACCGCCGCGCCGACGGCGCCGTCGCCCTGTTCAGACCCGATGAGAACGCAAAGCGCTTCAGAAACAGCGCGGAGCGCCTCTGCCTGCCCGAGCTTGACGAGGAAGCCTTCGTCGATATCGTCAAGACCCTTGTGGAGCTTGAGAAGGATTGGGTTCCCTCGGCGGAAGGCACTTCACTTTATATCAGACCCTTCATGTTCGGCGATGACGCTAACCTCGGCGTTCACGGAGTCCACCACGCGGTGTTTGCGGTCATCTGCTCGCCCGTCGGCGCATACTATGCCGAGGGCATCAACCCCGTCAAGATAGCGATAGAGAGCAAGGACGTTAGAGCCGTCAGAGGCGGCACGGGCTACGCAAAGTGCGGCGGCAACTACGCCGCCAGCCTCAGAGCGGGCGAGGAAGCCGAGAAGCAGGGCTACACCCAGGTGCTTTGGCTTGACGGCGTCGAGCGCAAATATATCGAGGAAGTCGGCTCGATGAACGTCATGTTTAAGATAAACGGCAAGATAGTCACCCCCGCCCTCACAGGCTCGGTGCTCCCCGGCGTTACGAGGAAATCATGCGTGCAGCTGCTGAAGGATTGGGGCTACGAGGTCGAGGAGAGGCTCATCTCGGTCGACGAGCTCTTTGAGGCCGCCGCAAACGGCACTCTTGAGGAGGCATGGGGCACGGGCACCGCCGCCGTTGTGTCTCCGATAGGTCATCTCTTCTATCAGGGCAAGGAATACACCGTGTGCAACAATGAGATAGGCAAAGTTACGCATAAGCTCTATGACACCATCACGGGCATCCAGTGCGGCAAGGTTGCCGACCCCTACGGCTGGAGCGTCAAGGTCTGCAATGGCTGAGAATTATAAGCGGCTGACCCTCTTTGCCGGCCACTACGGCAGCGGCAAGACCAACCTTGCCGTCAACTATGCGCTCGCCCTGAGGCGCAGCGGCAAAAAGGTCAGGATAGCCGATCTGGATATAGTCAACCCGTATTTCCGCACCAAGGACAGTGCCGAGGAGCTTGCGGCGGCAGACATTGAGCTTGTCTCGCCGACCTATGCGAACACTAATCTCGATATCCCCGCCCTGCCGCAGGAGATGTACGGGCTGTTTGAGCGCCGTGACAGCTGCGCGGTCATTGATGTCGGCGGCGACGACGCGGGCGCATATGCGCTCGGCAGATTCGCCCCGCTCATCCTTGAGGAGAACGACTACGAGATGATATTCACGGTCAATTTCTACCGCCCCCTGACTCCGGACGCCGAGAGCGCCCTCGAGGCATCGAAGGACAGTGGCAAGAACCGCTGCACCGCCTTCACCCCCGACCTGCTGAGGCGGCGTGCGGCATACCGTTCACGGCGATCGCCGACAATTCCAATCTCGGCGACGAGACGCTGCCCGAGGATGTGGAGGCGACCGCGGAGCAGGCTCGCAGGCTCTCGGAGCTGAGCGGGCTGCCCGTCATAATGACGGCGGCGAGGGAGGATATCTGCGGCGGTATCAAGGCAGAGAAGCTCTTCCCTCTCAAGCTGCAAAAGAAATATTTTTGATATAAAGGAGACTGGATATGGCTAAGGTCACGTTTGACTCGGACAGATGCAAGGGCTGCGCTCTGTGCGTTGACGCCTGCCCGAAGAAGATCATCGTTATTGCCAAAAACAAAATAAATGCGAAAGGACATTCCCCGGCAGAGGTCACTCAGCCCGAGAAGTGCATCGGCTGCGCTTTCTGCGCCACGATGTGCCCCGACTGCGTGATAACCGTGGAGAAATGAGGTGACGACATGGCTGAGAAAGTATTGATGAAGGGCAACGAAGCTATCGCCGAGGCCGCTATCAGAGCCGGCTGCCGCCATTACTTCGGTTACCCGATAACTCCGCAGACGGAGATCGCCGCCTATATGGCGAAGCGTATGCCCAAGATCGGCGGCACATTTTTGCAGGCGGAGAGCGAGATCGCCGCGATAAACATGGTCTACGGCGTGGCGGGCGCGGGCTTCAGGGTCATGACCTCGTCCTCAAGCCCCGGGGTTTCGCTTAAACAGGAGGGCATTTCATATATCGCGGGCTCGGATCTGCCCGCGCTCATAGTCAATGTGCAGAGGGGCGGCCCCGGCCTCGGCGGTATTCAGCCGTCGCAGTCCGATTATTTCCAGGCAACCAAGGGCGGCGGCCACGGCGATTATCATCTGATAGTCCTTGCCCCTGCAAGCGTGCAGGAGATGGCGGATCTGACCGTCAAGGCATTTGACCTCTCGGATAAATACCGCATTCCCGCAATGCTGCTTGCCGACGGCACGATGGGCCAGATGATGGAGCCCGTCTCGCTCGAGGGCATCACCGAGCATAAGGTGGAGAAGCCCTGGGCAGTCACGGGCACTCAGATGAAGAGAAAGCACAATATCATCAACTCGCTTTACCTCAAGCCCGAGGAGCTGGAGAAGATTAACTTCGCCCGCTACGAGAGATACGCCGAGGTGGAGAAGAACGAGCCGATGTGGGAAGAATACATGATGGAGGATGCCGAATACTGCGTAGTCGCCTACGGCATAGCCGCAAGGGTGTCAAAGAACGCGGTCACGGCGGCGAGGGCAAACGGAGTCAAAGTCGGCCTCATCAGACCGATAACCCTTTGGCCGTTCCCGACCGAGGCGCTTGCCGCGGCGGCAAAAAAGGTCAAGGCGTTTGTATCCGTCGAGCTTTCGATGGGTCAGATGATAGAGGATATACGCCTTGCCACCGGATGCAGCAGACCCGTTACGCTCTGCAACCGCGCGGGCGGCATGATCCCCGACCCCGAGCAGGTGCTCGAGGCAATAGCAAAATCAGCGGAGGTGAATGAATAATGACCGTTTTTGAGAGACCGAAATCACTTGCGGATGTGCCGCTGCATTACTGCCCCGGCTGCACCCACGGCATAATTCACCGCCTTGTTGCCGAGGCGATAGACGAGCTTGGCATTGAGGGCAGGACGATAGGCGTTGCCCCCGTCGGCTGCGCCGTCATGGCATACGATTACTTTACCTGCGATATGATCGAGGCAGCGCACGGCAGAGCGCCCGCCGTTGCGACGGGTCTTAAAAGAGCGCTGCCCGAGAATATCATATTCACCTATCAGGGTGACGGCGACCTTGCCTCAATAGGCATGGCGGAGACCGTCCACTCCGCGACAAGAAACGAAAACATAACCGTCATATTTGTCAATAACGCAATATACGGCATGACGGGCGGTCAGATGGCTCCCACGTCGCTGCTCGGTCAGGTCACTCAGACCTCGCCCTACGGCAGGGACGTCAAGACAGCGGGCTTCCCGATAAAGGTCTGCGAGCTGCTCGCCACCCTCGACGGCCCCGAATACATAGAGCGCGTCGCCGTCAACAATGTCAAGAATGTAAAGAACGCAAAGAAAGCGATCCTCAAGGCGTTTAAGAATCAGGTCGAGGGCAAGGGCTTCTCGCTCATCGAGGTCGTATCCTCCTGCCCGACCAACTGGGGCATGACCCCCACCGCCGCACTTGAATGGGTCGAGAATAAGATGCTGCCCTATTACCCACTCGGCGTGTATAAGGACAGATCCGCCGAGAGCAAGGAGGGCTGAAAATGACTACTCAGATACTTATAGCGGGATTCGGCGGCCAGGGCGTGCTCTTCGCCGGCAAATTCCTTGCATACAAAGGTCTCTCGGAGGGCAGAGAGGTGAGCTGGCTTCCCTCATACGGCCCCGAGATGAGAGGCGGCACGGCGAACTGCTCGGTCATCCTGAGCGATGAGCCCGTAGGCTCGCCGATAGTGGCGAAGCCCGACGTGCTTATGGCGATGAACCTGCCCTCGTTTGACAAATATGAGAGCAGCGTAGTCCCCGGCGGCTATGTCTTTGTGGACAGCACCCTTATCGCCCGCAAGGCACAGCGCACGGACATCAAGGCGTTCTATATCCCCGCCACCAAGATGGCGGCGCAGGCAGGCACGCCCACCCTCGCCAACATGATAATCGTCGGCAAGATGATGAAGGAGACCGGCGCGGTCAGCCTTGAGGGGCTGGAGGCGACGATGAAGAAATTCGTGCCCGCAAAGCATGCCGACCTCGTCGACGCGAATATGAACGCCATAATGGCGGGCTATAACTACGCCGACTGAATATAATAAATGTAAAAAATCGCTCTGCCGTGAGCCGTGAGGCCGCAGCAGGGCGATTTTGCTATACATTATATTATTAATGAATGAGGAGCAAGTTTGCAAGTGAGAAGTAGATGATGAGCGTGATAATGTCGACTATCGTGGTTATCATCGGGCCTGCCATGAGGGCGGGGTCGAGCTTTATGAGCTTCGCAAGGATAGGCAGCGTGCAGCCGATGAGCTTCGCAACGATAACAGCGCAGAACATCGCAAGCGACACGACAAAGAACATTTGTAATGTGCCGTCGCAGAACAGGTACATTCGCAGGATATTCACCGCTCCGAGCGCCGTGCCACACAGGATAGCGACCCTCAGCTCCTTGAACACTATCTTGAAATAATCTCTGGGCTCGAGCTTGCCGACGGCAAGACCGCGGATGATAAGGGTGGATACCTGGTTGCCTGCGTTTCCGCCGGTATCCATGAGCATGGGAATGGCGGCGGTCAAGGTGGTGAAGCCCGCGAGCAGCGCCTCATAGCCCTCGATTATCTTGCCGGTGAAGGTGCCGGATACCATAAGTATCAGCAGCCAGATGATACGGTTCCTTGTCTGCTTGAAAACGCCGGTCTTGAGGTAATCGTCGTCTGAGGGGGCGATAAGAGCCATCTTCTCAAAGTCCTCGGTGGTCTCCTCTTCAATGACATCAACAACGTCATCGACGGTGATTATGCCGACAAGGCGGTTTTCGTTATCGACAACGGGTACGCTCAAAAGGTCGTATTTCTTAACGACCTCCGCCACGACCTCCTGGTCGTCAAGGGTGTTGACGGAGATGAGCTGGGCGTCGTCCTCCATAATATCGCCGACGAGGGCATTCTCATCGCAAAGCAGCAGTGAGAGCAGCGGCACGCTGCCGAGCAGGTGCCTCTCGCGGTCGGTGCAGTAGCAGGTGTAGACAGTCTCTTTGTCTACGCCTGTTTTTCTTATCTGCTCTATCGCCTGTGAGGCGGTGAAATTCGTGTGGAGCTGCACCATCTCAATGGTCATTATGCTGCCGGCGCTGTCCTCGGGGTATTTTAAGAATCTGTTTATCAGCTTGCGGGTCTCGGGGTCGGAGTGGGCAAGCACACGGGTGACGACGTTGGCGGGCATCTCCTCAAGGAAATCGACCGTATCGTCGAGGAACATTTCGTTGAGCAGGCGCTCAAGCTCGGCGTCGTTTATCATTCGCACGAGGTCGGTCTGCGTGTCGGATTCGAGGTAGGCAAAGACCTCTGCCGAGAGATCCTTTGGCAGCACGCGGAAGACAAAGAGTCTGTCCGCCGGCTCCAGCTCCTCCATAATGGTCGCGATATCGACCACGTTCATTTCGATCAGGATGTCACGCAGCGCTGAGATCTCGCCCTCAAAGATGAGCTTCCTTATGCTGTGGAGCATGAATTCGTTGGTGTCCATAAAAAAACGTCTCCTTTCTTCACCGACAGGGTCGGCTCCGCAAAGGCGACGCAAAACGAATAGAAGCGATCAAACGGATCACTTATATGGCGATAAAGGCGGCGCCGCCCCTGCGATATGAATTTAAAAAGCTCCTACTTCGAGGGTTAGGGGTATCGGAACCTGCCATTATTTTCACCACACTTTTCATAATTATTTTTTTACAACCCAATGTTACACCCAAAATCGCCTCAAGTCAAGTGAAATCGCAAAAAAATCCGTAAAAATAAAATATTCGGTAAAATTGCCGAAAAAGCGAGCTACAGGGGGTATTTTGAACGAAAACGGGGGAATTACGGGCGAAAATTTAGTTTTCGGCGAATATCGCCGTAAGGCAAACGGCTTTAAGAAAGGCGGCGTTTGCGCTTAGGGTGAGAGAAAGGAGATGCGCGATGAAGAAATTGAGCGAAAAAGAGGCGCTTTTTTGCGCCTACGCCGCAGAGGGGGCGGATCCGAGGGGCTGCGCCGCAAGGGCGGGGTATTCGGTCGTGCCGTCGAGGGCGGCGGCGCGCCTGCTCGCCCGTGAGGATATCCGAAACCGCATAAAGCAATTGCAGGAGGAGCGGCAGAGCTGCTCAAGGGTCGAGAGCGGGCTTCGCAAGCTGGCGTTCGGCTCGTCGGCGGACGCATTCAAGCTGCTGCTCGGCGGAGAGGAGCTGAGCGCCGAGGATATCGAGCGGCTCGACCTTTTTAACGTCTCGGATATCAAGAGACCGAAGGGCGGCGGGCTGGAGATTAAATTCTATGACCGTCTAAAGGCGATGGAGAGGCTCGCAGCCATCGGCGGGGGAGTTGAAGCGGCGCAGAGCAGCTTTGCGGGCGCGCTAATGGAGGGCGCACGGCTGCTCGGCGGGGAGGCGGAGGATTGAAAAAGCAGGAATTCGTGCCTTTTTCCGCAAAACAGACCGCTGCGCTCTGTTGGTGGGTGGACGGCAGCCCTTACAGCGGCTGCGACGGCATAATCTGCGACGGGGCGGTGCGCTCGGGCAAGACCCTGTGCACCTCGGTGTCGTTTGTGGCGTGGGCGTTCTCGGCGTTCAGCGACCGCTCGTTCGCCCTTTGCGGCAAGACGATAGCCTCGCTGCGGCGCAATGTTGTCACTTCGCTGCTGCCCGTGCTGCGGGAGCTCGGCTTTGACTGCGCCGAGAAGTATTCACGCAACCTTATCGAGATATCCTGCGGCGGGCGTATGAACCGCTTCTATCTCTTCGGCGGCAAGGACGAGGGCAGCCAGGACCTGATCCAGGGCATTACGCTGGCAGGTGCGCTGTTTGACGAAGTTGCCCTGATGCCGGAAAGCTTTGTAAACCAGGCCACCGCCCGCTGTTCTGTGGATGGATCCAAGTTCTGGTTCAACTGCAACCCGGAAGGGCCGGAGCACTGGTTCTACAAAAGCTGGATTTTGCAGGCCCGCGCCAAGAACCTGCTGTACCTGCACTTTACGATGGATGACAACCTGAGCTTGTCCGAGCCGATCAAGGCGCGGTACCGGGCGCATTACACCGGCGTGTTTTACGAGCGGTACATCCGCGGGCGCTGGGTGGTGGCCGAAGGTCTGGTTTACCCCTTTGTGGCGGCCAACCCGGATGCCTACCTGCTGCGCGGGC
>OHZM01000448.1_pt1 | contig 12238 bp, 6 predicted proteins | sample 1580481 | NCBI WGS metagenome assembly OHZM01 (sample SAMEA3882506, study PRJEB24775) | human gut metagenome | biome: human-associated habitat; feature: intestine environment; material: feces | place: Netherlands | collected 2009/2010 | reverse complement strand
TGGCCCATACCGTAGATGAGACCCGTGCCGTCGAAGGCCTGCCTGTCGAGGATCTTGCCCAGGTAGGCCGCGACCTCGTCCTCGTCCTCCCAGTTGGAAACATGCGCGCGGATGTCCTCGTGCATGGACACGACCTTGGCGTTGGCGCCACCGTGGCGCGGACCCTTGAGCGAGCCGATAGCCGCAGCGTAGGCAGAATACGGGTCGGTGGCCGAAGAGGACAGCACGCGGCAGGCGAACGTGGAGTTGTTGCCGCCGCCGTGTTCGGCATGCAGCATGAGCATCACGTCGAGCAGCATGGCCTCATCGCGGGTGAACGCCATGCCGCCGCGCAGGACCTGTAGGATGGTCTCGGCGGTGGAGAGACCGGGCGTGGGGTGCGGCACGTGAACCTCGGAGCCGCGAAGCTTGGCGATCGAGGCCATGTGTGCGAAGGCGGCGATGCGCGGGAGACGTGCGAGCATGGAAATGGCGACGTCGATTTCGTGCTCGGGCGTGATCGCGTCTGGTTCGGCATCGAAGGCGTAGAGCAGCAGCACGGCGCGCTGGAGCACGTTCATGATGCTCGACGACACCGTGGTCATGGGGAACTCTTTGACGTACTCGTCGCTCAGATGTCTAAAGGCACCTAGGCGCTCGCAGAAGCCGTCGAGCTCTTCCTTGTTGGGTAGCGAACCCGTGATAAGCAGATAGGCGACTTCCTCGTAGCCGTAGCGGTTCTCGGCCTGGGCGTTGTTGACCAGATCCTCGATGCTGTAGCCACGAAGCGTGAGCTTGCCCTGATCGGGCACGACCTTTCCGTCGACCTTGTTGTAACCGTGCACATCCGAGATACGAGTGAGGCCCGCGACCACGCCCGAGCCGTCGGCATTGCGCAGGCCGCGCTTGACGCCCAGACGCTCACTGGTCTCGGGGTCGATGTAGTTGTTGGCCATGTACTCCTCGCACAGGGTCCGCATCGTGGTGGGGTCCAGGGTCGCCACTTCTGCATGTGCAAAATTCACGGGGGATCTCTCCTTTCTTCCGGTTCCTATTTTTTACTTTCCCATACTTTCCTGCCATCCTCACTGATGGACATAATCTTATATTATCGCTTTTGTGCAGTAAATTCAAGCGTTAAGTGCGCACTTCTCACCGTAAAGCGCAAAAATGCAGGTTTTTCTCTGCGCATTTCCCGCCGGTTTGCACGCCGCCGGGCGTATGATGCTTCTGAAGCTTGCGTTCCGGGAGGAGGTCTCGTATGAAACGTTCCTTTTTGCTGCTGTGCACCGTTCTGCTGGTGCTGGGCTGCGCGTTGCCGTGTGCTGCCTACCGTCTTGCCTGTATGGCGCTTGTTGTGCAGGGCACTGCGCCGTCCGCAGCAGAAGCGGCCTCTGTCACCTCAGAAGAAAGCAGCAGAGGGGCTCCCTCCCCTGCTGACACAGCCGATACCGTTTGCTTTACGGATCAGAGCACCGGTCAGACGGTAACGCTGCCGCTGCGGGAATACCTGATTGGGGCAGTTGCCGCCGAGATGCCGGTCAGCTGGCCGGATGAAGCGCTGAAGGCACAGGCGGTGGCGGCGCACAGCTATGCTCTGTACCGCCGGGACCACAGCACCGGGGAAAATTGCGCATGGTTCACCGCAGACCCCGCCCGGCGGCAGGGCTGCCTGACTGATGCAGTGCTGCACAGTTACTGGGGCACCGCATACGCGGCCAACTACGCCCGGCTTTCTGCGCTGGTGGATGCAGTACAGACGCAGGTGCTGTATTACGAGGATGCCCCCGCCGGGACAAGCTACTTTGCCATGTCCAACGGCCGCACCGAAGCCAGCGAGAAGGTATGGGGCACCGCCCTGCCCTATCTGGTGCCGGTGGACAGCAGCACCGACACCGCCGCCGACAACTACGAATACACCCTGAACCTTTCCGCTGCCCAGTTACAGCAGCTTCTGGCCGAGCGGCTGGGCATCGCCGCCGACCTTTCGCAGCAAGCGCAGTGGTTTGGCACTCCGGTGCTCACTCCCTCCGGCTATGTGGACAGCCTGCCGGTCTGCGGGCAGACGGTGCAGGGTACCGCCCTGCGCAAAGCGCTAGGGCTGCGCAGCGCCTGTTTTACGGTGGTCTGCCAGAGCGGCACCTTCTCCTTTACCACAAGGGGCTACGGCCACGGCGTAGGCATGAGCCAGTGGGGTGCAAAGGCACTGGCAGAGCAGGGCGCAGACTACCGCACCATTCTGGCGCACTACTACCCCGGCACGGAACTGCGGGGGTAATAGCCGCGGAAAAATCATTTTAAATTTTGTGGTTCAGAACCGCCTGCGGGCGGTTCTGAACTACTTTTTTGCAGAAAAATCCTAAATTACACAAATAGGGCTGCTGCACAAAGCAATGTGCAGCAGCCCTGAATTATTTCTTTTTATCAGTCGAACAGCTTTGCAAACCAGCTTACTGTGGTCTCAGCAGCAGTTTCTACCGTGGTCTCCATCTGCTGGACCGTCTGCTGCAGCTTGGTGCCCTCAGCATCCTTGACCGACCAGTAGGTCTGGGTGCTGCTTGCGCTGCCGGACACCGTGAAGTCCGAGGCAAAGCACAGGCTCTCGCCCGTAGAGTCGGTCACCAGCACCATATAGCTGTAGCTGCCCTCCGGCAGCTCCCCGAAGCGGATCTGACTGTCCAGCGTGTTCAGAGAGAAAGCGGCGGCGTTCGCCTGCGCCGCCGCACTCTGCACGGTCTGATCTGCCGCATCCAGAATGGCCACCTGTACACTGGTCAAGGTAGTGCCGGTAGCGCTGTTAGCCGTACCGGTCAGCGTCATGCCGCTGCCGGTGCGGATATTCACCGGGTAGCGCACGCCCTCCAGCCGCAGACCATCGGCCTGTGCCGCCACGCTGTTGTGATCTGCAGTGACGTACCAGTAACAGGACGCTCTTGCAATGGACACGCTGGAGCTGGTAATGGGGATGCGGCCGTAGCCGATGTTCCCCGCCGGGTCGGAGCAATAGAAAATACCGTTGGTGTAGTCGGTCAGCAGCACCGCATGGGGCTGGGTGCGGTCGTAGAGGACGATGCCCTCCGGGTGCTGCTCCAGCAGGGAAATCAGCACCGCCGTTTTGCTTTGTAGCCCGGAAGGCAGGGTGGCGTAGCCCACCTGCATCTCCTTATATGTAAAACTGTGCGCAAGGCCGTTGGCCCATGCTGTGGAGCGCACACTGTTCTCGGTCACGTTCGTCCAGTCGCTCAGCCCGTCAAAGTAGGCACGGCGGCGCAGCATCATGGCTGCGGAGGCCAGCGTACAGGTGCCGCCCCGGCTCTGCTTGAAGTAGAAACCTGCGTCCACGTTCAGATCCACTGCCAGTGCAGCGGGCAGACAGGTAAGCAGGAAAGCAAGGCTCAGTGCCAAGGTCAGCAATCGTTTTTTCAGGGCGTGCGGTGCGGCGGTATTCACGGTTCGGTATTTCCTTTCTCATTTCTTTGCGGATCTCATAGGGATCTACCGCTATAAAGTATACCAGCCTGTCATTCTTTTGTAAACAATCCTCCGTCTTTTTTCTCAATATCAACACGTTTAGGGGATATTCATTGGTCGCCTTTCACAAATTTTTCTGTAATATTCCACGCATTTGACAAAGTTTCGTCCTACCCACCGCAGGACTATGAAAAGAAATTTCTTTTTTGCCCGGCGCGCGAGGGTACAAAAAAGTCCGGTACGCCTGCGCATTCGTCCCGGCATTTCACAAAATAATACCCTTCTTGGCAATGCCGCAGTCAGTCCGTCGTTGTCTGCCGCAGTTTGGACAGTAAAGGACTCCAATTTCTCCAAATCTTCCCCTTCTGAGTAAGGCAAAAGCTGCTACATAACCATTAAACGCAGAAACCCGGAACCTTTTGAGCTCTTGCGGCTACGATAAGGTTTCGGGTTTTTTTACAATCTTTTTTCAGTGAGCCACTGCCCGCCGACCATACTGCTTTTTGCTCAGCCCAGTGCCTGCTGGATCTTTGCAAAGTCCTCCAGCGTCAGTGCCTCCGGGCGAATGCGGGCATCAAATCCTGCGGCCTCGATGGCGGCAATGACCTTTTCCTTAGGCAGGTTCAGCCCGCCTGCAATAGCGTTGGCGGCGGTCTTGCGGCGCTGCCCGAAAGCCGCGTCGATCAAACGGAACACGGTTTCGCGATCTACCACGGAACCGTCCGCATTGTCCGCGGCGGGGGTGTGACCGCCCGGGTAGCGCTTGAACAGCACCAGCGCGGAATCGACGTTCGGGGCCGGCCAGAACACGTTGCGGCCGATGACGCCCACGCGTTCCGCGGTGCCGTACCATGCGAGCTTCACGCTCGGCGTGCCGTAGATCTTCGAACCGGGCTTCTCGCTCAAACGGTCCGCCACTTCCTTTTGCACCATCACCAGGAAGGTGCCCAGATTGTCGAAACGTTCCAACAGGGTGAGCAGAATCGGCGTGGCCACGTTGTACGGCAGATTGGCCACCAGCGTGAAGGAATCGTCATCCTTGAAATCGGGCAGATTCTCCGGATTGACGGTAAGTGCGTCGCGGTTGACCACACGGAAGCGGTCCACGGCGTCCGGCATGAATTCGGCGATGGTTTTCGGCAGGCGTTCGGCGACCGGCGGGTCGATTTCCACAGCCGTCATCGTGGCGCCGGTTTCCAGAATCGCCAGCGTCAGCGAACCCAGTCCGGGACCGACTTCCAGCACATGGTCGTCGGCGGTCACGTCGGCCTCGCGCACGATGCGACGCACGGTTCCCGGATCAATCACGAAATTCTGCCCGAATTTCTTCGTCGGGCTGATACCCGCGTCGGCGGCGATGCGTCGGATGTCGGCCGCCCCCAGCAAATGGCCCTGCGTATGCTCGTTCACGTTTTCCGTCATTCCCTCTTCTGTCATTCCCTCATTATCCGTTCATGCCGGTACGAAAATCGTTGGCGATTAGCCGGATCAGTACCATCCGGTCTGTTCGGAGTGTTGCCACGCCGCGGACGGGCTGCCGTACCGCTGTGCGATGTAGCTCAGACCCCAGTCGATCTGCACGGCGGCATCGTCCTTCCAATTCGCGCCGAACGTGGCCATTTTGCTGCCCGGCAACGCTTGTGGAATGCCGTATGCGCCCGAATACACGTTTTCCGCGCTCCAGCTCCATCCGGATTCGCGATTCCAGAGTTTGACCAGATCCGTCCAGTTCTGGCCGGTCCAGCCGCGCTGCGCCGCCGCGCCGGAAGCGTAGGCCTGTGCCTGTGCCGCGGAAGGATGGTACAAGCGGCAGCCTGCGGAAGGATTGCTCGGCTGCGGCGTGGGCTGCGGTTTGGGCTGGGGTGCGGGAGTCGGCTGCGGTGCAGGGGTTGGTGTGGGGGTCGGTGCCGGATCGTCCTTCTTGGTGTTGTTGGAATTGTTATTCGAGTTGTTGTTCGAATTGTTCTTATCCGAGGAATCCGACTTGTTCGAATCGGTTTTGTCGGAATCGGACTTATTGTCGTTTTTATTCGAGTCGTTCTTACCCGAATCGTTCTTGCCGTCGTCCGTCTTGCCGGAATCGCCGTTATCGCCGTTGCTGTTGCCGTTGCCGCTGTTGTCGGATTTGCCGGACTTGTCGGTATCGTCCGTAGTTTTTTCCGGTCCGACCGCAATGACTTTGTCGATGGCGATTTTCGTGGTCTTCTCTCCGGTCAGCGTCTCGCTTTCCTTCACGCCATCCACGTAGGTGACGGCGTACGTCTGCTGGATTTCGCCGTTTTCGCCTTCCTGCCGTACCGTGACTTCGCCCGGCTGCAGGTTCGGGTCGATGATGGTCTGCGTGCCGAACGGCACTTCCTTCGTGCGGGTCTCCTCACCATGCGTCACGCGGCGGACGCGCAGAATGGTCGTCTTGCCGTCCTTTTCGACACTGACGCGATCCTCCTTGCCCAACGTGATGCCTTTGGCGTCAAGAATGGAGGCAGCGGGCAGCTTGCCGTTCGGCGCCACCGAGCTTTTCCCGTCCGCGATGACGGTGACGGGCCCCTTCTGGTTGATGATGAGACCGCCGGTGAGCTTGTTGTAGACGTTGCTGATATTGACGGTGATTTTCGCCGCTTCGGTTTCGTTTTGGTTGAAGAAGTCCAGCAACTGCTCGGCGCTGGACGCGACCGTCCAGAACGGCACTTCCTGGCCGTCGATGGTGATGGTGGTCTGGTATGCGCTCTGCACGTTCACCACATCATGGTTCTTCAGCATGCTGGTCGGGCTGGTCGATTCCACCAGGTCGTGCGTTTTGACTTTCACGCCCTGCTCCTGCAGCAGACGGTCCACGCTCATCGCATATGTGGTCACCGTGGTGGTCTCCCCATTGACGGTCAACGCCACGGATTTGCGCGCGCCCACACCAAACGCCAACGCCGAAGTCAAAGTCAATGAGGCCACGCATGCCATGACGCGGACACGACGAAGCGTCACGAATCTCCGAGGGGTCCACCTTCTCGTCATTTATCCTCTTTTCAGCGCTGCCTACAACGCCGTTATTGTAACGGCTCAGCTGGAACGGTCGCCGTGCTTTCCGATGGTTTTATCCATACCGCCACATTTTTGAAAGCAGGTGCGAAAAGCGAAAAATAAAAAGGGGGCAGGAGAGAAGGGGATGTCCTGCCCCCGGTCGGACGAGACAGGTTGGGGGACGTCTCGTCCGCTTTGCCAGAAGTCTCAAGTTGGGGGAAGACTTCTGGAGCACTTACCCATGGTAAGAGGTCCAAGCCCGTCATACGGGTTCGAGCCTCCTGTCGGGATCGAACCGACGACCTGCCGCTTACAAGGCGGCCGCTCTGGCCATCTGAGCTAAGGAGGCATGTCCTCTTTTGCTATGAAAACAACAGAGGAACGATGAATAGCATAACCAGCGCTTCCACCGCAGTCAACTTAGTATTGTGGGTTGAGACGCGCCGGCTGCCCGTAAGGGGTTATTCGCCCGTGGTGACGGAAATCGGCCCCTTCTTGGCTCCGATGGACGGCATCTTGCCGGCAACGCCGACTTCGCTGTCCTTCAGGCCGATCGATTCCAACAGACCGTCCTTAACCGTCGTCTGGGCGGTGGTCAGCTGGTCCATATCCCAATACTTGCCGTTGATGATCACGGTCGGCGTGGTCATGCTGCCCTTGTAGCTGCCGGACTGATGCCACAGTTCGGAACGCTTCGGCGTGTAAGTGTCGATCGCATCAAGCCATTCCTGATAATCGCGGCCAAACGCCTTGTCCGCAACATCCTTGGAAACACCCGCGGCGATCATCTGCTCCTTGATCTTGGCGTCGCTCACCGACTTGTATGCGGAGCCTTCCTCCGGCTGGAAATCCTCGGCGTAGACCTTCTCCAGGAAGGAGATCAGATGGTTCGGGTCGCTGTCATGCTCGGCCAGGTAGATGGCCGCGTTCGCCGCGCGACTGGAATACTCGTCGGTGGACCAACGGTCCATGAACGCCATGAAATGCAGGTCCAGATTGATCTGGCCGGCATCGACCATCTTCTGCAGGTCGGCGTCCAACTGGCGGTGCAGGTTGCCGCAGCCCGGGCACAGGAAATCCATGTAGAGCTCGACGGTCGGCGCGCCCTCCACAGCCTTGCCGTAGCCGTTCTTGGAAATCAGCAGGCCGCCGTTCTTATCGACGAGCTTCGGAGTGTTCTTCACTTTCTGCAACGCCGTGTACGCTTCCTGCACGGTTTCGGTGGAAGCCTTCGTTTCGGCCTTCTTATGCATGTTGTGGTACACGGTGAACGCGCCGATCGCCACCAGAATCACCAGCACCGCCACCACGATGCCGCCGATGATCGTCTGCTGCTTGCGTTCCTTCTCCATCTGCTCGGCGCGCGCCTTCATCGCCGCGGCCTCAGCGGCCCTACGCTCGGCGCGGCTGGTACGCTTCTGCGCATCCTTGCTGTTCTGGGCCATCGGTATTCCTTTCGACCTCACGTTGTTATGCTGGGCACCATACTAGCGATGCCTTGCTATCGATTCGCCGGGAATTCCGTATTGCCTTGCGATTGCGTCGGCAGCTCGCTCAAGTGGCGCAGATACGGCTGTTTACGCAGTGCGCCGCCGCCCAATCGCAGTACGATCGCGCCCGGAGCGGCCACGGCCACAAGCCAGCCGATCGCGCAGAACGCAGCCTGCGCCAGCCCGCTTTCGGAAAGCGGACCGCCAAGCAGCGTCGGCATCGGAATCGTCAATCCAAATATCCACGTATCCATCACGGCATACGGAAGCTGCAGCACGACCGTGGTGAGCGACAAACCCAGCGCGGCCACGGCCAACATGATCAGCGTCCGCACGATGGCGACGCCGAAGCCCTTCACGATGTGCCAGGGCAGTCCCGCCAATCGCAGCAGCCAGTCGGAACTTTTCTTCTCGCCGCCACGTTTGCCTTCGCGCTCGAGCTGCGCCTCCGTGTTGAATCCGATAGTGGCCAGCGCACAGGCGAACAGCAACGCGGCTGCCATCGCCGTCCACAGTGAGAACAGTCCGCAGACGGCCACGGGAATCGCCATCAGCGCGCAGGGGAGCATGCCCCGGCCCAACATCGCGCCACGCTTCACATCGGCGGGATTAGGTGCTTCCGCAACGTTCGGCCCATCCATACCGGGTACCGGCGGGAACGACATTGCGGGCGATTGCTGCGCCGCGGCCACCGTGGCCTGCGGTATGACGGACGGTGGCTGCCGCATGGCGATGCATTGCAACGCGGGTTTGATGGTCGGGTCGACTTGCGTCGGCGCTTCCGCTGGATTCCATGCGTTCTGGGCCGGAAGCATTTGTGTTGACGGCATGGATTGCGGCATTACCTGCGTGCCTGTCGGCATCGCCCGCGTGCTGCCCACGTTGGGAAGTGCGTCGGAAAGCACGCTGGTCTCGGCATCGTCAACAGGTGCGATCACCTGCGTTGCGCTCGCGTCGGATTGGCTGGTCACTTGTTTCCCGATTACTTGAGTTGCGCTCACATCGGGCTGCCCGATCGCCTGCGTTGCTTCGCTGAGCCTTGGCATCGTGCGCGTGCCGATGGCGTTTTCGCCGGTTATGTCGTCCTGCGATTGCCACAACGTGCGCGGATTGTCGGGCGATTCAACAAAAGGGGGCATCGCCTCCGTATCGCCATCCGCTGCGCCACCATTGTCGGCCGCAACCCACGCCTGCGGATTCAACGCATCCACGGCGATCGCCTGCAGCAAATCGTCCGGCGTGCACCGCTTCGTCCGATCCGGATTGAGCGCCGAACGGAACGCGGCCATCGTGCCCGCGGGAAGTCCCGCAAGATTGGCGCTGCCGGCCGCGGCGCGTTCCAACACGGTCATCATCGGCTTCGTGCCGAACACCGGCTCACCCGTAGCGGCGAACGCCAATACGCTCGCCACCGACCACCAATCGGTCATTTCATCCGATTCCGCGCCATCAATGATTTCCGGCGCGATGAACCCCGGCGTGCCCATCACCAGACCGGTACGCGTCACATGGCTTTCGCCTTCGCCCATAGCGATGCCGAAATCCACCAATACCGGGCCGGTGCTCGACACCATCACATTCGTCGGCTTGATATCGCGGTGCACGATGCCGGCCGCATGCACGGCACGCACCGCCTCAATCAGCTTGCGTGCCAGCCGTTCCAAATCGTCGCCCACATATCGGCCATTGACGCGCACATCCTCACGCAGATTCTTGCCTTCGATCAACTCGGTCACAATAAAAGCCAACGCGTCGTCAAGTTCCATATCCACAATGCCGCACACGCCCGGATGCCGCACCTTCTGCAACGCCATCGCCTCCCTGCGCAGGCGCTCGCGTGCGGTCAACTCGTCGCGCTGCTGCTGCGGGGAATCGTCGTCGGAGAGGGAATCACGCAAAATCTTCATCGCATATTGATGGCCGCCATCGTCCCGCACACGCCATACCGAGCCCATGGCACCCGAACCAAGCCGGGAAATCAACGTGTAGCCGCCAACCAGGCTGCCTGCTTCCAGATTCAATGCGCTTAAGTCGCTCATACTTCCATCGTACTTGGCGTGCAGATTATGCACGCGAATTGACAGGCTGGGGAAAACGCCATGCGCCGCACGTTGAAGTCTGATGAAATCGAATCATCGACATGAAGAAGTGTCTTCACTTGCCGCACGCATCTGCAGCCACTTCACCGAAACCATGAGATGCGGGGCAGTGTTGAATGGTTTCGCGGTTCCGATAAAGGCATCGGAGCCTACGTGTCGTTTGGTTATGAGAATCAAGGAGGAGGCAGACCATGCTGCAAATCAACATGGCTGACGTTATGAACGTCATCGGCTCATTGACGCCGTACCTTATTGCGATTGGCGTGCTGTTCGCGCTCGCGCTGATTATCACTTTTGCCGTCAACAAGAAGACGGTCAAGGAAGCGGCGACCCGTAAGATCGTCCATTCCGAATCCTGGCTGGTGGCGCTTGTCGGCATCGTCGTGGCCGTGTCCATGATGCTGACCGGCCCGCTTTCCACGCTGCTCAACAACGCGACCACCACCAAGTACATGCTGTCCGACACCACCGTTTCCAAAGCCAACGAGCTGGCCAAGGAAGTGCAGTCGGAAGCCATCACCATGCTGAAGAACGACGATTCCAACCTGCCGCTGTCCAACAAGAAGGTCAACGTGTTCGGTTGGGGCTCCACCAACCCCGTCTACGGCGGCACCGGCTCCGGCTCCATGTCCGACCAATACGAGACCGTTTCCATGCTTGACGGCATGAAGCAGGCCGGCATCGAAACCAATTCCGAGCTGACCAAGCTGTACACCGACTACCGCAAGGACCGCCCGATGGTGGCTATGTGGTCGCAGGATTGGACCCTGCCTGAGGTTCCGGCCAAGCAGTATTCCGACAAGCTGATCTCCGACGCCAAGGACTTCTCCGACGAAGCCGTCATCACCATCACCCGCGTCGGCGGCGAAGGCGCTGACCTGCCGACGAACATGAAGGCGAAGGGCATCACCTACAACAACAATTCCAAGGACTACGAAGATTTCAAGGATGGCGAGCACTTCCTGCAGCTGTCCCAGACCGAGCGCGACATGATCGACCTGGTCACCAAGAACTTCAAGAAGGTGACGCTCGTCTACAACGGCGCCAACGCGTTCCAGTTCGATTTCCTCAACGACTATCCGCAGATCCAGTCCGTCGTGTGGTGCCCGCCGGCTGGCCAGACCGGTTTCTCCGCCCTTGGTGAGGTGCTTGCCGGTGAGACCAACCCGTCCGGCAAGACCTCCGACACCTTCCTCAAGGATCTGACCAAGTCGGTGTCCTATAACAACTTCGGCAAGTTCGAATACACCAATATGGCAGACAAGGCAGCCAAGTACAAGGGCTTCACGGGTGACGACGTCACTGCCATTCCGGGCTTTGTCAACTACTCCGAAGGCATCTATGTGGGCTACAAGTTCTATGAGACCGCTTCGGACGAAGGCCTGATTAATTATGATGACACCGTCGCGTTCCCGTTCGGCTATGGCCTGTCCTACACCTCGTTCGATCAGAAGCTCGACAGCGTGAAGTACAAGGGTGGCAAGGTGACCGTCACCGCCACCGTGACCAACACCGGCGATAAGGCCGGCAAGGACGTGGTCGAGGCCTACTACAACCCGCCGTACACCGATGGCGGCATCGAGAAGGCATCCAAGAACCTGGTTGCGTTCGAAAAGACTAAGAAGCTCGAGCCGGGCGCTTCCCAGACCTTGACCCTGACCTTCAACACCGAGGACATGGCCAGCTTTGACAGCAAGGACAAGGGCTGCTACGTGCTGGAAGAGGGCGACTATATCATCAGCATCAACGAGGATTCCCACACGGTGCTGGATTCCAAGACCTACAATGTCGCTTCCACCATCGTCTATGACGAGTCCAACCCCCGCAGCACCGACGCCGAGGCTGCTACCACCAAGTTCGACTTCGCTGACGACAAGCTCGTCACCCTGTCCCGTGCTGATCACTTCGCCAACTATGCCGAAGCTGTTGCTGCTCCCTCTGACTACACCATGTCTGAGGAAAGCATGAGCACCCTGTACAACGACCACAACTGGACCCCTGAGGACTTCAACGACCCCAACGACGAGATGCCCGTTACCGGTGCCAACAACGGCCTGAAGCTGGCTGATCTGCGCGGTGCTGACTACGACGACGAGCGTTGGGATACCCTGCTCGACCAGATGACCGTCACCGAGATGGACGACCTGATCGCCCTGGGCGGCTACCAGACCAAGGCCGAGGCCA
>OHZM01000445.1_pt1 | contig 12301 bp, 10 predicted proteins | sample 1580481 | NCBI WGS metagenome assembly OHZM01 (sample SAMEA3882506, study PRJEB24775) | human gut metagenome | biome: human-associated habitat; feature: intestine environment; material: feces | place: Netherlands | collected 2009/2010 | reverse complement strand
GGCTGGCCAACGGCGACCGCCATTCGCTGCGCATCGCCATGCCCGCCGACACAAACCCGCACGCAACCGTACAATTCGATGACGCAGTGTTCGGCCATCAGGAATTCAATCTGGCGCACGACGTCGGCGACACCATCGTGCGCCGCGCCGACGGCCTGTTCTCCTACCAGCTGGTGGTGGTCGTGGACGATCTTGACATGGGCGTCGACGACATCGTGCGCGGCCGCGACCTGCTCCGGTCGAACGCCCTGCAAATCGCCATTCGCCGAGCGCTTATCAAGGCGGGATTCCGCAAGGCGAAAACGCAGGCTTCTGCACCATCGCAGCACGCACCACAATCGCAATACACCCCATATAACCCCGAAAACCCACGGTACGCGCATCTGCCGCTTATCGACAACGCGGCCGGCCGCAGACTCGCCAAACGCGAGCGCTCTTTGGATATGGGGGCGCTGCGCGCGCATGGCGTCACCGCGGAACAGGTTGTCGGCTATTGCGCGTGGCTGCTTGGTTTGCAGGGCGATTCCGCGCATACCAGTCCGCAGCCGATGAGCGCCGTCGAGGCGTTGCAGGAGTTCGATTGGGGTAAGGTACGGGCCGATACGGCCGACCGCAGTATCAGCCAAGACGATTTCGACGCGTATTTCGGCTTGTGACAACGGCTGGCCGGGTCTCGCCGAATTGCCGAGACGACCCGGTCAGTCCGGAAAACAGCAGAAAACAGCAGAAAATAACGGGAAGCAGTCGACGTTCAGCCGATCCACAGCTCCGAGTCAAGCGGATATTCGTTGACCTTGCAGCCGTCCAAATGCATGGATTGCTCCTGCATCAGCGGCGCCAACTGGCCTTCGCCGGCGCAGGTCGTTTCGTTGTCGATGTGCCCCAGCCGGTGTCCGACCTCATGGTTGATCACCATCGTGCGGTATCGCGCCAGGTTGCCGCCGGCGGCGAGCCATTGTTGCGTGCCACCGTTCCAACGGTCGTCGTTGACGATCACGTTGTTGTCGACCCTGCAGCTGTATTCCACCGAGCATGATGGCGAGAACGACGTCATTTCCGACGCTTGGGACAGCACGAGATTGAAATCGCAGTTGCCGTCCGTGGATTGGTCGAATATGGCTCCGGCGCGTGGCCATCCGTGTTCGTCGTTGAGGATGCGGAACGCCGCGTTGCCGAATTCGTCGGCCGAACCGACGTTTCCTTTGGTCGCGATGCAGTAATGGTATTGCGTTACCGGTTTGCCGCTGTTTTGCGCGGTTTCCTGCGCTTTGTTCAGAATCGCGGTTTTCTCGTCGTCGCTCAGTGCCGCCGATTGCGCGCTCACCGCTTTGGCGACGGCCTGCTCTTCCTGCGATTGTTTGGTTTCCGGTTTGGTTTTTTTGGCCGTCTTATGCTGATTGGTTTTGGCTGTTTTCTTGGCTGGCTTCTTGGCCGACGTCGAATGCGTGGCTTGTGCCGTCGTCTGCGTGTTCGGCGTCATGCGGACCAGCAGTGCGTGCACGCTGCAGGACGTCATCGATGCGATCAGCAGGAACAGCACGAGCACCAGCACGGCGGCCCTGCGGATGCGAAACGCCTCAAGCCGTTCCCGTTGGCCCATTGTGGCGTCGGCTTTCGGATCGAGCGCACGTATGATACGACGAATCCGCTTCAATCCAGCCTCCCGATATGGTGATGTTTCTCTCTTCGGCAACAGTACCAGTCTCAGTCAACATGCCGAAGCCGCCGACCGCCATGCATACCACCTATGCGTAAGGCCCGCGATTCCGGAGGGAATCACGGGCCTTACCAGCATGCCAGACGAATGCCGGCAATCGTCAAAGTAATGCTCAGGCGAACAGCACCTTGAACAGGAACGCGCCGACGATAGCGCCTGCGATCGGGGCCACGACCGGAATCCAGGCCTCGCCCCAGCGGGAATCGCCCTTGTTCGGAATCGGCAGGATGGCGTGCAGGAGGCGCGGCATGAGGTCGCGGGCAGGGTTCAGACCAGGGCCGGTCGGGCCGCCCATGGAGGTCACGAGGCCCCACACGATGAAGCCGACGACGATGGATGCGGCGGCCGGGTTCGCCTTGCCCCACGGCAGGGACAGGCAGCACAGGGCGCCGAGCACCAGCATGAAGGTGCCGAAGAACTCGTTGAGGAAGTAGTTCACACGGTCGTTGTGCGCGTCGGTGGTGCAGAAGGTGCCGAGGATGGCTTCGGCATCGTCGGTGTCCTTGTAGTGCGGCAGGTAGGTGACGTACACGATGAGCTGGCCCGCCACTGCGCCGAGCAGCTGGGCGATGATGTACGGCAGGACCTCGTTCCACGGGAACATGCCGTTGACAGCCTGCGCGAGGGTCATGGCCGGGTTGATGTGGGCGCCGGAGACGCCGCCGAACATCAGGACCGGGAACATGACGCCGAAGCCGTAGCCCATGGCGATGTTCAGCCAGCCGGCATGGTAGCCCTTGGTGTTTTTCAGTTCCGCGTTGGCGACAGCGCCGTTGCCGAAGACCATCAGCACGGCGGTGCCGACGAATTCCGCGGCAAGCTTGGTGAAGAGTGTGTATTCCACTGCAGTTTCCTCTATTGCTTCTTCTCTAACGATTCTTACGATTCGTGCGATTCGAGATGAATTGCGATTCCGCTCTGGGCGGACAACAGCGCACTACCTTACTCCGTACGGAGGAAGTAACGCGGCTTTGGGTGGACACATGTCCGAAATACGAAAAAGACCCAAGCCATTGGCTTGGGTCTTGTCTGTGCCCCCTCAGGGATTCGAACCCTGGACACGCTGATTAAGAGTCAGCTGCTCTAACCAACTGAGCTAAAGGGGCGTTGGTCTTGGCGAGGTTTTTGTTCTCGCTGAGCACATGGAGTAAATATACTCAGAATCGGAAAGAACGCAACCCTCGGCGTGTCGCAATCATAAAACCGCTATTTTCCAACGTTTTCAGCAAATCGCCATCTATGGTGCACATCGCGTCATACGACGAAAAATGCGGCGCGATGGCGCCCTAGAATCCAAGTAATCACATTTTCTTCACATTCTGGCGCAATGCAACCACTCCGACAGTCAACGGCACGAACTTTTCCATCACACATTTCCACCGCGGCGAGCCGAATAGCACGCATCATCGTCGAGCCCGTCGGCGCGCCAGAGGCCCTTTATAATAAGGACCATGGCGCGTCACAGGAGTATATGACGCGCATCAAGAAGGAGAAAGGCTTACCTATGGCATGCCCAAATTGCGGTCAGCCGACCATCGAAGGCGCTAAATTCTGCGCCTCGTGCGGCTCACCGCTCACCCAAACGACCGCGGCGGCACCGCAAGCGCCGGCCGCGCCGGAATCCGATGACGGCACCATGCTGTCTTCCGCGCCGCACATGGCACCGGCCCCGCAGATGCCGACCGCTGCCGTCCCACTGCCCAATAGCGCCGCACCGGCAGCTCCACAAACCACCGTCCCGCAGCCCACCACACCGCAACCGGCGGCGCAAGCACAGCCGACCGCTCAGGCGCAGGCAACGCAAACGGTGGCACCACAGGCCGCGCCGACGCAGCAGTTCCAGTATGCGCCATCCCCGGCCCCGCAGCCGGCAGCAGCGCCGCAGCCAAGCCAGCCGACCCAGCAAATCGCCCGTCCGGCGGCCGATCCCACCATCACCGCGCTGACCACACCGCAGTCCATGAAGACCATGGGCGCCAGCCTCGGCATCGGTCTCGGCGCGAGCGTGGTGTTCGCGCTGCTCGCATCGATCGTCTTCTTCATGGGCAATGCCGCGGCCAGCAACGGGCTTGCCGGCATTCCGGGCTTTTCCGACACCGCCTCCTTCCTGGGCAACAACGGTGTGTCCGGCTCCGGCCCGAATTTCTTCCAGATTCTCTTCACCGTGATGACGCTCGGCGTTGGCGGTTCGCTGAATCTCAAAACCAGCTCCCAGGGCTTCTCGCTGAGCAATCTCGGCATTGACGCCTCGCACGTCAGCGTGACGCTGCCGGTCGGACTGCCCGGCGTGGCATTGGCGATCGGCGCCGCGTTCGGCGCATACATGCTGGCACGCAGGTTCGCGCTTCGTTTCAAGTGGACGGGCGTCATCAGCTCGCTGATCGTCGGCGTGCTGTCCGGCCTGGTGCTGCTGGTCTTCGCCGCCATCTTCCCGGTGACGGTGGGTGGTTCCTACAGCGACTATTCCGCTTCCGCGTCGCTTTCCGGCGTGTCCTTCCGCACGTTCTGCATGGCGTTCCTGCTGTCGACGGCCGGTGCGCTGGCCGGCTACGCGTTGGCACAGTATGCGGGCGATTCGGGTAACGTCTTCTCCGCCGCTTGGCGTTGGGCGCATCGCGCTCGTGGCTTCGTGCGCACGCTGGTCGAATCGTTTGCGATCTACGGCGTGCTGTTCCTGGTGCTTGGCCTGGTGGCGACGATCGCCATGTCCGCCGCGAACCATCTCGGCGCAGGCGGTCTGCTGCTGGTTCCGCTGCTGTTCCCGGCTCTGCCGCTTATGCTGATTTCGCTGTCCTCGTTCGGCGGCATCGCCTTCTCGACGTCCAGCTACAGCGTCCATACGATCACGTTGTTCAACGTGTCCTCCCTCAGCCAGTATGGCTGGATTCTGTGGATCTGCTTCGTGCTGTTCCTGCTTGCCACGTTCTATATCGCGCTGCGTGAGACCGCGCGCAATATGTACGACCCGTATTACGCGGGCTGGCAGCATACGTGGAAGGCTCCGGTGGCCGCGATGGCGTTCTGGCTGGCCGCGGAGTTCCTGTTCACTTATTTCGCGGCGGGATACGCCTCGTCCAGCATGTCGATGACGACCCCGATGTGGTATTTCCTCGTCGCCGGCATCTGGGCGTTCCTGATCGAGGTGGCCGCGATGACGTTCGGTCCGACGCTGGTGGCGTCCCTGCCGGGCATGTGGCGGATCATCGTCGGTGGCACCGTGCAGCAGACCCCGCAGAACGTGGTCGATTACGTCAAGTCCTGCGATCCGTCCTACGGCATGAAGAAGACCTCTGCCACGGCGAGCGCCACGACCGCAACAGCGACCATGCCGACGGCTTCGGCTGCCGCACAGCCGGCCAATCCAACTACTCCGGCAGCTCCGGCCGCATCGGTCCCCCAGCCCGCGACGCCGGCTGCGCCAATGCCCGCGCCCACCGCAACGCCTGTTTCACAGGCCGTTCCACAACCGGTCGTCCCGACGTCCATGCCCAATACGACAACGGGCAACACGGCAACGGGTGCGGTGCCGTTGCCGCAATCGCCAGCAGGCGCGGCTTCTATGCCGGTCGCAGCTCCGGGGGCAGGTCAACCGCTCGACCCAAAAACTAAGAAGACGATCCTTATCGGCGGCATCGTGATCGGTGCCCTGATTGTGTTGGGCATTGTCTACGGTGTGCTCAACTCGACCGTCTTCAGCGCGAAATCCGTGGCGCAGAGCTATCTGACGGCGATTGCCGACGGCAAGTATGGCAAAGCCAATGGCATCGCCGATCCGCAGGTGGGCAAGGACCAGCTCAAGCTGCTGTCCGACGCCGTGGCGAAGGCCGACAACGCCACGATCGCCAACCCGCATATCGATAGTGTCAAAACCGTCGAAGGCGTGGCCAAGGTCAACGTGACGTATTCGCTGAACGGCAAGAACGTCAACGATTCGCTCACCATCAACAAGGACGGGTCGAAGTTCCTGCTGTTCCCGAATTGGAAGATCTCGAGCCCACTGCTCAAGACCATCACCGTGTCGGTGCCCAATGCCGTGGAATCGTTGTCCGTCAACGGTGTTGACGTGACCGCGAAAAATGCGGAGAAGTCGGACAGCGGCACGTGGACGTTGCGCGTCTACCCGGGTTCGTACAAGGTGTCGATCGGCAAGTCGGGGTATGTCACCAGCGGCATCACCATGGTGCGCACGAACGCGGACTCCGATGCCGCCGATCTCAAGATCATGCCTACGGCCAAGCTTAAGGAGGACTTGAGCAAGGCCGTGAACGCCAAGCTGGACGAATGCGCGAAGTCCACCGACTACGCGCCGGAAGGCTGCCCGTTCGGCTTCGACCTGTACGACGAGGACTACTACCGCAACTTCGCGTGGTCCATCAGCGTCTATCCGAAGCTGTCCGACATCGATCTCGATTACGGCACGTTCTCCACCCGGCAGGGCAAGGCGAAGTGCACGTATGAAGAGAAGAATTTCGACGATTCGTGGGAGTCTCAGGACGACAGCACCCACTTCACCGTCAACGGCAGCTTCAGCATCAGGGATGGCAAGCTCAGCGTCACGATTGACGATGAGGACTGATGCCGGCTAAAGAGCGGATATAGGAAAATCCCCCGCACCAATCGGTACGGGGGATTTTCGATGCTTAAGCTCAGACGTGTTTCAGCCTGAAGTCATTCACCGCCGGTCCGTAAGGACGTCGAGCGGTGAATGGGGCGAAATCACTCAGCGACGACCTTCACGAAGAAGTTGGCGGTGATTTCCGGGTGCAGGGCGACGGTTGCCGGGAAGTCACCGGTGGTCTTGATCGGCTCAACGGTGATGTTCTTCGGGTTGACCTCAACCTTGGAGGAGAGCGCGATGGCGATCTTCTCTGCGGAGATGCCGCCGAACAGCTTGCCGGACTCGGAGACCTTGGCAGCGATTTCGACGGTGGAACCCTCGATGATTTCCTTGGCGGCAACAGCCTCTTCGCGGGTGGCGACGGCCTTGGCCAGACGAGCGCGCTTCATGGCCTCGATCTGGGCGGCGGCACCCTTGGACCAAGCGAAGGCCAGGCCCTGCGGGAACAGGTAGTTGCGGGCGTAGCCGGACTTGACGGCCACGACGTCACCCGGGTGACCCAGGTGGTTGACGGACTTGGTGAGAATAACCTTAGTTTCAGCCATTGTTCAAACCTCTCTAAGATCAGCGGCCGGACGTGGCGTACGGCAGCAGGGCCATCTCGCGGGCGTTCTTGATAGCCTTGGAGATCTCGCGCTGCTCCTGCACGGTGACACCGGTGATACGACGGGAACGAATCTTGCCGCGATCGGAGATGAACTTACGCAGCAGGGCGACGTCCTTGTAATCGATCTCGGTGACCTTGGCGGCCTTCAGTGGATTCGGCTTCTTCTTAAACGGCTTGACCGGCGGCTGCGGCCTCTTGCGTGACATCTTGATGTTCTCCTTAAAATCTGGAAATACTGCGATTAAGCTGCTTGTTTCGCTGTTCGCCTATGTTGCGGACGGGGTTCGGTCCGTCAGAATTCCGGTTCGTCGCTGTCGCCGCCGAATTCGGAGGAACCTCCGAAGGACTGGGACGCGCCGAAGGAACCGAAGGACGAGCCGGAGTTATCCGAGCTTGACCACGGGTCCGAGGCCGGAGCGGACTGTGCGGGAGCGGCGTTGACCGGAGCGGAGGCTCCACCCTGATATCCGGCGCCGCCAGCATAGCTGGAGCCGCCCTGATATCCGCCGTTGTTGCCGCCGAAACCGCCGTTGTTGTTGGCGTTGTTGTAGCCGCCGCGATTGCCGCTGAAGCCTCCGTTGCCGGACGAGCTTTGACGGGTCACCTGGGCGGTCGCGTAGCGCAGGGACGGGCCGATTTCGTCGACCTGCATCTCGATGACGGTTCGCTGGGAACCGTCCTGCGCCTGGTAGGAACGCTGCTGCAGACGGCCTTGCGCGATGACGCGCATGCCCTTGGACAGACTCTGCGCGCAATGTTCGGCCATGTCGCGCCACGCGGAGCAGCGCAGGAACAGGGCCTGACCGTCTTCGAACTGGTTCGAGTTACGGTTCCAAGTGCGCGGAGTGGAGGCGATCGTAAAGCTGGCGACGGCGGCGCCGCTGCCAATGGTACGAATTTCCGGATCGGCCGTGAGGTTGCCCACCACGGTGATTACAGTTTCACCTGCCATGTCGTTACCTACTTACTTTGCAGCTTAGAAAGCTTGGTTTACTTACTTGCGAAGAATCTTCGTACGGATGACGGATTCGTTCAGGTTCAGCAGACGATCGAGTTCGTCGCTGGTGGCCGGCTCAGCGGAGTAGTTGACCACGACGTAGTTACCTTCGGTCTTGCCGGCGATTTCGTAGGCAAGCTTGCGACGGCCCCAGATGTCGATGTTCTCGACGGCACCGCCTTCCTTGGTGACAGTTTCCAGATACTGCTCGGTCAGCTTCTTCAGACCGCGCTCATCCAGCTCAGGATCAGCAATGAACATCAGTTCGTACTTATGCGCAGACATCACCCACCTCCTTCGGACTATCGGCCATGGACCTTCCATGGCAGGAGTGTGTATGCGTGCTGCCTTCAGGCATCGATAAGTCGCAATGAACATATGGACACGATTGATGGCAACTTGTACAGGCTACCCCGACGCCGCGACGTATCGAAACGGCGTCTGCCGGGTGCGAAATCACGTGCGGAGGCAAGCAAAAAGCCCCGCTCGCAAGCGGGGCTTAATCGCAAAAAATCGTAATAAATCCTGAAATGTCGCGAGAGCCGTATGGCAATCGCGCGAAATATCAGGCGTAGATGTTGCGCGGGCGCATGTCTTCGGGCAGGCCGTTGAGCAGCGTCGAAACGGAGCCGGATTCGAACACGGAGCGGATGCCGGCGGCCAGCAGCGGGGCCACGGACAGGACGGTCATGTTCGGCAGGCGCTTCTCTTCGGGCACCGGAACGGTGTCGGTGAGGACGATTTCGCGTGCGCCGCAGTTCTTCAGGCGTTCCACGGCCGGGCCGGACAACAGACCGTGGGTGGCGACGAGCGTCACGGACTTCGCGCCGGCGTTGTTCAGCGTGCGCACGGCCTCGCAGATGGTGCCGGCGGTGTCGATCATGTCGTCGACGACCACGCAGTCGCGTCCCTTCACGTCACCGATGATGCCGTGTGCCTCGGCATGGTTCGGGCGCGTGGTGTCACGGGTCTTGTGGATGAAGGCGAGCGGCAGTCCGCCGAGCTTGGCGGCCCACTGTTCGGAAACCTTGATGCGGCCGGCGTCCGGGGACACGATGGTGGTGTTCTCCAGCGGCATGCTGTTGCGCACGTAGTCAAGCAGGATCGGCATGGCGGTGAGATGGTCGACCGGGCCGTCGAAGAAGCCCTGCTCCTGGGCTGCGTGCAGGTCGACCGTCATGATGCGGTCGGCGCCGGCAGAACGGAACAGGTCGAACATGAGGCGTGCGGTGATGGGCTCGCGGCCCTGATGCTTCTTGTCCTGGCGGGAGTAGCCGAGGAACGGCGCGACCACGGTGATGGAACGTGCGGAGGCGCGCTTCATGGCGTCCACCATGATGAGCTGCTCCATGATCCACTTGTTGATCGGCTCGGTGTGGGCCTGCATCACGAAGGCGTCGGCACCACGGACGGGCTCGGTGTAACGCACGTACATCTCGCCGTTGGCGAAATCGTATGCGGTGGTCTCAAGTACGTCGGTTCCCAGGTATTTTGCGGTTTCCTGAGCCTGCTCGGGGTACGCGCGACCCGTCACCAGAGCCAGTTTCTTATCCGGAGTGCCTTCGAGAATCGCCGACATGCTTGCCTTCCCAATTGTTCGATATGTGAAAATAAGCCAAACTCCAATATAACAATGCGGGTGCCCACGGCACGCGGCCGTTGCGGAAGCGTTTCACCATACCGCTCCAAACTGCCGTCGGCAACATCAAAAAATCCCCAAACCATCGACGCAGAAGGCACATACCAACGCCAATGGTTTGGGGAAAATCAGATTACGGGCTGCCGAACCATTCGGCAGACGCGGACTATTCGGCGGACGCGAACGCCTCGCGGATCTGCGCCGCGTTGCCGTAGGACGCCTGCGCGCCGTAGCCGGTGGCCGCGTACGCCGAAACGTACGAGGCGAGTTCGGCGGCTTCGGACAGCGCCAGTCCGGATGCCAGGCCGGCCAGCACGGTGCCCATGAAGGAATCGCCGCAGCCGGTGGTGTCGACGGCCTTGACGCGTACCAGGGCGATGCGCTGGACGCGGTGTTCCGGATCGTCCGCGGTGCCGTCGAGCACCACGGAACCGTCGCCGCCAAGCGTCACGATCGCCTGTTCGAAGCCGAATCCGCGCAGTTCGTCAAGCGCGTGCCACCAGTCGAACGAATCCCAATCGTCGTTCTCCGGCTCGTCGATGCCGAGCAGTTGCGCCATTTCATGCTCGTTGACGAGCAGGATGTCGGATGCTTCAATCAGTTCCGCCGGCAGGGACGGGGTGAACGGCGAGTCGTTGAGCAGCACCTTCACGCCTGCTTCGTGGCACATGCGTGCGGCCGCGGTGACGGTTTCGATGGGGCTTTCCAGGCACAGGCCGAGCACTGTGGAGTGGGTCAGCGCGTCACGCACGGATTCGACGTAGTCGACGGTCACCTGCGCGTTGGAGCCGGGCGAGTACACGATGGTGTTCTCGCCGTGCGCGTCCACGGTGATGACGGTGGTGCCGGACGGGCCGAGCACGCGGCGCACGTGCGTGGTGTTGACGCCCGCTTCGCCGAGTGCTCCGAGCAGGAAATCGGCGTTGTTGTCGGAGCCGACCGCGCCGAACATCTGCACGGTGGCGCCGATGCGTGCGGCCGCCGCGGCCTGGTTGCCGGATTTGCCGCCGGGCAGCAGCTGTAGCGGGCCGCCGGTGATGGTCTCGCCCGGCCCGGGCAGTCGCTGTGCGGTGACGGTGTAGTCCGCGTTCATGGAACCGATCACGGACACAGTGCCGTGGATACGATCCAATGCGGAGAGAATTTCGGTTGCGCTCATGATTGCTTTCCTTTCTTGCGATTATTGCGATTGCCGTCGGTCACTTGGCCAGCCACTCAGTCGGTCACCCGGCTTTGGCGGCGAGGCCGGAGATGCGGGTCATGAATTCGTTGAGGAACCTCGGCACGTCCACGCCGACGGCGACCTTCATGGTCTTGACCGGGTCGTTGAGGCGGGTTTCGTCGCCGATGGTGCGTCCGCGGGTCGGGCCGTCCACATCGACCTTCATGTTGATGTCAAGGGTGGTGACGAGGGTCGGGTCCACCGCCACGCCGACGGCGAGCGGATCATGCAGACCGCAGCCGCCCAGGTGCGGGGACGTAGTCTCGTAGGCCTTGATGTAGAAGTCGGTCATGTCGGCCAGGAACTTGCCGGCCTTGGTGCCGAGATCGCGCCACTGCTGAGTTTCCTTGTAGGTGAGCAGGGTCTGCAGGGTCACGTCGAGGCCGATCATAGTGGTCGGAGCGCCGGAACGGAACAGGTAGTCGGCGGCTTCCGGATCCTGCGAAATGTTGGCTTCCATGCAGGCGTTGCAGTTACCGGGCACGGTCAGTGCGCCACCCATGAGCACGATCTGGCCGATTTCGTCTTTGATTTCCGGAGCCTTCTTCAGTGCGGCTTCGATGTTGGTCATCGGGCCGGTCGGCACGTAGACGAGATCCTTGCCATAGGTCTTCACTGCGTCGATGATGAAGTCTACCGCGGATTCGGTTTCGACGGAGCGGTTGGAATCAGGGATTTCCACGTCGCCGATGCCGTTGTCGCCGTGGATGAACGCGGAGACGGGCAGCACTTCGAAGTGGTCGGTGGTGCTGGAGTGCGACAGGCCTTGGTAGACCTTGACTTCCGGGTGGCCGAGCAGGTCGGTGACGGCGAGCGCGTTGCGTACGCCCTGTTCCACGAGCACGTTGCCGTAGGTGCCGGTGATGCCGATCAGTTCAATCTCCGGGCTTCCCAGAGCATACGAAATGGCAAGCGCGTCATCAACGCCGGTATCAAGATCAAGAATCATCTTTTTCATGTGTGTGCCTTTCCTCTTTGACGGGCCTGACGACGGTCCGCCACCATACGGGTGCGTCGTCAGTTATGTATCGAACACTTTCTCATTTATGTTGTGTGTTGACAAGATTTATGATAAAGCGTTTTATCAGGAACGCAAATTCGGCACTACCATACGGCGTGTTGCTTTTATTTCCAGCAATTTAACCGTATAAGAAACTCCGACGACACTTTAATCAAGATTTATCAGCGCCACCCGTCTCATCATGATCCGCAGGTATCTAAAAATCCTCAATCCTACGCGCAGGCGGCCTGCACCAGTTTCGGCGTCAACACCTTCACCTGCGGCGAGGCGAGCCACGGACGGCCCGCACCGGAATCGCCATCGCCACGCACCACGGCGTCGATTCGACTGCCCAGCATGCCCCAGCCGGCGGCGGCCAAATCGACCACGCTCTGTTCGACGGTGGTCATGCGCAAACCCAATCCGAATCGTCTGAGAATGTTGTCGTAGCCGATCACCTGCATGTCTTCGGTGACGTGCAGCCCGCGTTCCGCCATACGC
>OHZM01000442.1_pt1 | contig 12338 bp, 7 predicted proteins | sample 1580481 | NCBI WGS metagenome assembly OHZM01 (sample SAMEA3882506, study PRJEB24775) | human gut metagenome | biome: human-associated habitat; feature: intestine environment; material: feces | place: Netherlands | collected 2009/2010 | reverse complement strand
CTGTTGCTCTAATCCAACTGAGCTACGGAACCAACACTTTTCAAATCGCAAAATTGTCTAACCAGCGCCATTGGGCAATCTATTAGCCATTTTCTTATTTGCGGCTGCAAAGGTACATATATTTTTTGAATACACCAAACTTTTTCTCACTTTTTTCTTCTTTTATGCTTAAATATCGCAAAAAATAACTACCTTTGCATCCGTTAGGAGCAAGAAACAGCATTCTGACCCCGAAAGAGAAGAGATTTTTATAACGCATATTGAAACATAAAACATACGCAAATGAAAAAGTTAATCTTTTCAGTAGCCCTGCTCTCAGCAGCACTCTCTGCCAGCGCAGAAGAACATCCGCTCTGGATGCGCTACCCAGCCATCTCGCCCGATGGCACTACCATCGCCTTCGCTTATAAAGGCGACCTCTACAGTGTTTCTGTCAACGGCGGTGAAGCACGACAGCTCACGACCCATGCAGCCTTCGATTCGCATCCTGTATGGAGCCCTGACAGCAAGAAAATTGCCTTCCAGTCTAACCGCGAAGGAAGTCTCGACATCTTCGTAATCGATGCAAAAGGCGGTGCTCCTACCCGACTCACCACCAACAGCGGCAGCGAAACACCTATCGCCTTTGCAGACAACGACCATGTGCTCTACTCAGCCAGTCTGCAGCCTACAGCCCAGAGCATCATCTTCGGCGACAACACATTTCCACAAGTATATAAGGTAAGCACCAAGGGCGGAAGACCGGAACTCTTCTCTACCCTCACCATGGAGAATATCAGCATCGCCAAGAACGGCGACATTCTCTACCACGACAAAAAGGGATACGAAGACCCTTGGCGCAAGCACCAGAAATCACCTATCGCTCGCGACATCTGGCTGAAAAGTAACGGAAAGTTTGCCAAGCAGACTACCTTTGCCGGTGAAGACCGCTCGCCAGTATGGACATCAGACGAGAAATCATTCTTCTACCTGAGCGAGCAGGACGGCACATTCAATATCTACCGCCGCAGCCTCAACAGTTCAAGCGACAAGCAGATTACCCACCACAAAGGCAATCCGGTAAGATTCCTCACCGCATCCAGCGCCGACCTGCTCTGCTACGGATATGATGGCGAAATCTATACCGTGAAAGAAGGTGGAGAGCCTCAGAAGGTGAACATCTCCATTACAACAGATAATGACGCTCCAAGCCTCGTACGTCAGATTAAAAGCTGGGGAGCTACAGAGATTTCCGTTTCGCCAGACGCCAAGGAAGTGGCTTTCGTGATGCATGGCGACGTATACGTAACTTCTGTAGAATACACCACTACCAAGCGCATTACCGACACACCGCAGCAGGAGCGCGACCTGAGCTTCTCGCCAGACGGCAGAGCCCTGGTCTATGCAGCCGAGCGCAACGGCGTATGGCAGATTTACCAGTCTAAGATCAAGAACGAGAAAGAGAAGAACTTCACCTACGCTACCGACATCGAGGAAGAGCAGCTGGTGAAAACAGGCATTACATCGCAGTATCCTCAATACTCTCCTGACGGCAAGGAAGTGGCTTTCTTCGAAGACCGCGCTGCACTTCGCATCATCAATCTGAAATCGAAGGAAATCCGCACCGTGCTCGATGGCAAATACGTCTACTCTTACAGCGATGGAGACATCGCTTTCGAATGGTCACCAGACAGCAAATGGCTCCTTTCAACCTATATCGGCAACGGCGGCTGGAACAACCAGGATATTGCACTGGTAAAGGCTGACGGCAAGGAGGTTCACAACCTGACCAATTCCGGCTACAGCGACAGCAACGGCAAATGGGTGCTCGACGGCAAGGCAATGCTCTTCCAGAGCGACAGAGCCGGTTACCGCAGTCATGGAAGCTGGGGAGCAGAAGACGATGCCTACATCATGTTCTTCGACCTGGACGCCTACAACCGCTTCAACATGAGCAAGGAAGAGATAGAACTGGCCGACGCCAACAAGGACGAAAAAGAGAAGAAGGAAGACGAGAAGAAGGAAGAGGCCAAAAAGAAAGCTGACGAAAAGCAGAAGAAGACCGGAAAGATAGAGGTAGAAAAAGTGAAGCCACTGGAACTGGACATCGAAAACTGCCGCGACAGAATCGTACGCCTCACCGCAAATTCTTCGCACATGGGCGATGCTGTTCTCTCTAAAGACGGCGACAAGCTCTACTACCAGGCAGCCTTCGAGGATGATTACGACCTCTGGCAGCACGACCTGAAGGACGGCTCTACCAAGCTCGTGATGAAGGGCGTAGGCCAGGGCAACCTGCAGACCGACAAGGATGTGAAGAACCTCTTTATCTGCAACGGAAGCAGCATCAAGAAGGTGGATCTGAGCGGTTTCAGCACCAAGAACATCAGCTTTGAGGCTAACTTCAACTATAAGCCAGCCGAGGAGCGTCAGTATCTCTTCGACCACGTATGGCGACAGGTGAAAGACAAGTTCTACGACCCTAAGATTCATGGTGTTGACTGGGAAGGTTACCGCAAGACCTATGAGAAGTTCCTGCCTTACATCAACAACAATTTCGACTTCCAGGAGATGTTGAGCGAAATGCTTGGCGAGCTGAACGCTTCGCATACAGGAGCCCGCTACTACGCTTCGAACAGCGCGCTTACCACCGCCAATCTGGGAGTATTCTTCGATCCTCAGTATCAGGGCGACGGCCTGAAGATTCAGGAGATTATCAAGCGTGGTCCTTTCGATGTGAAGAATACGGGCGTTACAGCCAGCAGCATCATCGAGAGCATCGACGGCGAGGAGATTAAAGCCGGAATGGACTACTTCCCATTGCTCGACGGAAAGGTTGGCAAGAATGTACGCCTCGGCATCAGAAACGCCAAGGGTAAGAAGATGGAGGTTACAGTGAAGGCTATCTCTCAGGGCAAACTCAACAACCTGCTCTACAAGCGATGGGTAGACCGCAACCGCGCTTTCGTTGACAGTATTTCGGGCGGACGCATCGCTTATGTTCACGTTAAGGCGATGGATTCGGAGAGTTTCCGCACCGTTTACAGCGAACTGCTGAGCGACAAGAACCGAAACAGAGACGCTGTAATCGTAGACGAGCGCCATAATGGTGGCGGCTGGTTGCACGATGATCTCTGCACCCTGCTCAACGGCAAGCAGTATCAGGAGTTTGTACCTCACGGTAAGGTAGTTGGCCGCGATCCATTCAACAAATGGGTGAAGCCATCTTGCGTCATGATCTGCGAGAACGATTACAGCAACGGTCACGGTTTCCCATGGGTTTACAAGGAACTCGGAATCGGCAAGCTGATTGGTGCTCCTGTAGCAGGAACCATGACAGCCGTATGGTGGGAAACGCTGATGGACAACACGCTGGTATTCGGTATTCCTCAGGTAGGCTGCCGCGACATGCGTGGCGTGTTCGGCGAGAACACCCAGCTGAACCCAGACATCGAGGTTTACAACAGTCCGGAAGATTTCATCAATGGCCATGATACCCAGCTCGAAAGAGCCGTAAAGGAAATGATGAAGAAATAAACAGAACGCCCTGCAAGGGTCCAGAAGCCAAACCACTTCTGTCCCTTTGCAGGGCGAATTGTTCTTGTATCTGACAACATTATTTATTAAACCTTATTAACCCACATTATCAGTAAAAAACCTTCTGTCATGACATAAAACCCTCTAAATTTTTACTTTTTTTCTTGAAAAGGGCGAAAAAGCAAGTGAAAAAGCCATAAAATAAAAAAAAATGAGTATCTTTGCAGAAGATAAAAAACAAGATTATGGGATTATTCGGATTATTCAGCAACAAAAAGAAGGAAACTCTTGATAAGGGTCTTGAAAAAACCAAGGAGAGTGTGTTTGGCAAACTGGCGCGCGCCGTTGCCGGAAAGTCTACCGTCGATGATGATGTGCTCGACGATCTCGAAGAGGTACTCATCACTTCAGACGTAGGTGTAGAAACCACGGTCAAGATTATCCGCCGCATCGAAGAACGTGTGGCCCGCGATAAATATGTTTCAACCAGCGAGCTCAACCGCATTCTGCGCGAGGAAATCGCCATTCTCCTCTCCGAGAATCACAGCGATGACCTGGCAGACTGGGAACTTCCTGCCGACCATAAGCCTTACGTTATCCTCGTAGTAGGCGTAAACGGCGTGGGCAAGACAACCACCATCGGCAAACTGGCTTACCAGTTTAAGAAGGCTGGCAAGAAGGTTGTTCTGGGAGCTGCCGACACCTTCCGTGCCGCTGCCGTAGAGCAGATTTGCATCTGGGGTGAGCGCGTGGATGTGCCTGTAGTGAAACAGCAGATGGGAAGCGACCCGGCAAGCGTGGCGTTCGACACCCTGCAGAGCGCCAAGGCAAACGGCGCCGACGTGGTGCTCATCGATACGGCAGGCCGACTGCACAACAAGGTGAACCTGATGAATGAGCTCAAGAAAATAAAGGAAGTGATGAAGAAGGTAATGCCTGAGGCACCAGACGAGGTAATGCTCGTGCTCGACGGAAGTACCGGACAGAATGCATTCGAGCAGGCTAAGCAGTTCTCTGCAGTTACCAACATCTCCTCGCTCGCCATCACCAAGCTCGACGGAACCGCTAAGGGCGGCGTTGTCATCGGCATCAGCGACCAGCTCAAGGTGCCTGTAAAATACATCGGACTGGGCGAAGGTATGGAAGATCTGCAGCTCTTCAACAAGACAGAATTCGTAGACTCGCTCTTTAAAAATTAGAAAATGAAGAAAAATCAGATAGATATTATTACCCTGGGCTGCTCGAAGAATCTCGTAGACAGCGAGTTGCTGATGAAGCAGTTTGAGGCAAACGGCTACCATTGCGTTCACGATTCCAAGCGCCCTCAGGGCGAGATAGCCGTCATCAATACGTGCGGATTCATCGAGGATGCAAAGCAGGAAAGCATCGACACCATCCTGGAGTTTATCCAGGCTAAGGAAGAAGGCCGACTCAGAAAGCTCTACGTAATGGGCTGCCTCTCGCAGCGCTACCAGAAGGAACTGGAAGAAGAAATGCCCGAAGTGGATAAGTTCTACGGCAAATTCAACTACAAACAGCTTCTGCAGGAACTCGGCAAGGCGGAAGTTTCATCCTGCAACGGCCAGCGTCATCTCACCACTCCGCGCCATTATGCCTACATCAAGATAGCTGAGGGCTGCAACCGCCACTGTGCCTACTGCGCCATTCCTATCATCACCGGCAAGCACGTTTCCCGTCCGAAGGAAGAGATTCTGCAGGAGGTGCGCGAACTGGTAGCAGAAGGCGTGAAGGAGTTTCAGATTATCGCTCAGGAACTCACCTACTACGGCGTAGATATTGACGGCAAGCATCATATTACCGAACTCATCAGCGAGATGGCTGATATTCCGGGCGTGAAATGGATTCGCCTGCATTACGCTTATCCGAACCAGTTCCCAATGGATCTTCTGGACGTGATGCGCGAGAAGCCAAACGTATGCAAATATCTCGACATTGCCCTCCAGCACATCAGCGACCACATGCTCACCAGCATGCATCGCCACGTAACGAAGCAGGAAACCATCAATCTGCTGAAGGCCATCCGCGAACGCGTGCCAGGCATTCACATCCGCACTACGCTGATGGTTGGTTTTCCAGGCGAGACAGATGAGGATTTCCACGAACTCCTCGACTTCGTACGCGAACAGAGATTTGAGCGCATGGGCGCCTTTGCCTACTCTGAGGAAGAAGGAACCTACAGCGCCACCCACTACGAAGACAACGTGCCTGCCGAGGTAAAGCAGCGCCGGCTGGACGAACTGATGATTCTGCAGCAAGACATCAGCTCTGAGGTCGAGGCTGATAAGGTGGGCAAAACCATGACCGTTATCATCGACCGCAAGGAAGGCGATTACTACATCGGACGAACAGAGTTCTGCTCTCCGGAAGTAGACCCTGAGGTTCTGATCCGTGCCGATGAGAAGCGTCTGCGCGTGGGTTGTTTCTATCAGGTAGAAATTACTGCAAGCGAGGAATTTGACCTCTATGGCAAGGTGGTGAAATAATCATTCTCTCCCCCATAGCCTGGAGTTTTAGAAATTTTGACTACATATTAAATAAATATGAACAATAAGGAATACATCGCTGAACTGGCTCAGCAAACCGGCTATTCGCAGGAAGACACCCAGAAGTTGGTGCGCAAGGCGATAGACGCTATGATTGCCGAGTTTGAGGATGGAGAAGCTGTCTCTATCCCCAATTTTGGCACCTTCGAAGTGAAGAAGCGCATGGAGCGAGTGGTGGTTAATCCTACTACCAAGAAGCGCCAGCTGGTGCCGCCTAAGTTGGTGTTGGGTTTCCGACCGGTTGCTTCGGTCAAGGAAAAACTAAAGAATGGAGGGGATGAGCAATGAGCAAATTCAGTTTAAATACACTCGGAAAACTGCTTGCAGATAAGAGCGGGCTGAGCCAGGTGGAAGCAGAACTCTTCATCCGGAAGATGTTTGATGTGTGCAACCAGGGACTCGAAGCCGACAAGCAGGTGAAGATAAAATGGCTAGGCACCTTTAAGGTACAGGCCACGAAAGACCGTGAGAGCATCAATGTGAACACGGGCGAGCGCTTCACCATTGAAGGCAGAGACAAACTCACCTTCACGCCTGACAACATCCTGAAAGAAATCGTGAACAAGCCATTCGCCCAATTTGAAACAGTGGTGGTAAATGACGGCGTAGATTTCGATGAAATAGATGAGAAGTTTGGAGAAGAACAGACAGAAGATGCTCCTGCACAAGTAATCGATTTTCTGGACGAAGAAAAAACTGCAACTCCAAATCCGGAGGTTGTCGTAATTGAATCTGAAAAGGAAAAAGAAGACGAACAGGCAAAGCAAATTGCTATTGAACAAGCTAAACTGGAAAGATTAAAACAAGCCCAACTGGAGCAGGAAAGAATACAGAAAGAAAAGCAAGAGCAGGAAAGACTGGAGCAGGAAAGACTGGAGCAAGAGAAGCTTGAATTAGCCCAGCAACAGCAAGCCCTGAAAGCAGTTGTTGAACCTGCAGTACCTGCATCAGATGAATCTGAAGAAGAAGAGGAGGAAGAAGAATCTTCCAATTCTCATCATATTGTTATTCCTCGCTATCTGGTTGTTGCAGTCTGTCTCATCGTAGTAGCTTTGATTGGCGGAATGGGATGGTTTGCCTTCAACTATGGTCAGATGACTGCCCAGCGCGATCATCTAGCCATGCAGCTAAACCAGTATCATCAGGCTCCAGCCAAGAAAGTCCCAGCCAAACCAGCTGCCGCCCCACTCTCTCAGGAACAGAAACTCCGCCAGAAAGCGATGGAAGACAGCATCCGTATGGCTAAAACTGCAGAAGCAGTAAAACTGGCTGAAAAATCGGATGAGGAAAGTGCTAGCGCTGAAAAAGCTAAGCAGGCTGAAGCAAAAGCTAAGGCTGAAGCGAAAGAAAAGGCTAAAGATAAAGCCGAAGAAAAGGCTACTTCGAAAATAGCATCATCCCAGTATGACAAGGATGCTCGCGTACGCACGGGAGCTTACCGAATCATAGGAGTTGCCCAAACCGTTACGGTTGGCGCCGGTCAGACCCTCGAACAGATCAGCACCCGCTATTTAGGTTCCGGCATGGAATGCTACGTAGAAGCCCTGAATGGTATAAACACCGTAAAAGCCGGACAGAAAATCAAGATTCCGAAACTGGAATTGAAGAAGAAAAAGAAATAAAATACTGAACAAACAAAAAATCGCCCTGTAAGAGCAAATAAAATTTTGCACTTACAGGGCGACATTGTTTTATGTTAACATTACTTGCCCAACACTTCATCAAGCAATGTGTAGAAAGCAGGATCCTCACCAACAATAGTCTTGATAATCTTACCGTTAGCATCAATCACAATCTTAGTAGGGAAACCCTGAACAGCGTAATCGCTGAGAACCTTGCTGTCCTTCGGATTGTAAACATGAATCCATGGCAGCTGGTGCTTCTCAACAGCAGCCTTCCACTTAGCCTCTGTATCATTACAATCTACACCAAGAATTTCAAACTTACCCTTGTACTTCTCGTAATACTCCTTCATCTTAGGCATTCCCTTGATGCACCATCCGCACCATGAACCCCAGAAATCGAGTACGACAATCTTGCCGCGAAGGCTGGAAAGCTTAAAATCATTTCCCTTAATATCCTTCAGCGTAAAGTCAGGAGCCTCAACACCGGCAGCCTGCACCTTCTTAGCCTTCTCCTCAGCCTCAGCACGCTTCTTAGCCATATCAATCATTGGCTGGTAGAAAGCCTTCATTCTGCCGTTCTTCACATTCTCAGAGAGCAAGCCCAGCAGTTTCTCCATCTTGCTGACATCATCAAACTGTTCTATGATAGTAGCACAAGCCTCATAATCAGGATGCTGCTTTACGAAATCGAAAATCTTATCGTCCTTTGCCTTTTGCAGGGCAGGAGCCTTCTGCTCATATTCTGCCATGATGGTCTGCTGGGTCTCACCATTCTTGATTCTCTGGTTCAGGGAAGCTTCGTAATCTCTCAACTCCTTATTAGCATTCTCCAGCAGAACATCTACTTCATGATACTGCTGATAGAACTTAGAACCCGAAATATCGAAGCGGGTCTTTGCATCGCCCTTAACTTCAGCCTTCTCGCCAGGAACACAAGGCAGGTTGAACATAAACTGACCTGCACCACGATAAGTTTCAGGTGAGAGGAAAACGTATCCGGCTGCCTTATCAAGGTTTGCAGAATAGGTAAACTTGCCATTCTTCACCAAAACCGTATCCATCTTAACATTTCTGCCCTTGTAAACAAGTACAGAATCGGAATTGAAATTCTTCAAATCCACCTTCAACTGGAAGTTGCTCTTCTGAGCCATTGCAACGGTTGATGCAAGCATCAGAGCCGCAGATAAAATCGCTGTTTTCATTTTTCTTTTATTATATTTATTCTGATTACACCTTATTATATATAGGGACGAAGAACGCCTGATTCATCTTCATCCTTATTCTTCATACTCAGTAGTATCCTCAATACCCGCCTCGGCCAAAGCCTCCTTGCGCTCTACGCAGGTTCCGCATTTGCCACAATGCTTCTCTCCACCCTTATAGCAACTCCAGGTTTCAGCATAGTCAATGCCCAACTTCTTGCCAATCTCAGCAATCTGCCCTTTGGTAATATTCGTATAAGGAGCCACCACGCGCACATCAACGAACGTTCCTGCTTCAGCAGCCTCATCTATCGCCTTGATAAACTCCGGACGACAGTCTGGGTAAATCGTATGATCGCCACCATGGTTAGCGATGAAAACTTTCTTCAGATTATTACTCTCAGCAATGCCGATGGCAATGCTCAGCATGATTCCATTACGGAAAGGAACCACCGTACTCTTCATATTATCATCAGCATAATGACCCTCAGGAATTGCATCGGCACCTTCAAGAAGAGAACTCTTGAAATACTGATGCATGAACCCCAAATCTATCGTAATATGCTTGATTCCCAAACGCTCACAATGCATCTTGGCGAAAGGAATTTCACGCTCGTTATGATTACTTCCATAGTTAAAACTAATGCCGAGTGCAATCTCGTCTTTCTTATCGTAGAGCAGCGTGATGCTATCCATGCCGCCGCTCACAATGATTACTGAATCCTTCATTTTATTTTGAACTTTAAATTATGAACTTTGAACTGTATGATTACTTTTTACTTCACCCGAACAGGCAGCGGAATGCTTCTTCCACCTTCCTTACGGGATGAATTTCTATCTTATATTTCTTATGATCGAAACCATGATTGTTGTACTTCGGAATGATGATGTGCTGGAATCCGAGTTTCTCGGCCTCAGCAATACGCTGCTCGATGCGGCTCACCGGACGGACTTCACCGCTCAGACCTACCTCGCCTGCCATACACCAGCCTTGCTCAATAGGCGTGTCAACATTACTGCTCAATACGGCTGCCAACACACTCAAGTCCATGGCAGGATCGGTTACTCTCAATCCTCCGGCAATATTCAGGAACACGTCCTTCTGCATCAGCTTGAACCCCACACGTTTCTCTAGAACCGCCAGGAGCATGTTCAAACGGCGCTGGTCAAAACCCGTTGCCGAACGTTGCGGAGTTCCATAGGCAGCTGTTGAAACCAAAGCCTGCGTCTCTACCAGGAACGGGCGGACACCCTCGATGGCTGCGCTGATGGCAACACCCGAAAGCCCGTCATGATCTTCAGTAAGCAGCAACTCTGAAGGATTGTTCACCTGTCGGAGTCCGCCTTGCATCATCTCGTAGATTCCCAACTCTGAAGTACTTCCGAATCGGTTTTTGATGCTTCTCAAGATGCGGTACATGTAATGCTGGTCGCCCTCAAACTGAATCACCGTATCTACGATATGCTCCAGAATCTTTGGTCCGGCAAGCGTTCCCTCCTTATTAATATGTCCTATCAGGATAACCGGAATGCCACTCGTCTTGGCAAAACGGAGCAGGGAGGCTGCACACTCGCGAACTTGGGAAACAGAACCTGGCGCACTGTCAACCTCTTCTGTAGAGATAGTTTGGATAGAATCTATAACTATCAGCTGAGGAGCCACTTCCTGAATATGGCTGAAGATTTTCTCCAACTGCGTTTCACAGAGAACCGTAATATGATCAAAGGCTCCTTCTGATGAAAGAGAAGCCGTTTTCAGAGTGTCCGCAGAAGAGCCATCTCTGAGCATCGCCTGTCCTTTAGCCAACCGGTCGGCACGGAGTTTAATCTGATGGGCACTTTCCTCTCCGCTCACATACAGGATGCGGCGGTCAGTCATGTTCAGAATAGTCTGCAAGGTGAGCGTACTCTTACCGATTCCCGGTTCACCGCCCAGGAGCGTAATGCTGCCAGGAACCATTCCGCCACCCAGCACACGGTTCAGCTCCTCGTCCCTCATATCGATGCGCGGTTCATCAATCGCAGAAATATCGCGAAGCTTCATCGGCGCAGCGTCATGCTCGCTGTGCTGCCCGCCAAACATCGTGGCAGCCCCACCATGACGCATGGTCATTCCGGCATTCTTCGCAGCCTGCGATCCGGAATCGGCAGCAATACGAATTTCCTTAAATGTATTCCATTGTCCGCAGCTAGGACATTTGCCCATCCATTTGGCACTTTCCTGTCCGCAATTGCTGCACACAAAAGCAATCTTATCTTTCGCCATTTTATCTCATTTATATGTAATAACGTTTTAACTGCGCACAAAGGTACTATTTATTATCGAAAAATCCAAAAAAAAAGTAATTTGTTAAGAATATATTTCATTTCTCTCCATTTTGTTTAACAAATCAGGCAGAAGGAAGCGCAAAACACGAATTTTGCAAACCCGATATAGCAAACAGGCGATTTCATCTACTAAAAATAATAAAAACCGCTACGATATTTTGCTGATTCAAATATAATTTGTATCTTTGCCTTCGGTTTTTGAAACCAGCAGAAAGGTTTAGAACAATAAATTAGTACATAAACTAAATAAAATTTAGGTAAAATGAAAATTGAAGATTTTAACTTTGCCGGTCACAAGGCAATCGTGCGCGTTGACTTCAACGTGCCATTGGATGAAAATGGTAATGTAACAGACGACACTCGTATCCGCGGTGCCCTTCCTACATTGAAGAAGGTACTTGCAGACGGCGGTGCGCTCATCATGATGAGCCACATGGGTAAGCCAAAGGGCAAGGTTAAACCAGAGCTTTCTCTCTCTCAGATTGTTAAGAACGTATCAGACGCTCTCGGCGTAGACGTTAAGTTCGCTAAGGACTGCGGTAACGCTGATGCTGAGGCAGCTGCCTTGAAGCCAGGTGAGGCTCTCTTGCTCGAGAACCTCCGCTTCTATCCAGAAGAGGAAGGCAAGCCAGTTGGCGTTGAGAAGGGTACTCCAGAATTCGATGCTGCTAAGGCTGAGATGAAGGAGCGTCAGAAGAAGTTCGCTGCTAAGTTGGCTTCTTACGCTGACGTATATGTAATGGACGCATTCGGTACAGCTCACCGCAAGCACGCTTCTACAGCTGTCATCGCTGATTCTTTCGACAAGGATCACAAGATGCTCGGTTTCTTGATGGAGAAGGAAGTTAAGGCTGTTGACGCAGTTCTCGGCAACATCAAGCGCCCATTCACAGCTATCATGGGTGGTTCTAAGGTTTCTACCAAGATCGGTATCATCGAGAACTTGTTGACTAAGGTTGACAACCTGATTCTCTGCGGTGGTATGACTTATACATTCTCTAAGGCTCTCGGCGGCAAGATCGGTATGTCTATCTGCGAGGATGACAAACTCGATGTAGCTCTCGACGTAATCAAGAAGGCTAAGGAGAACGGTGTAAACCTCG
>OHZM01000441.1_pt1 | contig 12355 bp, 6 predicted proteins | sample 1580481 | NCBI WGS metagenome assembly OHZM01 (sample SAMEA3882506, study PRJEB24775) | human gut metagenome | biome: human-associated habitat; feature: intestine environment; material: feces | place: Netherlands | collected 2009/2010 | reverse complement strand
AGACTGGGAGCCATGGCTTACAAGACCTCCCCGCGGACCGGTAAGAAACGTACGAAACAACAGCAGGCGATGTATCGCCGCCGCCGCATCGTTTTCGGTATCGCGACGGTGCTGGTGCTGAGCTTCATCGTATTCTGCCTGTATTCGCTGACGCAGGGCGTCGTCGCTGTCAACCGCGAAATCCACCATGCCGATGTTTACGCGATCTCCCGCAAGGAGGTGCCGTCGCCGACCCAACAGCAGAAAAGCAGCGTTCCCGATTGCGACGCATCCAACGTCGCGCTGTCGCTTACTCCGGCCGCATCGAGCTTCGGTGTGGGCGGCACGATGGACTTCACCGCTTCCGTGAAATACAACGGTTCCGGCAAGGCTGGCTGTCTGATCGACGTGTCCCAGGCGGGCATGGTGCTGACGATCAAGTCGGGCAAGGACGTGGTCTGGAAATCGAACGTATGCCCCGTGGACACGGATTACCGGCTGATAGCCAAGGGCGACGAGGTCAAGCAGACGATCACTTGGCCGGGCGTGCGTTCCGGCAGCGAATGCGCCGACGCGGCGGACCTGCCGAACGTGGACCGTGGCGTGTATTCGGCCCAACTGTCGGTCAAAGGACATGCGAAAACCAAGTCGGAACCGGTCGGCATCACAGTGGAATAAAATCTACAGGTTATGTTATTCTAATGACTTTGCGTAGATGCGTGTCATATAGCGGGCACGCTGACAAGGAAGAAGCGCCCGCGTATTAGGCATATGGTGGCCAATGAGAGCGCTTCCGGGGAAACATATCGATACGATTAGCGAGCGATAAGGAACGTCCATTGGCTGAGGCTACGACGAACACCACCACCATCATCGCACGCGCCGACCAGCATGATATTGATCTGCACAAGGCGTCGGACCGTGTGAATTTCGGCTCCATCCGCGAGCCCATTGATGTACCCTACCTGTTGGGTGTACAGACTGACAGCTTTGATTGGCTCATCGGCAACGAGCGCTGGCAGAAGCGAGTCCAGGAGGATCTGGAGAACGGCACCAACACCGTGCCGCACACCTCCGGTCTTGATGAGGTCTTCCAGGAGATCTCCCCGATCGAGAACTTCGCTCAGACCATGAGCCTGACCTTCTCCGATCCGTACTTCGAAGAGCCACGCCACACCGTGCAGGAGTGCAAGGAGAAGGATTACACCTACTCCGCACCGCTGTACGTGAACGCCGAATTCGAAAACGGCGACACCGGCGAAATCAAGTCCCAGACCGTGTTCATGGGCGATTTCCCGCTGCAGACCCCGCACGGCACCTTCATCATCGGCGGCACCGAGCGAGTGATCGTGTCCCAGCTCGTGCGTTCCCCGGGCGTGTACTTTGACCGTTCCCAGGACCGTACTTCCGATAAGGAAGTCTTCGGCGCGAAGATCATCCCGAGCCGTGGCGCATGGCTCGAGTTCGAGATCGACAAGCGCGACGTCCTCGGCGTGCGCGTGGACCGCAAGCGCAAGCAGTCCGCCATCGTGTTCCTCATGGCCATCGGCATGACCAAGGATGAGATCGCCGACGCCTTCAAGGACTACCCGCTGGTCATGGACGCGCTCGTCAAGGAGACCGTGCAGACCCAGGACGAGGCCCTGACCGACCTGTACCGCAAGATCCGTCCGGCCGACACCCCGACCCCGGAAGCCGGCAAGAACCTGATGGACTCCTTCTACTTCAACACCAAGCGTTACGATCTGGCCCGCGTCGGCCGTTACAAGATCAACCGCAAGCTTGGTCTGGAAAAGGACGTCAACGACCGCAGCCTGTCCCGCGAAGACATCATCGCCACCATCAAGTACCTGGTCACCCTGCATGCGGGCGATACCAAGTTCCCGGGCAAGCGCGACGGCCAGGACGTTGACCTGCGCGTGGACGTCGACGATATCGACCACTTCGGCAACCGTCGTATCCGCCAGGTCGGCGAGCTGATCCAGAACCAGCTGCGCACCGGCCTGAGCCGTATGGAGCGTGTGGTCCGCGAGCGTATGACCACCCAGGATCCGGAGGCCATCACCCCGCAGTCCCTGATCAACATCCGTCCGGTGAACGCCACCATCAAGGAGTTCTTCGGAACCTCCCAGCTGTCCCAGTTCATGGACCAGAACAACCCGCTGGCTGGCGTGACCAACAAGCGTCGTCTGTCCGCTCTGGGCCCCGGCGGCCTGTCCCGCGACCGCGCCTCCATGGAAGTGCGCGACGTGCACCCGTCCCACTTCGGCCGTATGTGCCCGATCGAATCTCCTGAAGGCCCGAACATCGGTCTGATCGGCTCTCTGGCAACCTTCGGACGCATCAACCCGTTCGGTTTCATCGAGACCCCGTACCGTAAGGTCGTCAACGGCCACGTCACCGACGAAGTCGAGTACATGACCGCAGACCGCGATGCCGAGCACGTCATCGCCCAGGCCAACCAGGAGCTCGACGAGAACGGCAACTTCGTCAAGAAGCAGGCCCTTGCCCGAGTCGGCGAAGAGGAAGCGGTCGATGTGCCGGTCAGCTCCGTCGATTACATGGACGTCTCCCCGCGTCAGATGGTTTCCGTCGGCGCCTCCCTGATTCCGTTCCTGGAGCACGATGAGGGCCACCGAGCGCTGATGGGCACCAACATGCAGCGTCAGGCCGTGCCGCTGATCGAATCCGAGCGTCCGCTCGTGGGCACCGGCGCCGAATGGCGCGCCGCCGTCGATTCCGGCGACGTCATCCTGGCCGAGAAGCCGGGCGTGGTGACCTACGTGTCCGCCGACATCATCCGTACCATGAACGACGATGGCACCACCAGCTCCTACAAGCTGGCCAAGTTCCAGCGCTCCAACCAGACCACCTGCTACAACCAGGTCCCGCTCATCCACGACGGCGAACGCGTGGAAGCCGGCACCGTGCTGGCCGATGGTCCGGCAACCCAGAAGGGCGAGATGGCACTGGGCAAGAACCTGCTCATCGCCTTCATGCCGTGGAACGGCTACAACTACGAGGATGCTGTGATCATCTCCCAGCGCCTCGTGCAGGACGACACCCTGAGCTCCATCCACATCGAGGAGTACGAGATCGACGCCCGCGAAACCAAGCTGGGTGCCGAAGAGATCACCCGCGACCTGCCGAACGTCGGCGAGGACGCGGTGGCCAACCTCGACGAGCGTGGCATCATCCGCATCGGCGCCGAAGTCGAAGCCGGCGACATTCTGGTCGGCAAGGTCACCCCGAAGGGCGAGACCGAGCTGACTCCGGAAGAGCGTCTGCTGCGCGCCATCTTCGGTGAGAAGAGCCGCGAGGTGCGTGACACCTCGCTGCGCGTGCCTCACGGCGAGACCGGCACCGTCATCGCGGTCAAGGAAATCACCCGCGAGGATGCCGAGGAAGACGGCGACGAACTGCCGAACGGCGTGAACCAGATGATTCGCGTCTACATCGCACAGCACCGTAAGATCACCCAGGGCGACAAGCTCTCCGGCCGTCACGGCAACAAGGGCGTCATCTCCCGCATCCTGCCGGAAGAGGACATGCCGTTCCTCGCCGACGGTACTCCGGTCGACATCATGCTGAACCCGCTGGGCGTGCCTTCTCGAATGAACCTTGGCCAGGTGCTGGAACTGCACCTCGGCTGGATCGCGCACGCCGGCTGGGACATCTCCCTCGACCCGGATGCCGAGGCCGCTTGGAAGAAGTACGTGCCGCAGGGCGCCGAAAAGGGCGCTCCGGGCACTCCGGTGGCCACCCCGGTGTTCGACGGCGTCCGTCCGGAGACCATCAAGGGCCTGCTCAGCTGCACCCTTCCGGACCGCGACGGCAACAAGCTCGTCGGCCCCGACGGCAAGGCGACCCTGTTCGACGGCCGTACCGGCGAACCGTTCCCGAAGCCGATCTCCGTGGGCTACATGTACATGCTGAAGCTGCACCACCTGGTCGACGACAAGATCCACGCCCGCTCCACCGGCCCGTACTCCATGATCACCCAGCAGCCGCTGGGCGGCAAGGCTCAGTTCGGTGGCCAGCGCTTCGGCGAGATGGAAGTGTGGGCCCTCGAGGCCTACGGTGCCGCCTACACGCTGCACGAAATGATGACCACCAAGTCCGATGACGTCGACGGCCGCGTGCGCGTCTACGGCGCCATCGTGAAGGGCGAGAACCTGCCGCCGGCAGGCATCCCGGAGTCCTTCAAGGTGCTGCTTAAGGAAATGCAGTCCCTGTCCCTGAATGTCGAAGTGCTCAACGCCGAAGGCGTGGCCATCGACATGAAGGACGAGGATGACGATCCGTCCACTTCCTCCGATGACCTCGGCTTCAACATCGGTGCGCGTCCTGACGCCGCCGCCAAGGAAGACCAGGTTGCCGAGGAGCCCGAATTCCAGTGATTGAAAGGATTGGCCGCGCTGCAGCACAGCGTGCAGCGCGGCCAATCCCCGAACAACGTGATAAGCATTAAGAATCGATAGACAGGACAATAGAGTGCTGGACGTCAACGAATTTGACAAACTGAGGATCGGACTGGCCACCGCCGACGACATCCGTAACTGGAGCTACGGCGAGGTCAAGAAGCCGGAGACCATCAACTACCGTACCCTGAAGCCGGAGAAAGACGGCCTGTTCGGCGAGCAGATCTTCGGACCTACCCGCGACTGGGAATGCGCCTGCGGCAAGTACAAGCGCGTGCGCTTCAAGGGCATCGTCTGCGAACGCTGCGGCGTGGAAGTCACCAAGAGCCGTGTGCGTCGTGAGCGCATGGGCCATATCGAGCTTGCCGCTCCGGTGACCCACATCTGGTTCTTCAAGGGTGTGCCGTCCCGACTGGGCTACCTGCTGGACATCGCGCCGAAGGACCTCGAGAAGGTCATCTACTTCGCGGCCTACATGGTCACCAAGGTGGACGAAGAGCAGCGTCATCAGGACCTGCCGGACCTGCAGCAGGAGTTCGACAACGAGATCGCCAACCTCGAGAAGCGCCGCAACGCCGAAATCGAGGAGCGCGCCAAGAAGGTCGAAGCCGATTTGGCCGAGCTCGAAGCCGAAGGCGAAGCCAAGGGCTCCGCACGCGCCAAGCTGCGCAACAGCGCCGAGCGTGAAATGGCCGCCATCCGTACCCGCTACGACGAGCAGATCCAGCGTCTGAGCGCCGTGTTCGACCGCTTCAAGACCCTGAAGCCGGGAGACATGGAAGGCGACGTCGACCTGTGGCGTGAGATGGAAGACCGCTACGGCGATTACTTCGAAGGCTGCATGGGCGCCGAAGCCATCAAGAAGCGTCTGCAGGACTTCGACCTCGAGGCAGCCTCCAAGCAGCTGCGCGAAGAGATCGACACGGGCACCGGCCAGCGCAAGGCCCGCGCCCTGAAGCGTCTGAAGGTCGTCAACGCGTTCCTGACCACCGGCAACAAGCCGGAGGCCATGGTGCTCGACGTGATCCCGGTCATCCCGCCGGACCTGCGCCCGATGGTGCAGCTCGACGGTGGCCGTTTCGCCACCTCCGACCTCAACGACCTCTACCGTCGTGTGATCAACCGTAACAACCGTCTGAAGCGCCTCATCGAGCTCGGCGCCCCGGAGATCATGCTCAACAACGAGAAGCGCATGCTCCAGGAAGCCGTCGACTCCCTGTTCGACAACGGCCGTCGTGGCCGTCCGGTCACCGGCGCTTCGAACCGTCCGCTCAAGTCCCTGAGCGACATGCTCAAGGGCAAGCAGGGCCGTTTCCGTCAGAACCTGCTCGGTAAGCGTGTGGATTACTCTGGCCGTTCCGTGATCGTGGTCGGCCCGTCCCTGCGCATGCACCAGTGCGGTCTGCCGAAGCCGATGGCCCTCGAGCTGTTCAAGCCGTTCGTCATCAAGCGCCTCGTGGACCAGGGCTTCGCGCAGAACATGAAGAGCGCCAAGCGCCTCGTGGACCGCGCGGACTCCGAAGTGTGGGGCGTGCTCGAAGAGGTCATCTCCGAGCATCCGGTGCTCCTGAACCGTGCACCTACGCTGCACCGTCTGGGCATCCAGGCATTCGAGCCGATCCTGGTGGAAGGCAAGGCCATCCACCTGCCGCCGCTTGCCTGCGCCGCATTCAACGCCGACTTCGATGGCGATCAGATGGCAGTCCACCTGCCGCTGTCCGCCGAAGCCCAGGCTGAGGCCCGTTCCCTGATGATGGCTTCCGACAACATCCTGAAGCCGGCAGACGGCCACACCGTGACCATGCCGAGCCAGGACATGATCCTCGGTCTGTATTACCTGACCACCGTCATCGACGGCGCCAAGGGCCAGGGCCGCGTGTTCTCCTCGCTGGAAGAGGCCGAAATGGCGCTCGACAAGCACGAGATCGACATGCAGGCCAAGGTGCTCATCCGCCTTCCGCAGGACTTCGTGCTGCCGAAGGACTGGGAGCCGGGCGAGGTCAAGGTCGTCGATCCGGAACCGGGCAGCCCGGACGTGGTCAAGGAGGAGCGTTTCCATGACGGCTCCGTCCTGTTCGCCACCTCCTACGGCCGTATCCTGTTCAACGGCACCTTGCCGGTCGACTACCCGTTCGTCAACGAGCAGGCGCCGAAGAAGCGTCTGAGCAAGATCGTCGACGACATCGCGACCCGTTACTCCACCGCTCAGGTGGCCGTGACGCTGGACGCCCTGAAGGATCTGGGCTTCACCCGCGCACCGTGGTCCGGCGTGTCCTTCGCGTTCTCCGACGTTATCCAGCCGCCGGAACTGGACGAGTACATCGAAAAGTACGAAGGCGAAGCCGACAAGGTTAACGAGAACTACGAAATCGGTATGCTCACCGAAGAGGAGCGTCGTCAGGAACTGGTCGACCTGTGGACCAAGTGCACCAGCGAGGTCTCCGAGGCGGTTGAGGAACACTTCGATTCCAAGAACAACCTGGCCATCATCGTGCAGTCCGGTGCACGAGGAAACATGATGCAGATCAACCAGATCGCAGGTATGCGAGGCTTGGTGGCAAACCCGAAGGGCGAGATCATTCCTCGACCGGTCAAGTCCAACTACCGTAAGGGCCTGTCCGTGCTGGAATACTTCATCTCCCAGCACGGCGCGCGTAAGGGTCTGGCCGATACCGCACTGCGTACCGCAGAGTCTGGCTACCTGACCCGTCGTCTGGTGGACGTCTCCCAGGACGTGATCGTGCGCGAGGAGGACTGCGGCACCAAGCGCGGCCTGACCATGAAGGTCGGCGAACGCGATGCCGAAGGCAACCTGCACCTGGTCAAGGCCGCCGACGGTGGCCCGTACTCCCGTCTGCTCGCGGCCGACGTCATCGACCCGGCCGACGGCGAGACCGTGCTGTACAAGGCCGGCGACGCCCTGTCCATGGACGTGCTCAACGACCTCGTGGCCCACGGCGTCGAGGAAGTCAAGTGCCGTTCCGTGCTGACCTGCGAATCCAAGCGTGGCGTGTGCGCCAAGTGCTACGGCTGGTCCCTGGCCACCAACAAGCTGGTGGACGTCGGCGAGGCCGTCGGCATCGTGGCAGCACAGTCCATCGGTGAGCCTGGTACCCAGCTGACGCTGCGTTCCTTCCACTCCGGCGGCGTCGCTTCCGCTTCCGATATCACCCAGGGTCTTCCGCGTGTCACCGAGCTTTTCGAAGCCCGTACCCCGAAGGGCGAGGCTCCGATCGCGGAGTTCGCCGGCGTGGTCAAGGTGGAAGACACCGAGCGCGGCCGTCAGGTCACCCTGAAGCCGGACGACGACTCCGTCGAGCCGATCGTCTACCCGGTGACCCGTCGTGCGCCGATGCTGGTCAAGGACGGCGACCATGTCGAAGCCGGCACCCAGCTCATCGAAGGCTCCGTCGACCCGAAGAAGATCCTGCGCATCCTCGGCCCGCGCGCCGCACAGGTGAACATCGTGGAGGAAGTGCACACCGTGTACCGCTCCCAGGGCGTGGATATCCACGACAAGCACATCGAGGTCATCGTGCACCAGATGCTGCGTCGCATCACCGTGATCGACTCCGGCGACACCGACCTGCTGCCGGGCGAACTCGTGGACAAGGCACGCTTCAAGGCCGCCAACATGGAAGCCGTGAAGAACGGTGGCAAGCCGGCCGCCGGCCGTCCGGAGCTGATGGGCATCACCAAGGCTTCGCTGGCCACCGATTCCTGGCTGTCCGCGGCCTCCTTCCAGGAGACCACCCGCGTGCTCACCGAAGCCGCCCTGAACCAGAAGGTCGATGACCTGAAGGGCCTCAAGGAGAACGTCATCATCGGTAAGCTCATCCCGGCAGGTACCGGCCTCGCCCGTTACCGCAATGCCACGGTGGAGCCCGACAAGGCCATCCGCGACACCATCTACCCGAACTTCGGTTTGGGCGGCGAAGGCACCGACAGCTCCTTCGGCGACACCGACCTGTCCGATGTGGACTTCTCCAACATCGACTTCGGCGACCTGAAGCTGGGCGATGACTTCAACCCGGATGACTTCCTGGACGACAACGGCGGCCAGACCGATCTGGGCGATACCCTGTGAGATTCCCCTCACGATAGTCGACAGACGAATCATCTGACATAGCGAAAGGCGGAACCGACCAATACCGGTCGGTTCCGCCTTTCGCTATATCTATATGTCGTGGGATTGCGAGGTTGTGGATTAATCGCGGGGGAGGGTTTCGCAGTCGTCTTTTGACGTTACTTGATCTTCTCCGAAAGCGTGGTTTCCAGATCCTTCAACGAACCGCTGAGATCGGCCTCCTTCGCGGCCTTTTGCAAATCGGACTGATCCAGGGTCGGCGAATCGATGTCGGACATCTTCGCATGAAGATCCTGAAGCTTTTCGTAATCGGCGGACCCATACTCGATATCGTTGAGATTCAGATCGGCCATCTGATCCACAATGTCCTTCTTCTTGCTGACGCTTTCCTGCATATCCGCGCCATACTCGGCATAGGACTTGATGGGAACCTTGGCCAGATCGCCGGCGTCGGCGGCACAGCTTTCGAGCGCCTTGGAAAGATCGCGATAGTACGAAGACATGTCGGCGGAGTCGAATTTCGGCAGCTTCGTGCAGGTATGCGTCATCTTCATGAGCGCGGGCATGGTCTGGGCCAGATCGTTCATGTACCTCTCGTATTTCGCACGGTCCTGCTCGAACGTCTCGTACTTCTCCTTGACGTTCTTGTCTTTCTTCACGGCCTTCATGGCAGCCAGCTTGTCGCTGTCCTGCTTGAAGGTCTTCAACTTCTTCTTGCCCTCGTCATAAGCGGAGGATGAATCGTTGTCCGTTGCGCTCGCCGCCGAGCTGAATTCCTCATTGATGGCTGTATAGCTGCTTTCCAACGCCTGCATTTGGACCAGCGCTTCCTCGTAATCGGAACGGCTGACGCGATTCGTAAGGAAGAACACCGCTGCCAGCGCGATGACGACGACTGCGGCCACCGCGCCGATGATAATGGCGACCGGCGGCTTATTTTTGGCCGCGGCGCCGGCTTGCTGGGAAGGAAAGTTGCCGGGCTTTGGCGGTTGCGGCTGTCCGTATTGAGGCCCGCCCGGCTGTGGCTGACTGTAGTTTGGCGCCTGCGGCTGCGGAGGCTGGTTATACTGCGGTTGCCCATTCTGCGGTTGACCATACGGAGGAGTGTTCGCCATGTGAAAAGTCCTTCTTATCCTTTTTCCTTTTTTGAATGTCGAATCCGTGAACACGGAGGGAAACATCGACGTGTCCGTCTCTTTTGACGAGTTACAGCATAATATTTTGAGATGGAATATGCGAGCATCGTATTGCAGAATGAGTATCGTCAGACGGCATGGACGTCACCTTCCTACAATGGGAATATGAGTTTTCTACCTTACCCGCCGCCGCCCGAACCAGGGTGGTATGACGATGACGTCACGGTGATGGCGCAACCCACAGCCGAACCCGTCGACAATGCCGCCGATTCCTTGGAAACACGCGAACGGCTCGCCGCACAGAACGAATCGGACGACCACGATATGCAGGATGTTTCCGTTGCGAAGGGCGACGCTGCCGTTTCGGACGAGGACGATATCGACTGGGACGGCACCGTGCTTTCCGAAGCCTTCACCATGAAGCAGCCGAAGCACACGTACGTGCTGGACAACGAGCAGACCGGACAGCAGGTGATCGTGGATATGGGCGTGCTCCTTGGCCGCAAGCCTTCGGCCGAAGTGCCCGCCGGCGCCAAATCGGTCAAGCTGGAGGATCCGACGCGCACAATCTCACGCAACCATGCGGCGATCAGCTTCGACCAGGATGGCACGCTGTGGATAGAGGATTACGGTTCGCTCAACGGCACGTACATCATCCAAGACGATGTCGAAACCAAAGTGGAACACAAGCCGATGCAGCTGGAGGCGCCATGCACGGTGCGTATCGGCGACCAGTTCTTCCAATTCCGCAAACAGTGAGGACGTTTGTCAGTGAAGACACGATTACGCTGACGGACTGCGTTGACGATTTGCGTTGACAGCGTCGGCGCGGACGGTTAGCGGTAAGACGATAAGGGGTTGTCACGGAGATTCCCGCGACAACCCCTTATGTTTCAAATGGTCTGATAATCGGCGTTAGCTCACTGCTGGCGCAGACGAATGGCCGCGTTGATGGCCGAATCGTTCAACTGGCCAAGCCAGGCAAGCAATTCCGGATAGATGTACGGATTGCGCGCAAGACACGGACGAAGCTCCGGCGCTTCGCTGGCGATACGGGCCATCAGCATCTGATCGGTGGTGGTCATGGCCAGTTCCGCGGTGAACCCCGCGTCTGCCGGCGATTCCTGGGCCGCGGCATACTGCTGTTCGGCATACTGCTGTTCCGGTTCGTTCTGCGGCTGGCTCGATGAATAATCGGCCACTTCGGACAAATCGGCGGGATTCATGTATGGGTCGACATACTCGGTCGAAGCCTCGTTAGACGCCGCATAGGCAGCGTCCTGACCGTATTGCTGGTTCACCGGCTGTTCCGGCTGATACTGCTGCTCCTGCTGGAACTGTTCCGCCACTGCCGGCTGATACTGCTGTTCCGGCTGGACCTGTTCGGCAACCGGTTCGGCCATTGGCTGGGCCGTCGGTTCGGCAATCGGCTGCGGCTGCACGCCATTTTGCGGAACCGGCCAGCCCATCGCCACCAGCTGCTGGCGGGCGCGCTCATCGCCGAATTCGGCGACCCAACGCTTCAGACCCGGGTACGCTCGCGCAACGACATTCGCACCGAATTCCGGATTCTCGTACGCGATTTTCGCCAGGAACACGGGATCGGCGTTCGGATCCTGCACGGCCGCCACCGCGGCATCGAAATCGACCATCATGATCTCCTTGTCTCGTGGTCTGTAACCATCTTATTGAATGACTCGTAACGTTTGCAACGTACCGTCCAGCGCATCGTCGATATCCTCGTCATCGCCGATCTTGCTGACGTTCCAATCCTCGTCGCACGGCATATCGGAACGCATATCCACCACGATGACGGTGATGTTGTCGCGGCCGCCGGCGTTCAGCGCGGCATGTACCAGCATGTCCGCGGCCATCTGCGGGTCGGCGTACGCCGCCGCGATCTCGGCAAGCTGCTCACGGCCGATCTGCGCATGCAGCCCATCGGAACAGATGATGAACCGTCCGTCCGCACGCGCGGCGTACCAGTCAGGCTGGATGCCGGCAGGCGCGCCGACACATTGCGTGATGATGTTGCGCGGAATGCAACGGCTCGCCTCATCGGGCAGCATCTGCCCCGAATCGATGGCGTTCTGCCGTTCCGAATGGTCGCGGGTGATGCACGTCAGCGAATCCGCCAGCCACGCGCCATTGCCGTCGGCGCGCATATGGTACGTGCGGGAATCGCCCACATTGACGATGTAACACCGTTCGTCGGAACATATCGCGTCATCGCCGACACGCGTCGGCAGCAGCACGCCGCTGATGGTAGTGCCCGCAACGCCGCCGAGCTGCTCACCCAGACGGAGCACCTCCTGCTGGGCAAGGATCAGCGTTTCGTCAATCGCGTCAAGATCGCGCGTCGGCAGTTCGGCCAAACGCGCGAACCGTTCCGCAACATCGGAACTGGCCTGCTTGCCGCCCTTGCCGCCACCCATGCCGTCGCACACCACATACACGCCGTTGCCTGCGCAGGCGCTGTCCTGGTTGTCTTTCCTACGCAAGCCGATATTGCTGTTCAGACCGACCTCAATATGTTTGACGTTCATGAGTCCCGCCCTTTCACACCGATTTTCCGCAAGCGGATTTTCCGGAAGTGGAACATGTCCGCAAGCGATAGTTTCGCCCGCCACCTGCGGAACGTCGGCAGCGAGCCGAGCATGAACTTTCGTTCTTCGGCGATGTCATGCCAGTAGCGTTCCGCATGCTCCTGCGTGACATCGCCTCCGGAGAAG
>OHZM01000440.1_pt1 | contig 12385 bp, 8 predicted proteins | sample 1580481 | NCBI WGS metagenome assembly OHZM01 (sample SAMEA3882506, study PRJEB24775) | human gut metagenome | biome: human-associated habitat; feature: intestine environment; material: feces | place: Netherlands | collected 2009/2010 | reverse complement strand
CTTTTCTCGCAATTTTTCCGGCTTTTGGGCTGAATTTTGGGTGCTGTTTTAAAAGATTTAAGGATTACAGCTCCCCAAGGTCTGCCTACTATACTATCAATCCCTTGTAAACCATAAATTGGTACCTTGAAAACTTCACATAACCATAAATTCGTTCTTTATAAGTGGTACAATAGATGTAGAGAAAATGGAGAAAATCACGTCCAAATATACCGGTTGGAACATTACTATGATCCGGCTGATTACAATAAAGTGATTTACCGGTAGAGGAAGGAAGATTATAGCCAGCGTCTCCAGACAATTTTGTTGGACGCAGACTGTCTGCTTCAAAAATGCAACGGTGGTTATGATGATGTAAGTGAATATCAGCTTCTTGTCCGTGCCTTTTCATTTGAAAAAAACACAGGAAAAGTAAAAGCTTCCTTCAATAAAAACAATGTGAGAACTTTCCTTTCAAAGATCAGTGCAGCTCCAGGATTTCGAATAAAACCGGAAATAGCTTAAAAAATAATTCACAAAATTTCAAATGAAAAATTATCTACTATATCTAGGACTCTTAGTACTAAAAAGATTTCGCATATATTACATAAAAATGAATAAATAGTAAATTTTACCAAAATTACGTGAATAAAATCTCTGTTTATCCCAATAGTCGAAAACCAACGAAAAGACTATAATATAAATACGAAAACGTGCGAAAGGGGATTTTCGTACAAACATAATAAGAAAAGGAGAGGAAATATGGGAAAGTTAAAAGAACGTTTTCACAGGAAAAATGGCATTGTAAGCCGTATCTTTAGTATGGTACTTGCGCTTGCTATGATTATGACTATGATTCCAGCAATCGGTGGTTCAACCACTGCATATGCTGCGAGTCCGACAATCCGGTTGTATTTGGACAAACCAAGTACATGGAATACTCCGGTTGTACATGTCTGGGCTGCCGGGGCTACGGTAAATAACCATAATGCAGGAAATGCCACAATTTCACAATGGGGGAATCAGGAAAAACCAAAGCTTGCATATGAGGAAAGTTCTGGACTCTATTATGTAGATGTACAGAGCAGTGAGTGGACAGGCTTTCAGTTTGTTGATGCAGGTTCTACTGAGAAGTCTGCACCGGAGATAAAGACAGAAGGAGCTGCAATTGAGCAGATTAAGACTTTTACTTCTGATACAAGCATTTATTGTTTGTTGGATGACAATGGAAAATATCAGTGGTATAAGGATGCTTCAAAGAAGGAAACTTTGATTCCGGAGTCTGTACCAACAGAATGTGATCTGACTATTAATTATAAGAGCACATTAGGCGATGATGTTGCAGCATATATATATAAGGAGACTAATAAGCCGGCAGGTGAATGGCCGGGAAAAACCATGACTGCAACAGCAGGTCATGAAGGCTGGTATACAATGCATCTGACATTAGATAACAGTACAGATTATTCTCTTATCTTAAATGATGATGGACATGGAAACCAGTTAAGCGACGTAACACTTTCTACAAAAGGAAAGGCAGAAGCAGAGTACTGGTTCGATGGTTCTTTGTCAGAGACAAAACCTGCCGATTGGAAATATGTAACAACCATTCATTATCTTGCTTCAGGAATGGGAAGTACTATTTACAATTATATGTGGGGAGCAGATGCCTCTGCAACAGGAGCAGGTGTTGGAAAAGAATGGCCGGGCGGACAGATTTCCGAAAATGCTAACCATTCAGGATGGTATGATGTAGTATATACACAGGATGTAAAACAGAATTTCAGCTGTATTTTTAATAATAACAACGGAACACAGACGGATAATATTGATGTTTCTGTGACATCAACAAGTACTGAGCTCTGGGTTACCGGAACAAAAGGTGATACAACCGTATATAAAACAGCACCGGACAGCTGGGAGGCACCGGTTGCGGACCACACATTTACAATTTATTATTACAATGAAGACTTATCAACAGACAAAGACATGGGAAAAGTTGATTTGTGGATGTGGAATGCCGGATTAAATGGTTCTTATGTTTTTGACGGAACATATTATGATGCTGAAAATAATGTGACATGGTTTAAACAGACCATTACAGTTGCCGGCAGTAATGTAGGAAAAACGGTAGGATTAAAGGCACGCTATGATAATACAAAAGGATGGGATGGCGGCTCTGATACTGCAGATCGTTCTTTTACAATAAGCGGTGATGAGAATGAGGTATTATATTATGTGGATGGTTCCGATCCGGTTCATGAGAAACCGGTAATCGTACCAACGGAAAAGAGATACCTTGTATTGGATTATGAGAATCCGGGATTAAAAGAAAAAGGTATTACACCACAGTTTTATACATGGTCATCAGGATATGCTTCAGTATTAACCGATTTTACATACGTAGGTGGAGATAAATGGACAGTAACAATCCCAGCAAAACCATCTTGCACAAAGGTTGATTTTTGTATTGCATTAGATTCAACAGGTGACCCATGGATTAAAGATGGTGGAGACCATTCAGTTACATTCCCTTCTGATCAGAAGGTTATCTATGCCAGCATGAAAGCCGGCAGTGAGCCGGAAATTGCTATGCCATATAATATTGGCTATGAAGTAAATGCAGAAAATCAACAGGTATCATATTACTATCGTGATGATGATGCATTTGTAGATGGCACCTTAAAGGATATGAAAGTATCTGTTGACGTAAACGGAACAGAGTATCCAATGACATACAATGATACAACAAAGCGTTTTGAGTATGTAAAGAATGGTTTAACAAATGGCAAAACACATTATCGTTACAAAGCAAATGGAAATTATGTTGTAGATGCATTCAATTCAAACAGCGAAAAGTATAATAATGCAGATTACTCATATTTTGAATACTATAAATTAAATGCAACAGTTACAGCAGAAGTTATGAATAAGTCATTTAACTACAATGAGAATAATGTAGTTAAGTTTAATGTTAAACAGGCTGATACAGATACTCAGAAACTTGAAGTTGCAAGTGCAAGTATCGATGTTTCTTCACTTGGTGGAAGTAGTGAGATGCCGATTGAGCCGGAACTGCAGGCAGTTACCATTTCTGCAACAACAGATACAGCATTAGGAATTAAGACATTACCAATTACTGTAACAGACCAGTATGGTAATAAATTCAGTACTACAGTTGATGTTGAAATTACAGACCGTGTGAAGAAAAATGAAAATGATTTCGACTGGGATGAAGCTGTTGTCTACTTTATGATGACAGACCGATTCTTTGATGGTAATGAATCTAACAATACAGCAAGTGGTACAGATACATACGGAGACAACCCTGGACTGTATCATGGCGGAGATTTTGCAGGTGTAACAGCTAAGTTAGATTACTTACAGGATTTAGGAGTAAATACAATCTGGCTTACACCAATTGTAAAGAATATTGCAGGTGTAACTGTGACAGATGAGGGTTCAGAAGATGTTCCTTATAATGCAGCATACCATGGATACTGGGCAAGTGATTTTACAAAATTGAATCCTACAATGGGTACAACAGAAGAATTTAAAACTATGATTAGCGAAGCACATAAACGTGGTATGCGTATTATGGTTGATATTGTTGTAAACCATGCAGGATATGGTACAGAATCAACATTTGCTGATATGCTTAGGGATAAGAGCGTCAGTGAAGGCGATATTAAATCATGGCAGTCTGGATTGCCGGATTTTGCAACAGAAAAGGCAGATGTCAGGGCAAAATTAGTAGAATGGCAGACATCATGGATGAGGAATTATGGTGTTGACTATTTCCGTGTAGATACAGTAAAGCATGTTGACAGTACAACATGGGCAGCACTTAAAAATTCTACAACAGAAGTAAATCCATCCTTCAAGATGATTGGAGAATATTATGGTGCAGGATATGCGTCAAATGGTAGTACCTTAGGTAGTGGTCAGATGGATGCAGACCTTGATTTCGATTTTAACGATCAGGCAACAAGCTTTGTAAGTGGCAATATTTCTTCTGTAGAGAAATTCCTTTCTGCAAGAAATTCAGCACTTAATAACGCATACATGACAGGTCAGTTCTTAAGCAGTCATGATGAAGATGGATTTAAGGCTTCCTTAATGAACGGAAAACAATATACCGAGGATGAGGCAACATCAGCAGCGTTAGTTGCAGCTACCTTACAGCTTACTGCAAAGGGTATTCCGGTTATCTATTATGGTGAAGAAGTTGGTTTAAGCGGATTAAATAATTATCCATATCAGACTAATAGATATGACATGGATTTCTCTAAGGCAACAAAGGACAATGTCACATATCAGCATTATAAGAATCTGCTTAGCATCCGTAATGCATACACAGATGTATTTGCAAGAGGAAGCAGAACAGTTGTGGCAAGTTCTGATGAGGAATGCTATGATGTAGTTTCAAGATCCTATGGAGGAACAACCTTATATGTTGGTATGAATATCAAGGATACCGCAAAAGAAGTAAAAGTTCCGGTTAGCTTAGCAGCAGGAACAGAGGTAAAGGATTTATACAGCGGTGCTACATATACTGTAGGAAGTGATAAAACAGTTGCTGTTACAATTCCGGCAGCAAAGGATGGTGGAACAGTTATTCTTGCTGAGGTGAAGAAAACAGTAGATTCTGGCAAGACAGATCCAACACCGGAAAAGGTTTCTGCAACATCAATTACTCTTGATAAGAAAACTGCAGGTAAACAGCAGAATGACACTAAAAAAGCAGCTCCAAAGAGTGGCGATGACAATGAAGCAGCTACATATGTATGCTTACTCGGACTTGCAATGGTTGCAATCACAGCAGCTACATATCGCAAGAAGAGAGCTTGCAACTAAAACAGCTTTTAAACTAAACATTTTATAAACCTCTTAGATGCCGCACCTTCGGGTGCGGCATTTACTATAAATTGGGAAAGAAGTTATATTGCTATCATTGCTTTAAATATATTATAATAAAAAGATAACAGCAAAGGCTGTCAAGGAGAATAATATGAAAAGTACAGCGTTTGATATGGCTATGGTGGCATACAGACAAAATGATATGGAGGGCGCATTCCGTCAGTTTCTGTCGTTGGCAGAGGCGCAAGATGCAGATGCAATGAATATGGCAGCAAATATGTTTGAAAGAGGCCAGGGCACATACCGAGATCCCGGGCGAGCAGTGTTTTGGTGGAAGAAAGCGGTGGAGCTTGGAAATGTGGATGCACTTGCCGATTACGGACAGTATCTGGTCACTACCTTTTTTGATGGCAAGGAGCAGAAGCTTGGGGCAGGGTATCTGGTTACTGCCACGGAGCGTGGCAACAACAGGGCAGGAGAGAGCCTTGTGGAGTTTGCCCTTAAAAATAACGATGCCGGAGTCAAAGTATACAGGACAGCAGCCGAGTACTGCGACAGCGCTATTGCCTCTGCGACAGATTCTTATCTGTGTACACAGTATGTGCAGAAAAAGGGTATGCTTAAATATAAGCTCAGACAGCACAGGATTGGAAACAATTATGTATATCTGGCAGCGGTATTTTCGACAATAGGAGCAGTATTGCTCATGATAGCATCAGTGGATTTGTTTCTTGAGCTGCATATGGAGTTTCGTGATATGTTTAAGCTGTTTTCGTATAGTAAAATGATACCGTGGGAGGCAGATATAGCGATGTTATTTGGTGCGATGCTTTTATTTACGTTCGGCAAGGTAACAAATAAGCTTCATGTGGCGAGCTTTTTGCAGCTTCTTGCATCTGTATTTGCAGTGGCAGTTGTTGCCATGCACTTTATCTGTGTGATAAATGATGGCAGGGTGTGGTATGATAAGCTGCTGTGGTATGTGGTGCTTGTTGTCATTCCGCTTATGCTCGGAAAGCTGTTGGGTGAGATACTGAGAAAGATTATCGGTATACAGTAATATTATATGATTAAAGGGGTAAAATACCTTTTGACCCTCATATCATTATATTGTAAGTAACTATTCAGAATAGTTACTTTTGTAATAGCTTCGAAATGGCTTAAGCGATGTAAGACATTTAATATGTAAAATAATATTTCGATATGTAACCGGAGGAGGATGAACATGACTCTGCAACAACTAAAATACGTGGTGACAGTGGCAGAATGCGGCAATATAACAGAGGCTGCAAAGCAGCTTTTTGTCTCGCAGCCCACAGTGACCAGTGCTATACATGATCTGGAAAAAGAGATGCAGATAGTTATTTTCATCAGGACGAACAAGGGAGTGATACTATCAGAAGATGGTGAGAGATTTCTCGGTCATGCCAGACAGGTGCTCGAGCAGGTGGATCTCATAGAGGGGATCTACAAGGATGATGTGGTGAGTAAGCCACACTTTGCGGTATCGTGTCAGCATTATTCCTTTGCGGTGAATGCATTTGTGGATGTAATCAGAGAGTTTGATGCATATCAGTATGATTTTACCATCAGGGAGGAGCAGACTCACGAAATTATTGAGGATGTCACGAATTTAAAGAGTGAGCTGGGAGTCATATATCTAAGCTCCAAGAATACGGAGGTGCTTTCAAAGATGCTAAAGCGTAATGAACTCGAGTTCACAGAGCTTTTTACAGCCACACCGCATGTATTTATATGTGACAGTCACCCGCTTGCTTCAAAAAAGAGCATCACGATGGATGATCTGCAGGACTATCCGTACCTGACGTATGAGCAGGGAGAGTACAATTCACAGTATTTTTCGGAGGAGTTTGTCAGCACTCTTGACAGCAGAAAGAATATCAGGGTAAGAGACAGAGCTACACTTTTTAATCTGATAATTGGTTTAAATGGCTATACAGTGTGCTCAGGAGTGATTTCTGCTGAGCTGAATGGAAGGAATATTATATCAAAGCCACTTGATGTGGAGGAGTATATGAGGATAGGTATTATCAGCAGAAAGGGTGTGGTACTCTCGCGATATGCAAGGGAGTATATCGAAGCATTGAAGGCGCACTGTATGTGACGTTACAATAATATAATATGATTAAAGGGTCGTATCATCGATGCATACTTGCATGCAATTCGATGTATACCTTAGTGCCCCACACTATATATAAGGTCTAAATATATACAAATATTTGGTACAAGGAGCATAGCATGTACGATAGTATAATAATAGGAACAGGTCCTGCCGGACTGTCGGCAGCCCTGAATTTAAAAACATATAAAAAGGATTTTATCTGGTTTGGTTCGAAGAACCTAAGCGAAAAGGTGCAAAAGGCAGAGAAAATCACAAACTATCCCGGATTTCCACAGATAAGCGGACAGGAGCTGTTTGAACGCTTTGATGCTCATAGGAGAGATGCGGGAATTGATATAACAGAAAAGACTGTGACCAATATCATGCCTGCAGGAAACGGCTTTATGGTGCTTGCAGACAATGAGATGTATGAGGCAAGGACTCTCATACTTTGCATGGGTGTGATGTCTGCAAAGCAGCTGGACAGGGAGGATGAGCTGCTTGGAAAGAGGCTCAGCTACTGTGCCACCTGTGATGGCATGTTTTACAAGGATAAAAGGATAGCTGTCATATGTAATGACAAAAAGTATGAGCATGAGGTGAAATATCTTGCGGATCTTGCGGCAGAGGTATTGTATTTCCCAGCCTATAATGACAGTGAAATAGAGCTTCCAAATGTAAAGATATCAAAGGATGCACCTATAGCATTAATCGGAGATTCATTTGTGGAAGGAATTACGCTTCGAAGCGGAAAGACTGAGAGCGTAGACGGAGTTTTCTGCCTGAGAAATGCCATTGCACCATCAAAGCTTATGCCGCAGCTTGAAATAGAAAACGGACATATATTGGTGGATAGAGCCCAACAGACAAATGTGGCAGGCTGTTTTGCGGCAGGAGACTGCACAGGCAGGCCATACCAGTATACTAAGGCTGTCGGAGAAGGAAATGTGGCAGCACATTCGTGTATACAATATCTTAGTAAATCAGAAAAATAATATATTATTTTTTTAGAATCACGGAATCAATTCTATAATCTTTTTGATTCGATAAGCACACTCACGCATACTGTAGATACATTTACTGACAACTGCATAATTGGAATAACCGCAAATGAGGAGCGCTGCCGGAAGCTGCTTTTAAATCACGGACTTATGAAGGAAAAGCAGCTTGATGTGGTGCTTGATCCGTATGCGATGACAGAGGCAGCGACTAAGAAGAACAAGGCAAAGGTCGGTTAAAGGCAATTACAGCCACTTACCATTGAGAAGATATTGATTTCTCTCAGCTCCGACTGAAACAAATTGTATTTCGTGTCTTAGCATGTCCTCAAGGAAGTTTATGTAGCGCTTAGCATTTACAGGCAGCTCATCATATGACCTGCAATTTGATATATCGGTTTTCCACCCCGGCAGCATTTTGACTACCGGGGTATATTTTTCCAGATTTTCGGTGGGGTCAAAGACGTTTGTTACAGCATTTTTATACTGATATCCTGTGATAACAGGAATCTGATCCATAATGCTTAGGACATCTAGCTTGGTCAGTGCGATTTTGTCAGCATGCTGGCATTTTAGACCATAGCGGCTTGCAACGGCATCAAACGGACCCACACGACGGGGTCTTCCAGTGGCAGCGCCGTATTCGCCTCCATACTTGCGGACCATTTCAGTCCATTCACCGTTCATAGCTTTTTCCGCGACAAATGGTCCGGCTCCGACACAGGTAGAGTATGCCTTTAGTACACCGACCACATGGTCTAATGAGGTACCGGGGATACCGGCACCTATAGGCCCGTAAGCTGAGATGGTGGAGGAGCTTGAAGTATATGGGAAAATACCATAGTCTATATCCCTCATTGCACCAAGCTGTGCTTCAAGTACAACACGCTTTCCCTTTGATAGTGCATCCTCAAGGAATGCACCGGTATCTGTGATATAAGGTGCATATTTTGCAGCCTTCTGCCTGCACCATGATAAAAGAGCTGACAGAGACATAGGCTCCTGATGATAGCAGCCTGCAAGCTCAAGGTTTTTTGCTTCAAGCATGGTCTTAAGTCTGGCCTGTACATTCTCTTCGTCTAAGTGGAGTAAATCACCGAGACGGATTGTTTTTTTACGGTATTTATCGCTGTATGCATAGGCAATACCGCGTTTGGTAGAGCCGAAGGCTGCTCCGGACTTTGAAAGGCGCTCTTCCTCAAGCTCATCCTGTATTTTATGCCACGGCATTGAAATTGTGGCTCTTGTTGATAATTTCAGGTTTTTTGGTGAAACAGATATATCTTGTGTTCTGATCTGTGCAATTTCATTGGACAGATGGTTTAGGTCAATAACCATTCCGTCACCGAGCACACATACTACATCTGGGTGAAGTATTCCGGATGGAAGCAGATTTAAGACAAATTTTCCCTGTTTATTAACTACTGTGTGTCCGGCATTGTTACCACCCTGATAGCGGACTACGATATCCGCATGTTCTGCGAGAAGGTCGATGACACGACCCTTTCCTTCGTCTCCCCAGTTTATTCCTGTAACTGCTGTAAGCATGATGAATGCCTCCTTGTTTTTTGAGTTTAATATTTGTATGTTGGTGCAGAGCTTGTGCTGTCCGAAATTGGAATGGTATAAAACAAGTCTGCTTATAATGTGTATGATTCTGTTACGTGCAATACCTAAACGTCTTATCAGTTAGTATTCTTGCAAAGATGAGTCCGAGCGGCAGTGCAATGATAATCATGATTGCTGATGCAAACCATGAAACAGCATCCGAAAGTGCCATTATGCCGAAATTGTATATAGCACGATACAGATAAAGTCCCGGAACCATTATGACTATGGATGGAACAGTAAGGGATATTCTCGGATATCCGTTGTTTTGCTTGATAAATGATGCGAGAAGCCCTGCTGTGAGAGCTCCGGCAAATGCGGCAGCAGGAGCCGGCATACCTGTCAGGTCTACCAGCTCAAGCCGCAGTGAATTTGCTATGGCACCGATAAGAGCAGCTGTTGCAGCCATGGAAGCAGGGCTGTTGAACATGATTGAGAATCCAAACACACCGAAGAAGCTCATTATAAGCCTCAGGATTAGATGTAGTACGGGGCCCAGATCCAAATCTTCAAAGTCCATAGGCTTAAGCTGCAGAAGCAGCGCCATAATCCATGCAAACATCGTGGCTACCATGACTATTATTATTGCATAGGCAAGGCGTTCAAGACCGGAGCGCAGATCCAGCTTTGCCAGGTCGATTCCGCTTGTAATAAACGGAAATCCCGGAATGATAAAGAGCATGGAACAGATGTATCCGGCTTCATGAATGGTGGATACATTGAAAGCCATCTCTGCAATTTTTAAAAATGCCGCATATATGAAGCATGAGGCAGAAATTGATACCGCTATATTAAGGAACAAGGTAAAATGATGCTTTATAAGCTTGGTTCGTATGAGATTTCCGATGCCGGCTGCTATAAATGCCAGCATCATCTCGATAGGGCCTCCGCCGAGCAAAAATGTGAAGGCACAGCATGCTATAGCGGCTGCAAGCCCAAGCCTTGCAGGGGAGTAAATGGCATGAATCTGCTCTATCTCATCGAGTCGACGGTGGATTTCTTCGCCGGTCAGATGAGCTTCCTCGTTAGGAAAATTGTCGACAAACTGCTCCATGCGATAGAGCTTTGATGTGTTTACACCTGTGTTTGCTATGCTGAGTGACTGCGATATACAGTCAGTGCCGTCAAAACAGTTAAACTCGATTGACATAAGTCCGACATCCACTGTACATGTGACACCAAGCACCTTTGAGAGCCGGTTCATGGAGGTTCTCACACGCCAGGCTCCTGTGCCGCAGGAGAGCATGATGAGTCCGACACGTCCGATTACAGAGGCTTTTTCAATCAGTCCCGCCTTATCTATGAGTATATTTCCATCCTGTCTGGCATAATCATGCCAGGGGATTTCCATATGATTTTTTTCCATGATATCTGTGTAGCTGTTATCTGCCATAAATTATCGCCTCGGCCTTTTGTACATGTTTTTCAAGATTTTTTAGGAAATGAGAGCTTCGCAGGAAAATACCAATTTCATCATACCGCTTGTCATTTTCCACAAGAGAGTCCTGACCGTAAAAAACATATGCCATAGGAAGCTCCTTTTCAATCTGTATCATCAGATCCCATACAGCAGAGTAAGCCTCAGCCTCAGTCTCCTTGAGTTTTACGGTATCGGGAAGCTCTCGTATCAAGAGTATTCCGTCATGCTTTACAATGACCTGCTGCGTGGGAGTCATATGCTCGGAATCATATGTGTGGCTGTAGCGGTAAGCCTGTGCGTAGTAGATATCCTTTTTGTCTGGCATATCGTTATATATTTCGTGAAAATGTATATAGTTCTTGTCGTGAGATATGTGTTTATACTCGGGCAGCGGATTTCCGTGTTCATCGGTCATGATTATCGGATTTTGATGTCCGTCGGCATTGAACCTGTACGGTATGATATATGAATTGCGCAGCAGATCAAATACGGTGTTGTTGCACAGACACATAAGCAGTGCGGAAAGATCGCGGTTGGTATATGCATTGAAGAGAGCTTTAGCAAATTTTTCTGCCGGAAGTGATACATCAAATTCATCGTTGTAAACCAGATTTTCATTGAAGGTTTCCATAAGCCTGTCACAGGCCCATGGATCATTTAATATCTTCTGAAACAGAATGTCTGCATGATCTTCTCTTGGAAACATTGTCTTTTCACTCATTTGAAACACGTCCTTTTCTTATATATATAATCAATATTTCTCTTTTGAGCATTTATGATTATACAATTATGATTATAATAAGTAAAAAGTATAATTGATATAATTGAAATATCACATTATTATATCTGTGAGAATGCACAGCTGGAATATTTTATCCATAGGAAAAATCTATATCAAACGCATGATTTTATCGAGGGAAAACAGACCTCACTGCTTATAGAAAAATATGGTTTTCCAAAGGATAAGCTGCTTTTTGCAGGACTTGTAAACGGAAAAAATATCTGGAAAAACCATTATGCGAGGACTCTTGAAGTACTTGATGAGCTTAAGAAAAAGGGCATAAATACAGTTCTTTCCCACAGACAAAGGATGTAAAGGCAAACCGTTCTGCTTTTAAAAAGGGTGAGATTACGGAGGAGAAGTATGTCAATTTTAATAAGAAGAAGATTGAAGAGTGCGTGAAATGGCAGGAGGAGAGTGCCATCTGTTGAAGAGATAGTCACAGTGCTTAAAAAGATGCTCACAAAGATAGACAGAAGAAAGCTCTGGGTAAATCCTGACTGTGGACTTAAGACTCGAGGAGTGCCGGAGACGCAGGCGAGCCTTAAGAACATGGTAGAGGCTGCAAGGATACTTAGAGAGACAGTTTAATATTCAAAACTTAAAAATAAAAATCC
>OHZM01000435.1_pt1 | contig 12515 bp, 10 predicted proteins | sample 1580481 | NCBI WGS metagenome assembly OHZM01 (sample SAMEA3882506, study PRJEB24775) | human gut metagenome | biome: human-associated habitat; feature: intestine environment; material: feces | place: Netherlands | collected 2009/2010 | reverse complement strand
GGAAGCACGCTACATAAAGTCGCGAAATGCGCTGGGAAAGCCCAAATATGGTTATCTGTATGCTTCCTCCTACCGCGAAGTGCGATGTGATCTACAGCACACGCTCCAGCTCCAAGGTAAACCATCCGGAAGCGAGGAAAGAACCAGAAACAGTACATTTGAACTTGTTTCCATGGAGTGGCTTGACGCCTTTTCCATTAACTTCAAGGAATCCACCTACATTCGTTATCGGACGCTAATCGAATGCTATCTCATGCCATCATTCCAGACAGTAAAAATCGAGAAGATCACAAAAGAAATGGTAAGGAAGCTTTGCAAACACCTTGAACTGCACGGAAAAAAGGATAAAACCGGTCTTTCTCCCAAGACAATCTCGGATGTGCTCTCTGTTCTGCGTCGCATTCTGAATTATGCAGGAACACTCGGTATATTCGTAGATTCGAAGGTTCTTGATATCAGGGTCAAGCAGACGCAAAAGTCGTTGCCCATTTTAAGCCTCCCAGAGCAGATGATTTTGCAGCAATATCTAGAGGAACATCCCGATGCTCTGAATCTGGGGATTCTTCTTTGTCTACTGACAGGAATACGTATCGGGGAGCTGTGTGCGTTGACGTGGGAAAAGATCTCGATTTCGGAAAGGAATATCTATATCTGTCAGACGATGCAACGTATCCAGAATCGGGTACCTGGGAGCAAAAAAACACATATCGAGATTGCATCTCCCAAAAGCAGCTCCGCTAATCGGAATATCCCAATCTCAAATTTGCTGTTCGGTTTTCTGGAGCGCTATTCCCTGAGTCACACCGGATTCTTTTTGAGCGGTTCTCCTTCGAAGTTTATCGAACCGCGGTGCATTCAGCGAAGATTTCACAAGATTTTGGATGCCTGTGGATTGGAAAAAAGGAATTTTCATGTTTTAAGGCACACTTTTGCCACACGCTGTGTGGAAGCAAAAATCGACATCAAAACTCTGAGTGAGATTTTAGGACACTCATCTGTTACCATCACAATGAATCGATATGTTCATCCTTCGTTGGAGCTGAAGCGGGAAACGATGGAACAGCTGGCAGATTTTATTTCCGTCAAATAAGCCGTCAATCCGAATTGCCAAACGAATTACCGTTGTTTTTTCGCCATTATCGCAGAGTGGGCTACTCTGCGACAGAAAATAATCCCAACAACTCACCTGTGCATTGTTGTACACCGTATAGATTCGGGTGTAAAGGGAACTTTTGATTCTACGGCAGAAATTCGTCTGCTGAGAATATAACAAACTTTTTACTTGAGGAGGACTTTATTATGAATTTGATGAAATGCCCCAACGGCCACCACTACGATGCTTCCCGGTTCAGCAGCTGCCCCTTCTGCGGCATGGAAGGTGTGAACGTTGGGCCGGATCAGACGACGGTTCCTTTGGACGTCCCGGTGTCTCAGCCGGGTCCCAGCGTAGCGACTGAACCTCTGAGCACTGCAATTCCCGATGACGATGACCGCACGCTCCCTGTAACTGCAGATATGTTGGACGGTGCTACAGAAAAGTCGGCACCAGTTGTTGGTTGGCTCGTCTGCACGGAAGGTGTGAATAAGGGAACCGACTATCGTCTGCATCAGGGCCGCAATTTTGTGGGTCGTTCTTCGGAGATGGATGTCTGCATCCTTGGCGACAACACGGTTTCCCGCAGCTCTCATGCGATTGTTGTGTATGATCCGCGTAGTAATGTGTATCTTGCGCAGCCGGGCAGCTCTAAAGAGCTGTTCTATGTGAACGATAAGCTTGTGCTCAACCCAATTGAGCTGAAGGCCATGGACCAGCTCAGCATCGGCGACACGAAACTGATGTTTGTTCCCTTGTGCAGCGAAAAATTCCACTGGTAAAACGAAATAAGGGGGAATCGTTGTGATAAATCGGGCTGGAAATAAAGAAAAGGCAAAACGTGTTCTGAATGAAAACGGAAATCTGTCCGGAATGGTCGGCATGGAGATTCTGTATCGGGTGATTGCGGCAATCACAAGTGTCCTGCTGGGTGCGATGATCGCAGGCGGCATTGGGGTCGTGTCGGCGGTTGTGTCGGCACCGTTCAAGCTGTTTGGTCTGGCGGGAATCATCATTGCCTATGTGCTGATTACTCCGATTGCAACGCTCGTCGGTGCTATCGCCGGTGGAGCAGTTGCCGGGCCGTTTGAAGTGGCACGATACCGGTACTATCTTTCTCTGCGGAAGAATGGAATCCGACCAAAAGTCACCTGCATCTTTGATGCATTTGATTTCTTTATGCAATTTGCCCTTGTTACAGGAGTGCGGATGCTGACGATCATGTGGATCCCGGTTCTGATCCAGTTTGCTACGCTGTTGCTGGCGGCTGTTGTTGCAGCGGCTTCTCGGAGTTATCTGGCGGCAATGCTGCTGGTGATGATCGGCATGATTGCAGCTCTCGTTGTTGCGGCCTACCGTTCATATCAGTTCTGGCCTATGGCTCTGGTGCAGGCAGATCATCCGCAGCTGAATGCAGAACAGGTTATGGAACGCTGCAAGGTAATGACGGAAGGTCATAAATTCGACCTGTTTGTCTTTGACCTCAGCTATCTCGGCTGGAATATTCTGAGTCTGCTTACCGGCGGTATTCTTTCTGTCCTGTATGTTGCACCGTACAAGATGATGGCAACTGCTTTTGTTTATGAAGAAATGAAGGGCCGCCCGGTCATGGTGGATGACATCAAACCGTCCACTGACGGCAACGGAATGACGATTGCTGTAGATCCGAAAAAATTGATGGGGATTGGCAGCACCGGTGGAAAGAAGCCGACTTCTCATATCCCGGCTGCTTCCAGAGCTGCGGGAGCAGCTCTGGAGGGGGTCGCCGGTATGTATGCGGGCTCGAGCTATCCGCTGGAGCCGAACCAGCCGGTCATTCTGGGCAGAGACCCTGCCTATGCGAAGATCGTTTTTTCTCAGGGTGCGCAGAAGATCAGCCGCCGCCACTGTGAGGTCATGTTCAACAGTCAGGTTCAGAAATATCGTGTTACCGATTTTTCCAGCAATGGCACCTACGTAAACGGAAGCCGCCTCCCTGCGAATTCTCCGGTGCTGCTGACCCGGGGAACGGAGCTTGCATTGGGCGATAACAACAATATCATCCGGCTGAGCTGAGTGATGCAGTATGCCTGAGAGACGCAGAAAAAGAACGAATCAGGATCGCGGAACAGATGAGGTGAAGCAGGATCGGAGCTTACTGTTGTATGTGCTGCTGTCTTTCGTGACGTTTTCGGTCTACCATTTTTATTTCATGGACTTGTGGGCGAAGGATGTCAACATTCTGTGCGAAAAGGATGGAAAACATACGGTGGGCGTCGAAAAAATGATGCTGTTCAGTGTCCTGACATTCGGCGTGTACAAATATGTGTGGCTTGCGGAGATCGTGGATCGCATTTGTGACAATGCGGCGGAATACGATGTGGAGGTCCGGCAGGACAGCGAAACCTTCTTTGTATGGATGATCCTGGTTCCGGTTCTTGGATATCTCGTCGCAATGTATCGAGCAATTCAGGATACGAACCGACTGGCTGAGGCATATGAGCGGAGCAGGCAAAAGCGCACGGAAGTGCACGACAACCCCAACACGAAACCTCCCCCGCCCTGTATGCGGGGGAGACTGTCTGGGTTGACCGGAAGTTTGGCGGGCAGAAGCTTTGAGCTGATACCCGGACGATCGGTGGAACTGGGTCGGAACCCAGCGGAGGTGTCGCTTATCGTAAGAGGCGAAAAAATCAGCCGGATTCACTGTACGGTTCAATATAATGGAAAGGATCTTGGGTTTAATGTTACCGACCATTCCCGGAACGGGGTATTCGTCAATGGGGTGCGTATTCCTTATAATGTGCCGACTTATGTGTCCGGGAAAAGTATTGTCGCAATGGCAGATGGTGCAAATAAGTTTCAGCTGATAGAAGCGGCGGACGAAGATGATAGGAGTCCGGCTTTAGGAGCAGACAATGAAGAGTAAAAAAATCATCGTTGCAGCACTGGTGGCAGTGGCTGCAATAGTACTGGCAGGATGCAGTCCGAGAAGCTCGATGGCAACATTATCCACCGATTCAGATTCGGAGACGGCAGAGGTCTTTTCGCTAGCCAAGGTCTTGAATCTTGGAACGAACTACTTGACCTCGCTGGATTATGATAACGCAATCTTGCAGTATATCGATATCATCCAGCACGACCCGACGAACAAGGAAGCCTATGCGGGCCTGTATGCCGCTTATGCAGCACAGGGAAAAGCCGATGAGGCAAACAAGGTCTTTGAACAGGCGCAGGAAGTGTTTGATGACGAGGCGGACTTTCTTCCAGGATTTCTGGATGATGCAAAGCTGGTCTTTGAAAGCGGTGGTGGAAACGTTCCCTTCCAGATGCTTTCGGAACACTTTTGGAATGACTTGAATTCGGTCTTTGCAAAAGACGTGGGCGAGGCGTGGATTGCGGCAGACCCGCAGAATGCCGACCCCTATGCCCTGCTGGGAGCACACTATGCGGCACTAGACGATGAAATCGGCATTGAGAAACTGCTCCAGAATGCGGAAACAAATGGCGTCGATTTCAACACCATCGATACCAAGATCAAAACGAACTCGGATGGAACCTGCACGCTGACGGTACAGATTAATGATTTCCTGAAGGATGAATCGGGGCAATCGGCATCTGTAAGTGTCAAGGTTGATGCGAAAGACAACGCTAAGACGGTCACCCAAAAGGTGGCCGAGAAAGCAGCGGACAGCGCAGCAAGCAAGGTCGTGGAAAAAAGCGGACTCACCGGCGAAGCGGCCGGCATCGCAAATTCGATGGCTCAGGAGGCTCTCCGAAAGGGCCTCGGCAGCGCGGGAAGCGGACAGGGAACCGAATCGTCCGGGACAGTGACGGCGCCTACCTATGACCCGTCGCAGGACAGCGGCGAAAGCGATGATTTTGACTGGTCGCAGATTCAATCGGAGTTTGATAGTCTGAAAGACGAATTTCCGTCTTAAAAGTCGTGTGGAGGAATGTGCATGAATTATAACGAAACCAGTCAATGGGCGGCGGATCTTGGAAGCGGCTACAGTTCGATCCGACCTCTTGGCGAGGGCGGGATGGGCACACTGTACCGCGCGCACAAAGACAGTCTGGATGTTGATGTCGTCATCAAGCGTGTAAAACAGAAGTTCAAGGGACGGATGGACGAGCGCGCGGAGGCCAATATCCTCAAAACGTTGAAGCACAAGTATCTTCCGAGAATCTATGACGTGATTGAAAGCCCGAGCGGCTATGTCTATACTATCATGGACATGATACCGGGCGAGAACATGCAAAACTACGTCAAAACGCACGGCCCGGTCAGTCAGAAGCTTGCATACCGGTGGGCCTGCCAGCTCTGTGAGGTAATCGCCTATCTGCACTCGCAGGTACCTCCGATTCTGCACTGTGATATCAAGCCCAGCAATATTATGATAACGCCCAACGAAGATATCTGCGTCATCGATTTCAACACATCACTTGTTTTTTCAAAAGGCGTACTGGCAATTGGCGCAACGCCGGGCTATGCGGCACCGGAACAGTATACCCGTCCGGGAGCATCGCCCGATACGATCGAGACGGTTCCGCTTGAAGAAACCATGCCGCTGCGAGGATACAAAGATGCGTTCGCCTATCAGAATGTCAGATCCAACAAGGGCCCGTCCGGCAGAGGTGTGAGCAATTCTGTCACGGCGGCGCAAGCAACCAATGCGGGTGGTTATGGCACTATCAGCAAGAGGACGGACGTTTATGGCATCGGTGCGACTCTATACTATGCAATCACCGGGCAGCAGCCCGGCCATTCGCTGAAGGATGTTCGGCCCATCACGAGCTATAAACTCAAATTCAGCCGTAGCTTTTTGCTCATCATCGCCAGAGCGATGATGAAAAGGCAGGAAGAACGCTTCTGCGACGCACAGGAAATGCTCCGGGCACTGCAGGATATCCATGCAATTGACGGACGCTATAAAAAGGTGGTTCATTCTCAACGAGTTGTGGCGGCGGTCTCTCTTGTCCTTGCGGTATCAGGAACTTTGGCTATCCTGTTTGGCGTACAGCGAATCGGCGTGGAACGGTACGCCGCTTATGACGCCCTCGTGCGGAAAGGCCGGACGGCCGCCGATGAAATGCGCTTTGATGAGGCGGAGCAGGACCTGCAGCAGGCTATCGCGATTTACGATGACCAGTTGGAAGCATATGTGGAACAGGCAGTCCTTCTCTATCGGCAGGGAAAGTATCAGGAGTGCATCGATGCAGTGGAAACGACGCAGTCGCGTGAGCTGAAATATTACAGCAGACAGAGCGTGGCAAACCTGTACAACGTGGCAGCGGAGGCCTACTACGAGCTGGAAAGCTATGAATCGGCTGCGATGATGTACCAGAAAGCGATAGGATACTCTCCTGATATCCTGAGCTATTATCAGGGTGAGGCGACCGCCCTGATTCAGCTGGGCGATTATTCTGGCGCGGATGAGGTCCTTGCAGAGATGGTGAAAGCTGTCCCTGACGCCGAACAAAGCGGTGCCTATCAGGTCGTTCAAAGCGAGCTTCTGAGAAAACAGGGAGACCTGCCGGATGCGCTGGATGCCGCCCGTAAGGCAATCGGCTCGGCGGACGGCAACGACCAGCTTGCACGCGCGTACCGTCTGGCAGCATCGATCTGTGAGGATATCGGAGACTCCATGCTTTCGGAGGAAATCAATCTCCTGAATCAGGGCATTGAACAGCTCCCCGATGGATATTACAACGCGCTGGCCGGACAGCTGGCGTCCGCATATATTCGTCAGGCGGAAGCGACCGGGAATCCCGGCTATCAAAAAGATGCCTTGCGAACCTATCAGCAGCTGGAGAAAAACGGAAACACCACGCTGGAAGTCCGGCTGAATATCGCAATGTTGCAATATCAGCTACATGATTTCTCCAAAGCGATGGAGATGCTTCAGGCACTGAAAAACGATTACCCCAAGGACTACCGGGTGTATAAATGGCTCGCCTTTGTTCAGGGCGAACTTGATTTGCAGAACGGAGCATCCTACACGAAAACGCTGGGATATTACGAAACGGCTGCTGAACTCTATCGTGCAGAGCAGGCATCCGGCGTGTATGACCCGCAGATGGATGAGCTGGACCGCATGGCACGGAACAACTGGCAGTAAAAGAGGTGGAGAAAATGACGGTTGGACAAATCATGGTGGTGTGTGGTATCTGTCTGGTGCTGGTTGCTGTTTTATTGGCCGTGGTCGGGAGCGTTCTGCTACACAAAAAGAAGAAAATGGTTCTTCTTGAAATCGAACACGAATACCGCTGAGAAAGCAGGAAAAGGAACATGAAATATTGTGCCGCATATTATTCCGATATCGGAATACAGAAGGAAACGAATCAGGATTCTCTCCTTCTGGTGCAACGAGGTCAGACTCAGGACGATGAAGCTGTCCTCGCAGTGATCTGCGACGGCGTAGGTGGACTGAAAATGGGCGAGCGGAGTAGTGCAGCAGTTGTGACAGCTTTTCGTGACTGGTTTTATGAGCGTGTTTTGAAATTATATGTGCAGGAAACACCAGAGACAGAGCTGTTCGATGACTGGGACAATCTTATCCAATCGCTTCATATCCGGTTGAAAGACAACTCCGAAAAGGCCGGATTCCGCAGCGGAACGACAGTGGAAGCTGTTCTTTTTATGAAAGGTCGGTATTACATCTGCCATGTCGGAGATTGCCGGACATATATCATTTCGGATACCCTCACGCAACTTACGACAGATCATACCATCGTCCAGCGTGAACTTACCGAAGGAAAACTGACACCGGAACAGGCCCGGAAAGATTCGAGACAAAGCCTCCTGCTTCAGTGCGTGGGAGCGGGCAAAGACGTGAAACCGGATTATCTTTCCGGTGAGGTTCTGCCGCACCGGACGTTTCTGATCTGCTGCGACGGGTTTCGCCGCAAGGTGACAGAGGCTGAAATAAAAAAGAGCTGCAGGTATTCTTCCAAGGAGAAAAAGTTACATGAGGCTCTGGAAGAAACAGCACAGCTCTGCATGAAACGAAAAGAGACGGACAATATCACAGGCATCCTTATCAGCGCGGTCGGAGAGAAAAAAGGTCTTTTCCCATTATGGAAAAAGGCTACACAGACTGCGGGGAAAAAGGTAATAAAGGATATCTTGCTGGAACACTCTACTCCGGCGGATAAAATATTGTAAAACAAAGGAGACATTATTATGGAGGACAACAGAAAATTTGCAACATTCTTTGCGGATGCCCCCAAGGGTAAAAAAATTGGAGCGGTTCTTTCATGGATTGCAACGGTGATTTTGCTTGTGGCACTTTTTGTGCCGGGATATCAGCTGAGATACCAGATAAAAACGGAAAAGGGGACCTTTAAGGATATCCCTGCAACCATGACTTCTGAGCTTAAACAGATGAAAGAAGAAGCAAAGCTGAATTTTCAGTTCGGTGCGGGCACTACCTCCGATAAGATCGATGAATTCGTTGAAAAAGGCAGTACGAGTGTATTTTCCTATCTTGTCAGTCCCGATTTGCAGAAGGCAAGGCTGGTAAATCTTGGAACCATGAGTGATGCCCCGGATGATATCTCTAAAATTTGCGTGGCACTGTTGGTACTGTTCTTCGTGCTGGTCGTCGCAGCGGCTGTTGCTAGTGTGTTCACGATAAGCTGGTGCGCACTGGCGGCGAACCTGATTGGCATCATCGAGTTGCTGGCAGTGTACTTCTTTGTGTTTGCGGGTAAATTTTCCATCGATCCGACGGACACTTCGATAACCAGCCGTGTTGCCCCTGCGCTGACTATGATTCTGATTGTGCTCCTCGTACTGGCCGCAATCATGTCCGTGGCTTCCGTGATCGTTAGCTATGTGGTGCATGAAGACGAGGAAGCGTTCGTGGACGACTGGAACAGCAACGATCCGAGTCGGGATGCCGAGACGAATCTGGTCGATGACGGCAATGCCACAACCGTGCCGGCAACAGACAACTCGATGACAGTCGTGGCCTCTTTGATCCAGATGAACACGAACCGGAGTTTTGCAATTTACAATAACACGGAGGTTGTGATCGGCAAGGGTTCTCAGGCAAACATCATCGTCTCCAACCCGATCATCAGCCGTGCCCATGCGAAGATTAGCTGCCGCAATGGTGTCTGCACCATTCAGGACCTTGGCTCCAAAAATGGCACGTTCGTGGGCGACGAGAAAATTCTGGGCAGCAATACAGTGACGCTGGCGAATGGTATGTATATCACGCTCGGAAACGAAATCTTCCAGTTCAAAAACTGAGCCGGGAAAGTATTAGGACGGGGTGAGATAAAAGATGGCGGGTCTGGAAGAAAAACTTTGTCCCGTTTGCTTTCAGGAAGCGATGGAGCATGGGGAGTGTCGGAACTGCGGGTATCATGCAGAAGAATCTTCTGCAGTGAAAGACTATCTGGCACCGTTCACCATTCTGAAAGAAAAATACCTGTTGGGCAAGAGTTTGGGACAGGGCGGTTTCGGAATTACGTATCTTGCTGAGAATATGCAGAGCGGCCTACGCTGCTGCATCAAAGAGTACTTCCCGTCCGGTCTGCTTCAGGGGAGGACACCAGATGGTGCCCTCATCCTGGCAGATGAAGAAAACCGGCCTGAGTATGAAGAGGGAAAGCAGCAGTTCATTGAAGAAGCATGCGCCCTTCAGGAGCTTCGAGAAAATATCTCTGTCGTTGACATTCTGGATTTTTTTGAAGAAAACGGGACGGCATATTTTGCAATGGAGCTGATTGAGGGTTGCAATCTGCGGGTGTTCCGAAAAAATCATAATCCGAAGCAGACGCTCAAGATGGCACTCCAGATGCTGTTCCTGCTCGGAAGTTCACTGGCAGAAGTCCATCGTTTCGGCATGATCCACGGGGATATCAGCCCGGAAAATATCCTTATCACACAGGACGGTGAAATAAAGCTCATCGATTTCGGCGCGGCACGCTCGTTCCGTCAGGGGAGCGATAATAAAGAAAGAAAAATTTACCTGAAGCCGAACTACGCCCCTTACGAGCAGTATACGCAGAAACCGTGTCAGGGACCGTGGACGGACATTTACGCACTGGCCGCAACTTTCTACTTTATCGTGTCAGGGCGCAAGATGCTGGACGCACTGAGCCGTGCGAAAGGAGCCTCCTATCCCCCGTTGCACGAGCTGTGTCCCGCTGTCTCCCGACAGCTGTCGGACGTGATTGACAAGGCGTTGGCGTTCGACTACCACGACCGTTATCGCAGGATGCTTGATTTTCTGGATGCACTGGAACAGGTCGTCCGGCCGGAGGACTACGACATCGATTTGGGGGCACTGATGCCGAAATCAAAGGCATCGAAGCAGGCGGAAATTCATGTCGAGACTTCCGACGACTCGGAGAAGATGTGTCAGGTTGAGGAGCAGAATATGCCAGAGCCGAAGCGCCTGGCCGCATTCTTCCATCCGAAAAAACGCAGGCTGGCATATCTGGAGCTGACGATGCGGAAATCGGGTGGTCACATTTCCAGACGGCGGTGGATAATCGAGCCGAATCGCACGGTGAAGGTCGGGCGTTTGGCGACGAGCGACGTGATGATGCCAGCGGATAACCAGATCAGCCGGAATCACTGCGAGGTGTTTTACAACGAGCCCAAGCGGGAATTTATCGTCAGGGACCTGTCCAAATATGGCACCTATCTGGCGGACGGAAAGCCAATGGAAAAAGAAAAATCGTATACACTGAAAGATGGCGATATTTTTTGTGTCGTGTCGCCCGAGTACACATTCAAGGTGGTGATTGAAACGTGATGTCCCTGTTCAAGCGAAAAAAGGCAGGCGAGGAAGCCAATACCATTCCCGAAGCGATGGATGATATCACACAGACTCTTCTGATACCCGTAAAAGACGAAGGAGAAAAAACGATGTGTGCCGATGCCTATGAGACGAGTCAGGCGGAGATCGCCAGCTATACGTCGATTGGAACCCGGAAAAGCCAGCAGGATTCGATATGCTTTGATTTTGGGGATTTCTGCACAGTCTGCGCTGTGTGTGACGGTATGGGCGGGCTTACCGGGGGCGAACGTGCCAGCGCTTTGGCGGCGCATGGGGTAACGAGATACCTGCTGGAACACGCTCAGGCGGAAGATATTCCTACGGAGATGGGACGCGCAGCACTACGACTGAACGAGGAAGTCAAGAATCTCCGGGACCCGGCCAACCAGAAAATCGAAGCGGGGACGACTCTGACGACAGTGTTTCTCCGTAACGGGAAGCTGTTCTGGTGCAGTATAGGAGACAGCCATATTTACCTGTATAGAGATGGTACGCTAGAGCAGTTGAACATCGATCACAATTTTGGTGCCCAGCTTGACCAAATGGCACTGGAGGGCAGCATAACACAGGATGAGGCACTGCATCATCCGCAGCGTGCTGCTCTGACAAGCTATCTTGGGATTTCGGAGCTGACATTGATCAGCGGAAACCGGATGCCGTTCCAGCTTCGGAAGGGAGATGTGCTCATTCAATGCACGGACGGGCTGTACCGCTATCTGCCGGACAGCACTATGTGCAGAATTTTGGCCGTGACGGGAAATCTGAAACAGGCGGCGGAACAGATGGTCAAAACGGCACTTGCTGTTCCCGGAGGGCACGATAATACGTCGGTTCTATTGGCAAGATATAAAGGCTGAGATCGGAAAATTATAGAAAGAAAGGGGTGCAATAAAAAAACTGGAAGAAGGCACAAAATAAAAGGAGTGTTGCTTTATGGCAAACAGCAAACTTCAGATGCCCGCTAATTATATGGCACTGAACGAAAGTGAAATGTCTTGTGTTGAGGGCGGCGGTATCATTTCTCAGGTCTGCTATGCTTTCGGACGTATGTTCCGTAGCACCTACTACGATAAATGGGAAAGCGAATCCAAAACGCTTGAGCAGTCCCATGGTGCTGTCGTTTCCAAGAAAAACGGTGTATATACTTACTCCGATGGTTATACCCACACAATGTCTGGTGGCAGCAACTGGGGCTTTACCAGTCTCGGTGACTTCTTCTATGGAATCGGCGATCTGTTCGCTGCATTCTATCTGTAAATTCTAGGCTTCTGCGAAGTATCGCAGAGCTTTAACTTATGGCATTCTTCCAGTTTTTTTATTGCATCGCAAATTTCGGTAACTCAAGCAAAGGAATATCATTATGAAAAAATCTACTGCGGACCATATGCACAGAAAACGCCGTAAGAACAACTTGGTATGGCTCTTTGCCCTGCTTGGCATTCTTGTACTGTTTCTGGGAACGATTTTGGCTTTTTTGATTTTCAGCAATTTGTCGTCTAAGCCTACTGAAACTGTTCAAGAAGTCTCTGCGGTGAATGGAACAGGAATTGTTCTGCCGTCCCATTTTACGGAGCGAAAGATCACAAAAACCTTAAAAAAGCACTTCACACATCTATAATCTTCTGCCTGGCTGCCAGTATTAT
>OHZM01000434.1_pt1 | contig 12527 bp, 8 predicted proteins | sample 1580481 | NCBI WGS metagenome assembly OHZM01 (sample SAMEA3882506, study PRJEB24775) | human gut metagenome | biome: human-associated habitat; feature: intestine environment; material: feces | place: Netherlands | collected 2009/2010 | reverse complement strand
TTATAAAACAAGAGCTGTTACAACAAGGAGTTACTCCCCAACAGCTTATTTCCTATAATTTTGAAAATATGAGCTTCGCCAGGCTTTGCAATGCCCAGGCTCTTCATGATGAAATAATAAACAAAACCCAAGCTTTAACAGGAAAAATTTATCTTTTCTTTGATGAAATCCAAGAGGTAAAAGATTGGGAAAAATGTATTAATTCCTTACGTATAGAGCTTAATTGTGATATTTATATCACCGGTTCCAATGCCAAGCTCCTATCCGGTGAATTAGCCACTTATTTAGCAGGACGCTATGTAGAATTTGTTATTTATCCTTTTTCATTTTCTGAATTTATTGAGCTATATAATACTATACAGCCTAATACAAGTGAAGCAGACTGCTTCAAGAAATACCTGCACTTCGGAGGAATGCCCTATTTGGCAGCCCTGCAATATAACGAAGCTGCCTGCAAACAATATTTACAGGATGTATATACATCAGTAGAACTGAAAGATATTGTACGCCGCAACAATATACGTGATGTTGACATGCTTGAACGCATACTTACCTACATAACTGCAAATATCGGTACCATTTTTTCTGCAAATGTCCTTTCTAAATATTTGAAAAGCGAAGGACGCAGTATGGCAACAGAAACCATTATCAACTACGTTAAAGCCTGCACCGATGCTTTTCTGTTTTATCAGGTAAAACGTCAGGATGTACAAGGTAAAAAGCTGCTTGCTATCAACGAAAAATATTATGTCGCTGACCATGGCATCCGCGAAGCAGTCTTCGGCGGCAACATGAAGGATATCAATCTTATTTTAGAAAATATCGTTTATCTTGAGCTTTTACGCCGTGGTTATAAGGTGAGCATTGGCAAGGTAGATACCAAAGAAATTGATTTTATCTGTGAAAAACAAGAAAAAAAAATATATATTCAAGTTACGTACTTATTAGCTGCAGAAGAAACTATTCAACGTGAGTTCGGTGTTTACAATGAAATTACCGATAATTATCCGAAATATGTGCTTTCACTCGACGAATTCGATATGAGCCGTAATGGTATTATCCATAAAAACATCAGAGATTTTTTGACAGATTCCTCTATATAACTGTTTAGAAAAATACCAAATTTAACATTATCACAACCATTACGCATGCTCCTCAGCAGGATTTTTGCGTTCTGTAAAGAATTGTACATTATAGAGTATGCAATGCAAAACGCAATATAACTAATTGCCAAGGAGGAACCCTTATGGAATTAACCGCTGTTGCGCAGCTTCGCCGCATGGTGCTGGAGCATTTATCCCGCTACACCTGGAATAATGAGTTGCCTTACCACGTCTACGATATTCTGCAGGAGGTACGCGAGGACACTCCGCGCTACCGCTGCTGTGTTTATAAAGAAAGAGCCGTACTGAAAAACCGTATTGATATGGCGCTGGGCCAGGAGTGCTCCAGCAATATCATCGAGGCTGCCAAGCTGACGCTGAACGAGCCTGAGCGCACCGATTTGCCGATTATCGACGTGCTCCCCGCAGCCTGCGACCAATGCCCGATTGATGCTTATTACGTTACAGATATGTGCCGCCACTGCATCACCCACAAATGCATGAATAACTGCCCGAAAAAGGCTATCAGCATTATTCAAGACCGTGCCTTTATCGATAAAACGAAATGTATCGAATGCGGTCGCTGCAAGCAGATGTGCCCCTACGGTGCGATTATCGAAATCCATCGTCCCTGCGTGCGTGCCTGCGCCATCGGTGCCATCAGCATAGGTGAAAACCGTAAGGCTGTCATTGACCACGAAAAATGTGTTTCCTGCGGTGCCTGCCGCAATGCCTGCCCCTTCGGCGCTATCGACGAGCGCAGCAATATCATCCGCGTTATCCGCGAAATTCAGCAGGGCAAGCAGGTTATCGCCCTTGTGGCACCTTCTATCGTAGGCCAATACGGTCTGAAGATTACCATGGCACAAATTTACGAGGCACTGCAAAAAGCAGGCTTCGCTGAAGTTGTAGAGGTTGGCGTTGGTGCCGATATCACCAGCGTTAAGGAAGCAGAGGAATATCTGGAGAAGGTTCCTGCCAAGCAGGGCTTTATGACCAGCTCCTGCTGTCCTGCCTTTGTTAAGCTGATTAAAACACAGGTACCGGAGGCAGCCGACAATATTTCGGATACACCTTCTCCCATGCTCACCTGCGCTGAGCTGATTAAGGAAAAATATCCTTATGCAGTTACTGTGTTCATCGGTCCCTGCATCGCAAAAAAGGTGGAAGCACGCGAGCACCGCGAAACCATCAACTATGTGCTGACCTTTGAAGAGATTATGTGCATGCTGGAGGGCAAGGATATCAAATTTGCGGAAATGAGCGGTGATACTGCTTATGAACGCGATGCCTCCAAGCTTGGCCTGAGCTTCCCGCTGACGGCCGGCGTAAGCGCTGCTGTGCAGGATACGGTTGCCGCTATGGGCGGTGAGGTACATAATGCGCAATACTGCTCCGGACTGGACAAATGCCGCGACACCGTCAAGGCTGCTGCCGCAGGCAAGCTCGACTGTAGCTATATCGAAGGAATGGCCTGCTCCAACGGCTGTATCGACGGCCCCGCTGCCGTAGGTGACTTCCACATCACTAAGGTTGCCCTGACAAAATATGCTGCTGCGGCGCCAAATAAGCAGGCTGCCGAAGATAAGCACACAAAATAAAAACTTAAAGCCTATCCCTTCTGTCATACCGGCAGAGGGGATAGTTTGTTCATAGCAGGATTTTAGTCTGCTAAAATCATAGAGTACGCTTTACTGCGCACTAAAAGAACGGAGATTCCTAAGCAAATGCAAAACACTCGCTACATCGGTCACCTTGCTGCCCTCATTACGATTGCTACCTGGGGCACAACCTTTATTTCTACCAAGGTTTTACTTACCGGCTTTCAGCCATTGGAAATCCTTTTTTTCCGCTTTATGATGGCCTTTTTCGCCCTTTGGCTGGCCTATCCTAAAATGCTGAAAACAGATAAAAAGCAGGAGCCTGTTTTTATGGCAGCAGGCCTCTGCGGCATCTGCCTCTACTACCTTTTGGAAAACATCGCCCTGACCTATACGCAAGCCTCCAACGTTAGCGTAATCGGCAGCACAGCGCCTTTCTTTACCGCGCTGCTGGCGCATTATTTTATGCATTCTGCCGGCAGCTTAAGCAAGCAGTTCATCATCGGCTTTTTTATCGTGATGAGCGGTATTGCCTGCATCAGCTTCAACGGCGCAGCCATGCAGCTCAATCCCTTGGGTGATTTGCTGGCGATTTCTGCTGCCGTCGTGTGGGCGTTTTATGCTCTGCTGACGAAAAAAATCAGCAGCTACGGCTATCCTGTTATCCTCGCTACACGCAGAACCTTTTTCTACGGCATTCTCTTTATGCTCCCGGCGCTAGGTTTTCTGGATTTTGAGCTGAACCTTGCACGCTTCGCCAATACTACCTATCTTTTCAATATCGTCTTTCTGGGACTGGGCGCTTCTGCTCTCTGCTTCGTCACCTGGAATTTGGCAGTTAGGGAATTGGGGGCAGTAAAGGCCAGCGTTTATATTTATATGGTTCCTGTTATCACCGTCATTACCTCAGCAATTATCCTGCAGGAGAAAATCACGCTGCTGGTAGCACTCGGCACCATCCTGACGATGACCGGCCTGTTTATCTCAGAATACAGACCGAAGAAAAAAATACAGTAAGAAGGCAAACAAATACGCCCTAGGCATCAACAGCCTAAGGCGTATTTTTATTTATTCTGCATATAATAATTAATAAAGGTCTGCGCAACCTGCGACAGCTCTCTGCCCTTAACTATAGACAGCGTCATCTCCAGAAACAAGCGCTCATCCTTGATTTCCTTGCGGACCAGATTCGCCGGAAACAATTCTACAGCCGGTGCCGGTACAATTGCCACACCGGTATTTTTTTCTGCCCAGGCTATGGCCGAAAGCTTGGTAGTATTAATACTCATAACCTGCGGGAAAATGTGTGAATCCGAGCAAACAGAAAAAAACAGCTCAGAACAGCCACGCGACAGACATAACGGAATGTCCTCCAAATCATCCAGCAGGATATTAGGCTTATCATTTTTCAGATACGGGCTATCCTTATGAAAAAGCGCAACCAGACGCTCTTTACGGCTGAACAGCGTTTCAAAGCGTTTAGACTGCTTTAGGGGTGCATTGGCAATGCCTATTTCCGTTTTCCCCTCCAAAAGCTGCTGGGTTTGTTCGTCAATCGGCACCTCATACAGCTCATAATTAATATGCGGAAACTCTCTGTAAAAATCACTCAAAAAGTTTTTAATAAAGTTTATTGACATCGAAGGTGACAGACTGATGCGCAGCGTACCGCTAAAGCCTGCCTGACAGTCAACTATCTCCTTCAGAGCGCTGTTTTCTGCCGAGCAGATATACTTAGCCTTATTATATAAAATACAGCCTGCATCCGTAAGCTCAATGCTGTGACCGCCACGGCGCACATGCAGCAGCTGCGTACCAAAACGCTTCTGCAACACCTTAAGCTGATTACTCAGCGCCGGTTGGGCAATCGCTATCTGCTTAGCTGCGGCAGAAATACTGCCGGCCTCAACTATGGCAATAAAATTGCGGTAATATTCTATGTCCATATATAGTTCTCCTTTACTTCTCTCTGCCTTTATTATACTATACAGCAATATTTCTGAGTACTTTTTTAGTTTTTAAAATTAAATTTTTCATAAAACCAATGACAGCATATGCAAAACGCATATAACTCCAATAGATTATTTTTATAAGTGATTAGGAATAAACGCATAAGTTTTTCGTTTTTTTCTAAAAACAGACAACTATATATCATGAATTATCCTGTTCCCGCATCAAAGAACGAGTTAACGTATATGCATTTTTTATATGTAAAATGTATTTTCCGTATTTTACTTTATATGTTGATAGATTTAAACTGTAAGCAGATAAGGAAATTTCCAAAAAAGAAAAGAGGTTTTTAAAATGCTGGATGCAACACGTTTGCGCACCCCCTGCCTATTTGACAAAATAGTCAGCGCGGACGAAGCAGCCACACTGATTACCGACGGTATGAATGTCGGTGTCAGCGGCTTCACCCCCTCTGGCTATCCTAAGAAAACCACACTTGCTCTCGCTAAAGCCATCAAGGCCGGCAAAAAATGCCGTATCAATATTTGGAGCGGTGCTTCCGTCGGACCGGAAATCGAAGAAACACTTGCCGAAGTCGGCGGTATCAGCGGACGCATGCCTTATTATGCAGCCTCCAACAAAATACTCAGCCGCCAGATCAACACCGGCAGCGTAACCTATATTGATCAGCATTTAAGCCACTTTGCCCAACAAATCGACTACGGCTTTTACGGCGATGTTGATGTTGCAATCGTTGAAGCCGCTGCTATTAATGCAGACGGCAGCATTGTTCTCGGTTCCGGTGTTGGCAACACGCCTATGCTTGTAAAGCATGCAAAAAAAATTATCGTTGAGGTCAACACATCTATCCCGCTGACGCTGGAGGGAATGCACGATATTTACATCTGCAGCAAACCACCAGAGCGCACCGAAATTCCTATTTACCATGTCGGCGACCGCATCGGTTCTCCTTATGTAAGCTGCGGACTTGACAGAATTACCTGCATCGTCGAATCAGACATTGTCGACCATGTACGCAATTTAAGCGCTCCTGATGAAGCAAGCAAAAAAATTGCCGCTAACCTGGTTGATTTTTTGGAGCACGAGCAGCGCCACGGCCGTCTGCCACAGCAAATGCTGCCGTTGCAGTCCGGCGTAGGAAACATAGCCAATGCTGTATTAATGGGTTTGGCAGAATCTAAATTTGATAATCTTACTATGTACTCGGAGATTTTGCAAGATTCTGTTTTTAAGCTGATCAAATGCGGTAAAGTTACCCAAGCCTCCGGCTGTGCCTTCACCCCATCGCCGACAGTTTGGGAGATGTATAAAGAAGATCCCGAGCTCTACCGTAATCGCATTGTTCTGCGCCCGCTCGACATCAGCAATAATCCGGAGGTCATCCGCCGCCTCGGCGTTATCTCCATGAATACACCGCTTGAATTTGATATTTACGGTCAGGCAAATTCTACCCATGTTATGGGCAACCGTATGATGAACGGTATCGGCGGCAGCGGAGATTATATGCGCAACGGTTACCTGACAATATTCTCTACCCCATCAACTGCCAAAGGCGGTAATATCTCGAGCGTAGTTCCCATGGTTTCACACGCAGATCATACCGAACATGATACGATGGTTTTTATTACCGAGCAAGGTGTAGCCGATACCCGCGGTCTGAGTCCTCTAAAACGGGCCAAACTGATTATCGAAAAATGCGCCCACCCCGATTTCAGGGAACAGCTTTATGATTACCTGAAAATGGCGCAAAGAAAAAACGGCCATGAGCCTGTTGATTTGGAACACGCCTTCGACATGCACATAGCGTTAGAAAAAACAGGCACGATGAAAGAGAAATCCAAGGAGGAAAATCATTATGACTACACGAGAAAATTTACAGCTTAGCTTAGATGCCTATGATGCCAAGGTTGCCAAGGCAATCGCAAAATTCCCTGAACGGCAGCATTTAAGAGAAAAGCGCTTATATACACCCTTAGATATCGATGAAAACTTTGATTATAACAGTAAACTCGGCTTTCCCGGTCAGTATCCCTTCACCCGTGGCGTACAGCCCACAATGTACAGAGGCCGCCTGTGGACTATGCGTGCTTATGCAGGCTTTGCCACTGCCGAAGAAACCAATGCCCGTTACAAGTATTTGCTGCAGGCAGGGCAAACCGGTCTTTCCGTAGCTATGGATTTACCGACACAAATCGGTCTGGACAGCGACGCACCGTTATCCGAAGGCGAAGTAGGCAAGGTTGGCGTAGCAATTGATTCTCTCGCTGACATGGAAAAGCTTTTTGAGGGCATTCCGCTGGATAAGGTCAGCACATCGATGACCATCAACGGTCCGGCAGCCGTACTTTTGGCAATGTATGTTGCTGTTGCCGAAAAGCAGGGCGTAAAGCCTGAGCAGCTGAAGGGCACTATTCAAAACGATATCCTCAAGGAATATATCGCCCGTGGGACCTATATCTTCCCGCCACGTCCTTCCATGCGCCTGATTACAGATACCTTTGCTTATTGCTCGCAGAATATCCCAAAATGGAATACTATCAGTGTTGGCGCTTATCACATCCGCGAAGCAGGTGCTTCCGAGGTACAGGAAATCGCTTTTGCCTTCGCTAATGCCATGGCCTATATTGATGCTGCAATCAAAGCAGGCCAAAAGGTTGATGATTTTGCTCCCGGCATCAGTTGGATTTTTACCGCAGGCCTGAATTTCTTCTCTGAAATAGCCAAATTCCGCGCTGCCCGCCGCTTGTGGGCACGCATCATGAAAGAGCGTTACGGAGCCACCGTTCCCAAGGCACAGATGCTGCGCGTACACGTTCATACCGCAGGCAGCGTGCTGACAGCACAGCAGCCTTTGAACAACGTTGCCCGCATTACCTGGCAGGCTATGTCTGCTGTACTTGCAGGCATTCAGTCGATGGCCTGCTGCGCGTATGACGAAGCCATTGCCCTCCCGACGGAAGAAAGTGCAACTCTTGCACTGCGTACCCAACAGCTCATCGCTTACGAAAGCGGTGTTGCCGACACTATCGACCCCATGGCCGGTTCCTATTATGTTGAAGCACTCACTGACAAATTTGAAAAAGAAGCTTATGAATACATCCAAAAAATTGATGCCATGGGCGGTGCGGTTGCTGCTATCGAACAAGGCTATATGCAAGGTGAAATGGCTGCCCATGCCTACGAATATCAGACAGATATTGAAAAAGGCAAGCGTACAGTCATCGGTGTCAACAAATTTGCAGACAATAAGGCTGTCAAAACAAATGATGTTATTACGGCAGATTTAAGCGTTGCGGAACGTCAGATTGCCCGTGTAAATCAAATGAAGGCTCACCGTGACCAGCACGCAGTAGATTCTTCCCTGAAAGCTCTGAAGGAAGCTGCCAAGGGTGAAGCTAACCTTATGCCTTATCTGATTGATGCTGTTAAAACCTATGCAACCTTAGGCGAAATCTGCGGCGTACTGCGCGAGGTTTTCGGAGAATACCAGCAGGGAGGTAATTTGTTTTAAGGCTAAGGCAGGTGTTCACGTTGCATTTGGCGAATACCATGGCAATAGTTAAAATTAAAGCAAAGGCAGGTATTAACAATGACAACTAAAGCATTAGCAAAATTTACCGCAGAATTGTGCTACGAAAAGCTTTCTGCTCACAGCATCGAAATGGCTAAAAAATGTCTGTTGGACTGGCTGGGAATTGCTATCCGCGGTTCGCAGGAAAAACCTGTACGTATTATACATGATGTTATCCTGCAAGGTGATGCACCACAGGCGAATATTTTCGGCAGCCTTCCCGCCAAAAAGGCCAGTGCCCTGAACGCAGCCTTTATCAACAGCGCTGCTTCCCACAGTCTGGACTTCGATGACCTGCATAACCCGTCTATTATCCATCCGGCCTGCGTTGTTGTTTCTCCCGCGCTGCCTGTCTGCGAGGCAGAACACAAAAGCGGTAAGCAGCTCATCGCAGCAATTTGTGCAGGCTACGAAGCAAGCGGGCGCGTAGGCGAAGCAGTTATCCCGGAATCCTACTTCTTTTGGCATACTACCGGTACCGCAGGCACCATCGCCGCCGGTGCTGCTGCCGCCAACGCTCTCGGTCTTGACGCACAGCAGACACTGATGTGCTACGGCAGCGCCGGTACCCAGGCAGCAGGCCTGTGGGAGTTTTTAAAAGAGGGTGCCATGAGCAAGCCGCTGCACACAGGAAAGGCTTCCTACAGCGGTGTCCTCAGCGCTTATCTGTCGCAGAAGGGTTTTACTGCAGCCAGTGAAATTTTAGAAGGCGAAAAGGGCTTCTGCCGTGCCATGGTCAAAGAACCGCATTTGGAAAAACTTACCGAAAACATGAGCATCGACAAGCTGAAAATCGACATCAACTCCTTCAAGCCCTACGCCTGCTGCAAGCATGCTCACGCAGCTCTTTACGCCATTCAAGAGCTGCGCAAGGCTCATTCCCTGCAGCCCAAGGATATCGCTGAAATTAAGCTGTACGTCAATGATATTACGAACTATCTGATTAATAATCCGCAGCCGCAAACTCCCTACGGCGGCAAATTCAGTATTCAATATTGCTCCGCTGCTATGCTGAAGTTCGGCGAAGTAGGCATTGCGCAGTTCAGCGAGGAATGTATCCATAACAAAGAGCTTATGAATTTAATGCAGCGCATCAAGGTTATCCGTGATGAGGCTATGGAACAGCTTCATGCAGCAGATGCTTCCAAGCTGGCTTCCAGAGTAGAAATCCAGCTGCAAAACGGACAAACACTTACAATGCAGGTTGATTATCCTAAGGGAGATCCGGAAAATCCTCTGACTTGGGAGGAGCTCTGCGCCAAGTTTATGAGCCTTGCCGTACCTGTTTACGGTGAAGCAAAGGCATTACGTTTACAAAATTGGGTAGCAAGCCTTGAGCAATGCAACGACGTTGCCCAAGCGCTGGACGCCTGTCTAAAGGAGGAATGATTTATGCAACCGGAAGAAATTATCCGAAGCGTAAAAGATATCTACACGCATAACGCTTTTATGCAGCACTGCGGCATAAAGGTTCACAGCATCAGCTGCGGCAAAGCTGCAGTCGTCCTGCGCATCGACCCTGCTATCCACACAAACCTTAACGGCAAGCTGCACGGAGGCTTGCTTACAACACTGGTGGATAATGCCACCGGCATCGCCTGCGCCGCTATGGGCAAGCGCGTGGTTACGGTATCGATGACCGTAGATTTCATCAAGAGCGCTCCTTCCGGTGCAATGGTAGAAGCACAGGCTGAGGTTGTTTCGCATAATGACCAGTTGATTACTATGCAGATTCATGTATATGATACTGATGCAGATACACTGCTGGCTACCGGCAGCTGCTGTATGCTGACGATTGCCGACTTCCCCGGAATTCCGGAAAAATGGTAAGTGTCAGCTTCGCAAGCAGTCTATAAAGCGTATACCATAACAGCTTAACTGCTTTCGTTACAATGTAAAAAGGCGTTCTCCCCTGCGGGAGAACGCCTTTACTGTAAGCAAAAACTCTTTATCAAATTCATTCCGCCTTAATTGTTTCAACCTGCTCAACGGAAAGTGAAGTAGCCTTAGCAATATCCTCTACAGATAATCCCATACTTAAAAGACGCTTTGCAGTTGCAGTCTTTTCTTCTGCCTTGCCTTCGGCGAGACCTTCTGCCTTACCTTCGGCAAGACCTTCTGCTTTGCCTTCGGCATGTGCTTCGTCACGCAGGTCTTTCATACGCATTTCGTAAGTCATATAGGCATCCCTCACTTTCTTATCATTTTTAATTTCTACAATCGTGTCAGCAACCTCACGTGTAAAATTACTGTTAATAGTATTGCTGTTGATGTAGTCAAACAGACTTTGAATGTCCGGTGACACATCACCTTTGGTTCCCAAGGTATTGAGAAACATAATAACTGCTTCATCTGCCAATTCAATATTCATGTTTTCCAGACAACGCTTCTTAAAGGTATAAATACGCTGAGAATCCTGAAAAAAATCAAACAGACAGAAGAAAATTATATACGTAGGAGATAATTCGTCATAATCCTGACCTTTTTGCAGCATATCCGTATCAAGCATAGCCTGATAGTAGCGAGTACGCTTAGGCAACAGAAATTTTCCTGTAGCACGATTAACAGGATTCTTTACCTGCATTTCCAAATTGTAATGAGTATTGGCAGCATCTGCAATTCTAACATCCAAACGAATACCATGGCTGTCAGGATAAACATCAATAGTCTGCTCTGCTTCAAGATAGGTAATATCTGCAATTTGGGTGTGTAAAAGTTCCTCCAGAATATGCTTGCAGATGCGTTTTCTGAGCATAACGTGCTTGAAAAGAAAATCGTTAGACAGAGTCAGCTTATCGAGATTAGAGATTTGCTTTTGCATATGTTTCCTCCTTTGATTATAGCATAATTTGCAGTAAAAATATATAAGCCGGCAATTGCGACTGACATAAAGGAAAAGGCGCCTGCCGAAAGCTCGACAGGCGCCACTGGTCCGCACGACCAGGCATAAGCTCCGCCAAAATGCGGCTACCTATGCAACTAAGGTAATTATAACACAGAAGCACTTTAAAAACAATAGTTCGTTAAATAAAAAATATTATTATACTCAGGGCATATTTCATTACTGCAAAAGGCGTTCTCCCCTGCGGGAGAACGCCTTTACTGTTTACTGAACTTTATTCACTTGTCACTGCCGACAATTTATTTTACCAGCTTGTTGCCGTAATGGTCGCGCTCGCCTTTAGTATCGTTTACGCGTACACGTTCGATCTTATCGCGATCGCCATCTTCACCGCTAATGCGGTCTACACGGATGCGGCCCAATTCAGGCTCAAATTCTTTGATGATCTTTTCTTCCAGAGCTGCGCCGTTTTCGATTGCACGATAGAGCATTGCAGCAAATTCATAACGAGTCATCAGGCGGTCACCGCCGAAGTTGCCGTCAGGATAGCCTTCGATGTAGCCGTTGCCTGCCAGCTTAGCGATGTATTCATATGCCCAGTGGTTAGCCGGAACATCCGGGAAGAGTTTGGTCTTGGTTTCATCCAGCATACCGAATGCTTTTTCCATCTTAGCCATCTTGGCGCCCATTACTGCCAGCTGACCGCGGAGGTCGATAACCTCGCGTGCCAGAGCGGTACGGCTGTTGCTTACATGGTTGGTGCGGTCCAGAGCAAAGGATACGCCTGCGTTAATCATGTTTTCGCCGTTGCCTACAGTACCTGCAACACTGAACATTACCTTTTCATCAGGACGATAGTAAGCGCCGATTGCAGCAGCGTTTTCGCCTGCATAGTTGCCATAGCCTGCGGAGAAGGTCAGTTTGTCGTCCGGATCAAAGTCCATCGGATGCAGGGCTGCCAGAGCTGCTGCGCCTGCGCCAACCTTGTTTACACGGCTGCCAAGCTTGTTGATGCGGTTGGTGTTGCTGATGACTTGGTTTTCAACACCATCAATGCGGTTGTTGATATCTGCTTTTGCTTGATGTAGCTGACCGCCATTGATTGCGTCTTTGGAATCTTTTTCCACCTTACCGTCTGATACGTTGGTAACTTTTTGGTCATTAGCATTCAGGCCGTCAGCACTGATATAGGTTTTGTCGCCAACTTTAACACCATCATCGCTGATGGAGGTCTTGCCAGCAGTTACAGCGTTTTCAGTTACACTAACCTTTTCACCAACCTTCAGGCCGTCTTTGTTCATTACAGTTTGGTCAGCTTTAAAGGTATTGGCGGTTACGCTGTTAACATTGATATCGTCTGCCAGTTTAACATTATAATTCTTGCCACCGTCAGCATTGATAGTAGGATCTTCTACAACGATGTTACCGCTACCGCTAAC
>OHZM01000431.1_pt1 | contig 12613 bp, 13 predicted proteins | sample 1580481 | NCBI WGS metagenome assembly OHZM01 (sample SAMEA3882506, study PRJEB24775) | human gut metagenome | biome: human-associated habitat; feature: intestine environment; material: feces | place: Netherlands | collected 2009/2010 | reverse complement strand
ATTCGGCACGGGCACGACCAGATCGCCGGGCTTGTAGTGACCCGTCGGGTCAAAGACGACCCTTGCGACGCATTCGTGTATCAGCGCCATGGGCAGCTTGGCCTTGAGAGCCTCACGGCTGCGGTTGCCGAGGTAATAGCGCTGATCCGCCTTGCATATCGAGAGATACTCGGGGCGCATGATAACATTATTTTTAAGATCCGGCTCGGTGCAGGCGATGTCTATCATCCCCGGCGCCACAAGCCTGTAAACAGCGTTAATCATCGCAGTCCTTGCCTTTCAGAAGCGTTTTGGCGACCTTGAGGTCGTAGGGGTAGGTTATCTTGATGTTGAATATCTCGCCCTCCACCATGTAGACGGGCTTGCTTTTGATGGAGAATATCTTGCAGGCGTCGGTGAGGATAGCTTTCTCGTCCTCGCTGAGACTTGAGAGCACTCTCTCAAGCTCCTTGAGGCGGAATGACTGCGGGGTCTGACCCTGATACATCTTGCTGCGCTCGGGGATGGAGCTTATCATGCTGCCGTCCTCGCTGGCGACGATGGTATCGGTCGCAGGTATGACCGTGTCGCAGGCGCCGTATTTCTCCGCCGCTTCGACATTCTCGCAGATTATCCTGTGGGTGAGGAACGGGCGGACCGCGTCGTGAGTGACGATTATAGTGTTCTCGTCGGTCTCGCAGTTCTCCTCGATATAGGCTATGGCGCTCTCGAGGGTGCCGTTTCTGGTCGCGCCGCCCGCAATGACGGTTATCTTTTTGCCGTCGGGCAGGTGCTTTGCGACGAGATCCCTCGTGTGGGCTACCCACGCCTTGGGGCAGAGCACAAGGATCTCATCTATCTTATCGTTGATGAAGAATTTCTCTATGGTGTGGATGATAACGGGCTTCGTACCCAGCTCGAGATATTGCTTCGGGGTATCCGAATTGCCCATGCGGCTGCCGATGCCGCCTGCGAATATCGCTGCGATTACCATTCTGATCGTCCTTCCTTATTTCTTTTTGACCATTTCGTTGTATTGAGCGCATATCTCCTCGGCGCTGCCGCTCGCAATGAGCCTGCCGTGGTCGAGAATTATTGCCTTGTTGCAGATGTTGAGCACCTGCTCCACGCTGTGGGAGACAAAGAGCACCGTGATGCCCTTGTCAAACATCGAGCGTATCTTGGCCTCGCTCTTCTTCCTGAATTTTGCGTCGCCGACCGAGAGCACTTCGTCGAGAATGAGTATCTCCGGCTCGACGGCGGTGGCTATCGCGAATCCGAGCCTCGCCCTCATGCCGGAGGAATAATTCTTGACCGGCACCTCGATGAAGTCGCCCAGCTCTGAAAATTCGACTATCTGGTCGTACTTCGACTCGATAAATTTCCTCGGGTAGCCCATGGTGGCGCCGTAGAGGAAGACATTCTCCTTGCCGGAGTAATTCATGTCGAAGCCTGCGCCGAGCTCAAGCATCGGGGCGATGATTCCGTTGACCCTGACCTTGCCGTCGGTGGGCTTGAGCACGCCGGCGATCACCTTGAGCAGGGTGGATTTGCCCGCCCCGTTGAAGCCGAGCACGCCGACCCTGTCGCCCTTTTCGACGGTGAAGGAAATATCCCTGAGCGCCCAGAATTCGGTGAAATGCAGCTTGCGTGTCACGAGCTTTATAAAATATTCTTTAAGGTTATCGACTTTTTCTTTGTTGAGATTGAACATCATGCTCATATTCTCAACCACAATTGCGGGTTTGCCCATAAGTCTTTCCTTTCGTCAGATATAAAGAATGAATTTATCCTGCTTCTTATAGAAAAGCACGAGGCCGATTATCACCGTCAGCAGCGCAAAGCCGAGGGAGTAGACAAGGTGATGAATGTTTATCATCTTGCCGTAGAGTACGCAGGAGCGGAACATCTCGGTTATCGAATAGAGCGGATTCGCCATAAGCGCCATTTTGATGACCTTGCTCTGAATTTTTAAGCCCTCGATATTATAGAATATCGGGGTCATGTAAAACAGCAGCATACAAAATACTTCGTAAAGATACTCGATATCCTTGAAGAATACCTCGAGGGTGCAGAGAATAAGACCCACACCGACCGAGAGCATCAGAAGTATCAGCACGGGCACAAAGACCAGAAAAATATACGGCGTGATGTGCGGCGGATTCTTTGAGAAGAAGTAGAAATAGACTATAAAGCAAACGAGCACCAGCAGCGAGATGAGGAAGGTCACAAACGTCGAGATGACGTTTGACAGCGGGTAGATGTACTTCGGCACATAGACCTTCTTTATCACCGAGGAGCTGTTGCGTATCGAGCGCATCGCCCGCTTGGTGGACTGGGAATAGAACTCATACAGCAGCCTGCCGCAGAGCAGGTAAATGGGGTAGTTGACCGTCTGCGACGATCTGCCGAAGGGACCGCTGAATACGGCAACGAGCACTATGGTGGTCAGCAGCGGCTGGAGAAAGGTCCAGAATATGCCGAGCACGGAGTTGCGGTATTGCAGCTTTATGTTTTTGCGGACTATCTCATAGAGCAGATAGCGGTATTTATAGAAATTATTCAGGTATTTTTTCATGGCGTTTTTCCTTTATTTCGCAAAGCCCCATTTGGAGTAATAACGGAGCATGGAATTGATCTGGATCAGCTTGAGGCGGAAATTCTTTTTGGATTCCCTGCCCCATTCGTGATAGACCGTTGCGCCGGGGTAATAGACGGTGCGGCTTCTTGCGTTGACCTCGCGGGTCAGGTCGCAGTCCTCAAAATACATGAAGTACCGTTTGTCAAATCCGCCTATCTCACGGAAAAGCTCCGTGCGGATAAACATGAAGCAGCCCGTGGCGTTCTCGATATCGACGGGCTTCGTGAGGTCACGGTCGAGCATTGCGTATTCGCGCAGGGTCTTGCCCGGCTCGCCGCTGCCCCTGAGCCTGCTTGCGATGAGGTAATGCAGGGCGGGGCACTTCTTGCCGAGGATCTGAAGCCTGCCGTCGGGGAACCTGATCTCGGGCGAGAGCATACCGATATCGGGGTGCTGCTCCATATAGTCGCCGAGGATGGATATAACGTCGTCCTTGACGATAATGTCGGGGTTGATTATGACGTGATAATCGGAGTCGAGCCTGTCCATAATAAGGTCATGCCCAGCGCCGAAGCCGACATTGGAGCCGCTTTTGATAACGGTAACTTCGGGGTAAGTCTTTTCTATATGCTCCGTGGTGCCGTCAGTGGAGCCGTTATCGACCACATAGAGGCGGAACGGAGCTTCGGTGCATCTTAAAAGCGAGCCTATGGCATTGTCGATGGTCGCAATATTATTATAGGTCACGATGCAGCCCGTTACGGTTTTATTCATTTATTACGATTCCTTTCCAAGGCACAAATTGGAAATTTACACTTTCAGCAGCGCTGATATTATTCTCAGCCGCCAGAGCAGCTTTTGCTTCGCCGTGGTGCTGCCGCCGGTCACATTGTCGCCGTGGCGGCGCCAGAGTATCAGCGGCTCGCCGACAAGGGCGACCTTGCGGCGCCTCTTGAGCGCGACAAGGGCTATCCACCAGTCGTGCATCGGTATCCCCTCGGGGAAAGGGAGAGACTCGAGCATGACTTCTCGAGTGAACGCCATGCAGCAGCCGACGAAGGAGTTTTTGACGATATTGCGCAGGTATGAGGCGTTGGAGCCGTGGAGCGCGAAGTAGGAGCGCTCGGTCACGTTGAGACGCGAGTCCGTGACGCTTGCGTCATGGAGCACGAGCTCCGCTCCGCCCTCGAATTCCCGCATGACCCTCTCGACCTTGCCGGGCAGCCACACATCGTCCTGATCGCTCAGGAAGATGACGTCGCCGGTGCAGCGGCGCAGGGCGCTCTCAAAATTTGCGATAACGCCCTTGCCGGGGCCCTCGAAGTAGCGAACCCTGCCGTCGCTCTCGATAAAGGGGAGGGCTGCGGCCTTGGTGCTGCCGTCGGGGCGGTCGTCGGAGACTATCACTTCGTCGTTTTCGCCGAGCTGACCCAGGATGGAGGTGAGCTGCTCGGCGATATATTCACCGCCGTTGTAGGCGGCGAGTGCGACAGAGATCTTCATATCAATAGAGCTTTGCGCCGGCGGGGATGTGGTTATCCACCATCAGCAGGTGGAGCTTCTCCTCGCCCTCCTCCTCATGGATGGCGCTGAGCAGCATTCCGCAGGACTCGATGCCCATCATCGCTCTCGGCGGGAGGTTGACAATGGCGATAAGGGTCTTGCCGATAAGCTCCTCCGGCTCATAGAAGGCGTGGATGCCGCTGAGGATCGTGCGATCCTTGCCGGTGCCGTCGTCGAGGGTGAATTGCAGCAGCTTCTTGCTCTTGGGCACTGCCGAGCATTCCTTGACCTTGACGGCTCTGAAATCGGACTTGCTGAAAGTATCGAAATCTACAAATTCTTCAAAGAGAGGCTCGATCTTGACCTTGGAGAAGTCAATGACCTCCTCCTCGGCGGGCTGAGCGGCTTCTTCAGCGGTTTCGGCAGCCTTTGCGGGGGCCTTGGGGGCGTCCGAGCCGCCGAGCGACTTCATGGTCGGGAAGAGCAGCACGTCTCTGATGGCTGCGGAGTCGGTCAGCAGCATGCAGAGCCTGTCGATGCCGTAGCCGATGCCGCCTGTCGGGGGCATACCGTATTCGAGAGCCATGAGGAAGTCCTCATCGGTGGTGTTGGCCTCTTCATCACCCTTGGAGAGAAGTATCTCCTGAGCCTTGAAGCGCTCTCTCTGGTCTATCGGGTCGTTGAGCTCGGAGTAGGCGTTCGCCATCTCCCAGCCGTTCATAAAGAACTCAAAACGCTCGACATAATCGGGATCCTCGGGCTTTCTCTTGGTCAGCGGCGAGATCTCGACGGGGTGATCCATGACGAAGGTGGGCTGGATAAGATGCTCCTCTGCGAACTCCTCAAAGAAGAGGGAGAGGATATCGCCCTTGCCGTGCCTCTCTTCATACTCGACCTTGTGGGCGTCGGCGCAGGCTCGGGCGTCCTCAAGGGTCTTTATCTCGTTCCAGTCAACGCCGGCATACTTCTTGACGGCGTCGACCATCGTGATGCGCTCAAAGGGCTTGCCGAGATCCATCTCGATGCCGTTATAGGTGATCGTGGTGGTGCCGAGCACGTTCTGAGCCACGGTGCGGTAGAGATTCTCGGTCAGATCCATCATACCGTGGTAATCGGTGTAGGCCTGATAAAGCTCCATGAGGGTGAATTCGGGGTTGTGCCTTGTGTCAAGACCCTCGTTTCTGAAAACGCGGCCGATCTCGTAGACCTTCTCCATGCCGCCGACTATCAGCCTCTTGAGGTAAAGCTCAAGGGAGATGCGCAGCTTGAGATCCTCGTCCAGAGCGTTAAAGTGAGTTTCAAACGGTCTTGCCGCCGCGCCGCCGGCATTGGCGACTAGCATCGGGGTCTCGACCTCGATAAAGCCCTGGGCGTCAAGGAATTTCCTTATCTCACGGATTATGAGCGAACGCTTGACGAAGGTATCCCTGACCTCGGGGTTCATAATGAGGTCGAGGTAACGCCTGCGGTAGCGCACGTCGGTGTTGGTAAGGCCGTGGAACTTCTCGGGCAGCGGCAGCAGCGACTTTGAGAGCAGCCGCAGCGACTTCGCGTGAATGGATATCTCGCCTCTGCGGGTCTTGAAGACAAAGCCCTTGACCTCGATGATATCGCCGATATCCCACTTTTTGAAGTCGGCGAATACATCCTCGCCGACCTCGTCTATCTTGACATAGACCTGCATTCTGCCGTTACGGTCGCGCACGTCGATGAAGTTTGCCTTGCCCATGTCGCGGCGGCTCATCATCCTGCCGCAGATGCACACATCTTTATTCTCCAGCTCCTCGAAGCGCTCGGCTATCTCGTTGCTGTGGATATTCTGGTCGGCCGTGGTGACGGTGAATGGATCCTTGCCCGCCGCACGCATGGCGTTGAGCTTGTCAACTCTTATCTGTCTCAGCTCGTTTACGTCCTGCTCCTGCTCGGGAGCGGCGTTTATCTTTTCTTCAGCCATTTATTTCAATCCTTTCTTTGATACTTTTTTAAAGCGCAAAAGCGATAGGCGGAGCCGACGGCTCCGGTCCCCATCGCTGATTATTTACGGTCTTACTTGGAGATAGCAAGTATCTTCATCTCAATGACCTTGCCGGTCGGGGTGTTGACGCTCACAACGTCGCCGACCTTCTTGCCCATAATGGCAGAGCCGACGGGCGAAAGGTCGGATATGATGCCGTTATCAATATCGCTCTTGCCGAGGATCTTGTATTCGACCTCCTCTTCATAATCCATGTCATAGAGCTTGACCTTGGAGCCGATGTGGATGGACTCGGTGGTGAGCTCCTTTTCGTCGAGGATCTTGGCGTTGCGAAGGTCGGCCTCGAGCTTGGCTATCTCAGCCTCCATCTTGGCCTGTTCGTTCATTGCCTCATCGTATTCCGCATTCTCAGAAAGGTCGCCGTGTGAGCGGGCTTCCTTGATCTTCTCGGCGATATCGTCTCTGCCCTCGGTCTTGAGCCTGTTGAGCTCGGCGCTGAGTTTGTTATAATCTTCACGGGTAAATACTGTCTGCTTTTCCATATTGACATATCTCCTTTGATTTAAGTCGTCGTCATTCCCATATTATATATAAAATATATATAAAAGTCAAGGCTTTATTTTACAATGAACCCCCGCAGGCAGGCGGCGGGGTCGGCTTCGGCGCGGTCACGCCCGCCGATCTCGATATCGGAGCACACGGCTTTTGAGTATTCGCCGCTGCCGCACAGCTCCGAGAGAGCGCCCGCAAAGTCGGCAGGGTCGACCCCCGAGGGTATTATGCCCCGATGCTCGGGCAAAAGCTCAAGCCCGCCGCAGGTGAAGCAAAGGCGGCTCGCAAAGCGCTTTGAATAGAGAAAGATTGCCGAACTCTCCATGTCGGGCGAGGTGCAGCCGTCGGCGCAGACGGCGATATCCCGCCCCGCCGTCGGCTCATATCTTTGCCGCAGCAGCACGCTGGCACCGTAATTCTCAAAGGCGTCGGCGCAGGCTCTCGCGTATCGCTCGGGGCGGCTCGTGACGACTCTGACCGTCGCCGAGAGCGGCAGCAGGCGGCTCAGTTCGGCGGGCAGATAAGCGTTCCTGTCGCAAAGGGTCAGGCTGAATCGGTCGCTTCGGGGCGCGGCATCCCTAAGCACTGCGACGGCAGTGTTCAGCGTCAGCACGGCGGGCAGGCGCGCGGGCACAAAGCGGCGCAGTCCGCGGATATCGGGAATGGTCAGGTCGCGGGGCGCAATGATGCGTGAGGCGTATCTGCCGCATTTGGCGGCGGTCGTTTCCCAGTCGATCCCGTTTTTGCCGCATGGGACATTCAGCAGGAAGAACGGCAGGCCCGAGCGGGAGCGAAAAGCCGACGGCTCGGAGCGGGCAAACGCCTTTGCCTGCCGTCTGCGCTCAAAATATCCGCCGCTCGTCTCAACTGGATTTAAAATAACAAACACACTACCGCCCCTCTCGCTTGCATAATAGTAACTTATGCGCGGTACGGTGCGGTAATGTGTAAAATTCTATCGTTAAATTATTCGTCGGTGAAAACGAGAGCCAATTCCTCAGTGGTCAATTCGCGGCAATCGCCCTCCGCTAAGTCGGGGTCGAGGTGCAGCGCCCCGATACGGGTGCGGCGCAGGTGTTCGACATGATTCCCGAGGGCGGCGAACATCCTTTTGACCTGATGATACTTGCCCTCTTTGATCTTAATTTCGGCAGCGGGAGCACCGCCGACTGTAAAGGCTTTGACCTTTGCAGGCAGACATTCCGTGCCGTCGGCAAGGGTTATACCGCTCTCAAGCAGGGCGATATCCGAGTTGCTTATCGGCGCCTTTAAGACCGCTTCATATGTCTTGTAAACGTGATGCGACGGGCTCATTATACGGTGAGCCAAAGCGCCGTCATCCGTTATAATTAAAAGGCCCGTGGTGTCTCGGTCAAGCCTGCCGCAGGGGAAAAGCGAGCGCCGTTTAAGCTCCGGCGGGATGATGTCTATGACCGTCGCTTTACGCGGGTCATTGGTGGCGCTGATGACCCCCTGAGGCTTGTTGAGCATGATGTAAATATGCTCCTTTGCTGTAAAGTTATAACCCTTTACATCTATATCGTCGACCTCAACGTCCACCAGCTCCTCGGCTCTGAGCACGCAGCGGCCGTTTACCGTGACGGCGGCGTCCTTTATCAGCGTGCGAGCCTCCTTGCGGGATACATTGCAGTTGAGCGCTATCAATTTGTCAAGCCGTTTCAGCCCCATGGGCAGCCCTCCCGAGATGAAAAAAGAGGTCGGCAGGTCGCCGACCTCTCTTGAAATTTCAGTGATTACGCAAGCTCTGCGAAATACTTGATGGTTCTGACCATCTGGCTGGTGTAGGAATTCTCGTTGTCGTACCAAGAAACGACCTGTACCTGATAGAGGCCGTTGCCGAGATCGCTGACCATGGTCTGGGTAGCGTCAAAGAGTGAGCCGTACTTCATGCCGATAACGTCGGAGGAGACGATAGGATCGGTGTTGTAGCCGTAGGATGCGGAAGCAGCAGCCTTCATAGCCTCGTTGATGCCTTCCTTGGTGACGTTGTCGCCCTTAACGACTGCGGTGAGGATAGTGGTGGAGCCGGTGGGAACGGGAACTCTCTGAGCGGAGCCGATGAGTTTGCCGTTAAGCTCGGGGATAACAAGACCGATAGCCTTTGCGGCGCCGGTGGAGTTGGGAACGATGTTTGAAGCGCCTGCGCGAGCTCTCCTGAGGTCGCCCTTTCTGTGAGGACCGTCAAGGATCATCTGATCGCCGGTGTAAGCGTGGATGGTGGACATGATGCCGCTCTGGATGGGAGCGTAATCGTTAAGAGCCTTTGCCATGGGAGCAAGGCAGTTGGTGGTGCAGGAAGCTGCGGAGATGACCTGATCCTCAGCGGTCAGGGTCTTCTCGTTGACGGAGTAGACGATGGTCTTCAAATCGTTGCCTGCGGGAGCAGAGATAACGACCTTCTTTGCGCCTGCGTCGATATGAGCCTGGCTCTTTGCCTTGGAGCAATAGAAGCCGGTGCACTCGAGAACTACGTCAACGCCGAGCTCGCCCCAGGGAAGATCCTGAGCCTTGGGCATTGCATAGATGGTGATCTCTTTGCCGTCAACGGTGATTGAACCGGGGGTAACGACGGTCTTGCCGTCCTCAGCGAATTCGGGCTCCTTGGAAGAAACGGTGTGAGCGTTGTCGCCTATTCTGCCTGCGTAGCCGCCCTGAGCGGTGTCGTACTTGAGAAGATGAGCAAGCATCTTGGGGCTGGTAAGGTCGTTGATAGCGACTATCTCATAGCCCTCTGCGCCGAACATCTGGCGGAATGCGAGACGACCGATGCGGCCGAATCCGTTAATTGCAACTTTAACTGCCATGATAAAAACCTCCAAAAAGTTTTTTGTTTTTGACCGTATTTATTTTATACATTTTTAGTGAAATATGCAACTGTTTTTCGCCGAAATTTTCACATTGTTAAAATATTCGGTAAACTAAACAAATTTATGCTCTCTGCGGGCGGCGGGCTTGCAATTCTGCCGAATTTATAATGCCGGTGGCGAAAATAAAGCGTTCTGACCGCCGAAGTTTGTGCTCGGCGATTGACTTTTTTGCCGAATAGTATATAATAAACTCATCCCGAAAATACGAAAGTGAGGAAATAAGATGAAAAAATCCGCTGTTCGCATCCTTTCAATGCTGCTGACTTTGGTTATGCTCTTCTCCTCGGCGGCGCTGCCTTATGCCTTTGCCGAGCAGGTGCTCATCACCGAGAAAACTCCGCTTCTCGACAAGAACGGGGCGCTCACCAAGCCCGGATACTGCTTCAATAATATGTATGAATACGACCGCAGCGCCATCAAGGCGAACCCCACAAGGATCAAGGAGTGGGATTTTTATCAGATATCAAACGGCAGATACTGCATTCAGTTCACTATCGCCGATATCTCGCTCGGCGGCGCCTGCACGGTCGGCCTTTTTGATATGCAGACAGGCAAGCGTTACGACGCCCTGAGCCTCAGCCTGCTGACCTTCGGCAGAATGGGTCTCAACAGCGACGCGATGACCCCGCAGCATTATTCACGCCATCTTTTCGGCTTTGACCTCGACGTGAGAGTGACCGACACCAAGCGCACCATCAGCTTCAGCGGCTATGCGGGGCTTGAGCCGTTCAAGGCGGAGCTTAGCATGGAGATGTTCCCGAATCATGAGTCGCTCGTCATGGCGGTGCCCTTCACCGACGCGGATGAGCAGCATTTCTACTTCAATCAGAAGGTCAACTGCATGGCTGTCACGGGCACCGTTACCGCAGGCGATCTGACCGTTGAATTTGACCCGTCGGATTCCTTCTGCGTGCTCGATTGGGGCAGAGGGGTTTGGCCGTATCACGAGAATTGGTGGTGGGGCAACGGCAGCACCCGCCTCGAGGACGGCTCGATCTGCGGCTTTGAGATAGGCTGGGGCTTCGGCGACATGAGCGCGGCCACCGAGAATACCGTATTCTATAACGGCAAGGCTCACAAGATAGGCAATATCACCCTCGTTGACCAGGATAAAAAGCTGGCGGGCGACTGGATGTCGCCGTGGGTGTTCACCTCCGACGACGGCAGATTTGAGATGACGATGACGCCGTTTTACGATAATATAACGCAGATGAGAGTGCTGTTCATCGGCAACATTTGCCACCAGGTATTCGGCAAATGGAACGGCACCATGACCCTCGACGACGGCACCGTGATCGAGATAAAAGATATGGTCGCCTTCTGCGAGAATTCGGACAATATGTGGTAAAAATAACGGGGCATTCGGTTGAATGCCCCGTTTGGTTATTTTAAAAGGTCGTTTTGTTTTATGAAGTTGATGGTTTCATCGACGGTGGTGAAGGCGAGGGCCACGCTTGTGTCCGCGGCGCCGTAATAGACGGCGATCCTGCCCGTTTCGGCGTCGGTAAGGGCGGCGCAGGGGAATACTACGTTCGGCACGTCGCCGACGCATTCATATATCTCGTGCGGGGCGAGCAGGAAGCAGTCCGCGCGGTGCAGCACCTTCCACGGCTCGTTGATATCGAGCAGGGCTGCGCCTATGCTGTAGGTGAAGCCGTTGCAGCTTGTGAGTACGCCGTGATAAAACATCAGCCAGCCCTCGTCCGTCTCAATGGGGGTTGGGCCTGCGCCGACCTTGGTCATCTCCCAATTCTTGACGGGGGACATCACGAAGCGATGCTTGCCCCAATAGGTCAGATCCTTGCTTCGGCTGATAAAAATATCGCCGTAGGGCGTGTGGCCTCTGTCACAGGGGCGGATGAGCAGCAGGTATTCGTCGCCCACCTTGCGGGGAAAGAGCACGCCGTTCCTCGCCACGGGGTAGCAGGCGTCCTCAAGCTGAGTCCAGCTCTTGAAATCCTCGGTGTAGGCTATGCCGATGGTCGTGCCGTGGGGCGTGAGATTGACCCATGAGAGATAATATTTGCCGTCGAGCAGGCAAAGGCGGGGGTCGTAGCCCTCAAATATAACTTTATCGTCGAGCTGCCATTTGATACCGTCCTTGCTGAAGCCTGTGACGAGCTTCTGATCCCTTGAGAGATAATCGACTCTGAAAACGCCCGCAAAGCCGTCGCCGTAGGGGACTACAGCGGAGTTGAAAATGCTGTTTGCCATGTAAAGATTGTCGCGGGTTATGATGGGGTTGCCGTCATAACGCCAGACCGGGTATTTGCAGCCCTCGGGCTTCTCCTGCCAAGGGATGTTGCCGAGCGCGGCGCCCAAAATTTTCGCCATGGTGTTACCTCCTGATAAGCCGTGAGATTATTTATGATATTTGCCGCCGTTCGTTATCATGAACGCGCGGTAAATTTGCTCTAAAAGCATAACTCTTGCGAGCTGATGCGGGAAGGTCATCGGGCTCATTGAGAGCCTGAATCTCGACGCCGCCTTGACCTCGGGCGCAAGCCCGTGAGAGCCGCCGATTATGAAGCAAAGGCTGCCGAAGCCGCCGAGGGCGCATTTCTCTATCTCCTTTGCCAGCCCCTCGGAGGGCAGCTCTTTGCCCTCGATGCAGAGGGTGAATACCGCTTCGCCGGGCTTGACGCAGGCGAGGATCCGCTTGCCCTCCTCCGCGAGAGCGGCGGATATCTGAGCGGGATTCGGCTCCTCGGGCAGGCGGGCGGGGGTCAGCTCCGTTATTTTGAGGCGGCAGAATGCGCCGAGCCTCTTTTCGTATTCGGCGCAGGCCATGCGGAGGTAATCCTCCTTGAGCTTGCCTACGCAGACGATATTTATATTCATCATAACAATATCACTCCGTCATTATCGGATGAAATCCCGCATAATCTTTCATGGTGATGATTTTGAAAAGATTGCGGGAGAGGCTGATAGTGCTGGCGTTTTGCGCCTTTGCGATAATATGCTGCTGCGTCGGCACCCACCTTGTGAGGGAGCGTGAGACGGTGCAGACCGCCGAGGAGACCGCCACGGCGAGCGAAACGGCGGCAAATTATATAAAATGGGTCGATTTCTCCGTTCCTTATACCGCCCTGAGCGACGCGATGGAGCTTGATATCTCCACCTACGGTTCGGCGA
>OHZM01000424.1_pt1 | contig 12789 bp, 6 predicted proteins | sample 1580481 | NCBI WGS metagenome assembly OHZM01 (sample SAMEA3882506, study PRJEB24775) | human gut metagenome | biome: human-associated habitat; feature: intestine environment; material: feces | place: Netherlands | collected 2009/2010 | reverse complement strand
GTGTGATGAGCCAATCTCTGCGCTGGATGTTTCTATTCAGGCACAGGTCGTCAATCTTCTGATCAAATTGCAGAGAGAGATGGGACTGACTTATCTGTTTATTTCCCATGACCTGAGCGTAGTCCGCCATATCAGTGACAGAATCGCAGTTATGTATCTTGGAAGTGTGGTTGAGGTTGCAGAAAAAGCCCAGCTTTATTCCAATCCGATGCACCCCTATACAAAAGCTCTTCTTTCTGCAATCCCGCTTCCAGATGTGAAGAAGAAACGTCAGCGTATCATTCTGGAGGGTGACGTGCCAAGTGCCTACAATCCACCGTCAGGATGCAAATTCCATACCCGCTGTCCCTATGCAACAGATGCCTGCCGCGGTAGGGATATCCCCTTGAAGGAAGTGGAACCTGGCCACTTTGTCAGCTGCACACGCTTTTGAGAACACGGAAAGGCGGGAAAATCGATGACAGAGGAAGAAAAAAAGGCCGCTGCCGAGCAGAAGCAGCGTGAGATGGAAGAGATGATGCGGCAGGCGCAGGAGAGCTACCGGCAGGAATATGCCAGTATGCCCTACGACGGCCCGGTCTATGGCTGCCGCCGGGAGGAGCTGATGCTGCCCATGCAGGACGGAGTGAGGCTCTATACCGAGATCTTCAAACCGGAGGGGCTTGCACAGTTCCCTGTGTTGATCCAGCGCAGCTGCTATCCCAATCAGCAGCCGCTGTATGAGATCAACGGAGCAGAACTGACCCGCCGGGGCTACGGCTATGTAATCCAGACCTGCCGCGGTACGGGCAAGAGCGAGGGACATTGGGAACCCAACGTCAATGAGCGCCCGGATGGCCGCGATACCCTGCAGTGGCTCAACGACCAGCCCTGGGCAGAGAGCATCGGCTATTTCGGAGCCAGCTATCTGGCCCTGACCGGCTGGGCCATTGCAGACATCGTTCCACCCAAGGTCAAGGGAATGATGCTGACGGTCTATGGCACCGACCGTTTCAAATCGGCCTATGAAAAGGGGCTGTTCCGCCACGACGTGCTGACTGGCTGGGCAATGCAGAATGCAGGCCATCCGGTCACAGCGGACTATCTGGAAAGCTGCCGCTTCCGTCCCCACGACAAGGTGGATGAAGCGCTGTGGGGTGGAACGCTGGACTGGTATCAGGACTGGATCCACGCCACCCGCCGCACAGATGCCTACTGGCAGCAGGGCTGGTGGAAGCTGTTAGCCGATGTGCCCGGAAATACCAAGGTTCCGGTGTATATCATCGATGCATGGTACGATCACCATTTTGGCAGTGCCATCAACACTTATGCCTCTCTGGCCCCTGAGACCAAAGAGCACAGCTGGCTGGATATCGGCTGCTGGAATCATATGTCCCAGCCCTGCATTGCGTGGGGCGAACAGCACAATCTGGAAAACGGCGACATTCACCGGATGCTGGAATGGTTCGACCTGCTGCTGAAGCAGAAAAAACAGCCGGAAAAGCGGGTGCGCACCTATGTAATGCGGGAGGACCGCTGGAAAACGCTGGAGGCATGGCCCGCCCCCGTGAGCCGGACTGAAAAGCTTTATCTGGGTGAAACAACTCTGAATGCCGAGCCGGCAGAAGGGGAGCGCACCTTTGTGTATGACCCGGAGAACCCCGTGCCCAGCCATGGTGCAGAAAGCGTTCTGACCACCATTGCAGAGGCAGGCAGCCTGCTGCAGCCGGAGCCGGACTATCGGCCCGATGTGGTCAGCTTCGTCAGCGCTCCGCTGGAAAAAGCACTGCCCATTTGTGGACAAATCAAGGTGCACCTGAATGTCTCGACCGATGTGGATGATACTGCCTTCACTGCCAAGCTGATGGAAGTGTTCCCGGATGGCAGGGCCTATAACATCCGGGGCGGCATCACCACCATTGCTGCCGACCTGCCGGAGGGTCAGACCTATACTCCCGGTCAGACAGCAAAGGTCTGTGTGGAGATGTGGGATATGAACTGGACAGTGCAGCCAGGCAGCTGCCTGCGGCTGGATATCTCTTCTTCCGACTTCCCGCAGTATGCCGTTCACAGCAATTACGCAGGAGTCTGGTCTGAACAGGGAAAGACCCGCATCGCCCACCAGAAGATCTTGCTGGGGGAGGGCAGCTTTGTAGAACTGCCCCTGCACGAGAAAGGAACCAAGACCATGACGGAACAGGAACGAAATGTCCTTCTGAACGAACTGCGGCAGCAGGAGAGCCAGAGGGAAAAGCAGATCAAGCGGGAGCGGTTCCGTCGTCTGAATCCTTATGCAAAGAAAGGAGCGGTGGTGTTTGCCGGTTCCAGCCTGATGGAACAGTTTCCGCTGTATGAGTTTTTGCAGGACGATGATCTGCACTGCACCTTGTACAACCGGGGCATCGGCGGCTTTACCACCACCGAGCTGCTGGAGGCTATGGACGAGTGCATCCTTGAGCTGCAGCCTGCGCACCTGTTCCTGAACATCGGCACCAATGACCTGAACGGCCCGGACTACGACCGCGCCGCCATGCTGGGCCGGTATGAGGAGATCGTGCAGCAGATCCGGAAAAAACTGCCTGAAACAAAGCTCTACCTGCTGGCCTATTATCCGGTAAACCCCACCGTGGCCGAAGACCCGGGCCTGATCGAATGCTTCCACTGGCGCACCAATGAGCGCATCCGGGAGGCAAGCGAGGGCGTGCAGGTATTGGCCCGGAAATACGGGGCGGAATTCCTCGACCTGAACAAGGACCTGTGCGATGCTGCCGGAAATCTGAAAGCGGAGTACACCATTGAGGGAATGCACCTGTATGCCAACGGCTACCGCCCTGTGATGGATGCTCTGCTGCCGCTGCTGCGCAAAATCGGAGAAGAACAGGGAGGAAAGCAATGACCGGAGTCTTTGGTGTTGTTCTGGGGCAGATCCTTTTGATGTTCCTCTATCTCATCATTGGCTATGTGCTTTACCGTACCGGACTGATCACCCAGGAGGGCAGCAAGGCACTGGCTCACCTGCTGTTATATTGTGTGCTGCCCTGTGTTGTGCTAAAATCATTCTGTATTGAGTATTCGGCAAAGGGAGCTGTGGAATTGGCTGTCAGCATTGCGGCAGGTGCCGGGGTGCTGCTGATCTCCATGGCGGTGTCGTGGCTCTTTTTCCGCAAAGACCCCATGGCGCAGATCGGTGTGGCTTTTTCCAATGCCGGGTTCATGGGATTTCCGCTGGTCACAGCAGTGCTGGGTGGAGAAGCTGTGTTCTATGCAGCAGGCTTTGTGGCCCTGCTGAATGCTTTGCAGTGGACCTACGGCCAGGCAAAGCTTTCCGGGGACAAAAAGTACATCCAACTGGGGGCAGTGCTCAAAAATCCGCTGGTGCTCTCCCTGCTGGGCGGTGTGATGATCTACTTCTGCCGCATCCCGGTGCCGCAGTTCCTCCGCACCCCCATGGGGGCCATTGCAGGCATGAACGCTCCGCTTGCCATGATCGTGCTGGGTGTCTATCTGGCCAGGACCGACCTCAAAGCCATCTTTACCCGCCCCCGGCTCTACGCCCTTTCGGCAGTACGGCTGGTGGTGATCCCACTGCTGACGATCGTCTGTCTGATGCTTCTTCCAGCCGGATGGTGGCAGATCGGCACGGTGCTCATCATTGTGAATGCGGCCCCCATCGGCAGCAACATCGCGGTGTATGCCCAGCGTCTGGGACTGGATTCTTCCTACGCTGTGCAGATGGTCTGTCTGAGCACTCTGCTGTCACTGATCACGCTGCCGGTGATGCTCAGCCTGGCTGCCGCGTTGGGCTTTGCATGAGTCTAAAACAACCAACAGAAAACAGGAGATAAGATGAAACAGTATCTTTTGATCGACATCGGCGGAACCTTCATCAAGTACAGCCTGGCCGATGAACAGGCCCGGAAAATCTCTGGTGGAAAGGTTCCGACACCGCTGACGAATATGGATGACCTTCTGGCGGCCATCGAGGGCTTTGCCGCTCCCCTTCAGGGACAGTTCGTGGGCTGCGCCATCTCTATGCCGGGCCGCATCGATACCAGAAACGGCATCGCCCATACCGGTGGAATGCTCAGTGCCTTTATGTGGGAGCAGCCCTTTGCTGCGCAGGTAGAGGCACGGCTGGGCGTGCCGGTGACCATCGCCAACGATGGCAAGTGTGCCGCAGCAGCGGAGGGGTGGACCGGTGCGCTGGCCGGTGTGGAGAATGGCCTTGTGCTGGTGCTGGGCACTGGCATCGGCGGCGGCATCATCCTGAACGGGAAGGTGCTGATGGGCGCTCACGCTGCCGCAGGCGAGGTTAGCGGCCTTGTCTCGGATATTTCAAAGATGGCCGACGATGATTTCAAACTGACCTCGGTAGAGCGGTATTCCGAAGCACCCCTCTGGGCGGAAATGGCCTCGGCAAGTGGCCTGATCTTCGAGTATGCCCGGCAGAAGCATCTGCCGACGGGCAGCCCCATGCCCACCGGGGAAGAAATCTTTGCGGCTTACAATGCCGGGGAGCCGGAAGCGCAGAAGGCTCTCAAGATCTTTGCCCGGCGGGTGGCCGTTGGCATCCTGAGCCTGCAGCATGTGCTGGATGTGGAAAAGGTGGCCATCGGCGGCGGTATCAGCGCAGCGGAGGCTCTGCTGCCTGCGATTCAGGCCGAGTTGGATTGGCTGTTTGAGCGCTGCACAGTCATGCCGGCGGTCAAGCCGGAGCTGGTGCGCTGCCGCTATGGCAACGATGCCAACCTGATCGGTGCCCTGAAGCTGTTCTTTGAACAGAACCCCGCCTGAACCAGAACAAAATAGAATAGGAGTAGAAACTTATGAGCGTTTTCCGTGATGATTTCCTGTGGGGCGGTGCCTGTGCAGCCAACCAGTTCGAGGGCGCATGGGACGTGGATGGCAAAGGCCCCAGTGTCCCTGACCTGTGCACCAATGGCTCTCACACCAGCCCGAAATGGGTGACAACTGCTATCCGCTCCGACCGGCTGTATCCCAGCCATGAGGCCATCGACTTCTACCACCACTACGAGGAGGACATTGCTCTCTTCGCCGAGATGGGCTTCAAGACCTTCCGCACCTCCATCAACTGGACCCGCATTTTCCCCACCGGCATGGAGACCGAGCCGAACGAGAAGGGCCTTGAATTCTATGACAAGGTCTTTGACTGCTGCAAGAAGCACGGCATCGAGCCGTTGGTCACCATCAGCCACTACGAGCTGCCCTATGCGCTGGTGGAAAAATACAACGGCTGGGCCAGCCGGGAACTCATCGAGTTCTATATGAACTACTGCAAGGCTATTTTTGAGCGGTACAAGGATAAGGTCAAGTACTGGCTGACCTTCAACGAGATCAACTGCGGCACCATGCCCATGGGCGCGATCCTGGAAACAGGCACCATCCGGGGCTTTGAAGGCCCTACCGACAAGGTGCCGGACAACAAGCAGGAGCGCTTTCAGGCGCTGCATCACCAGTTTGTGGCCAGTGCAGAGGCTGTTCGGTATGCTCACGACCACTACCCTCAGTTCAAGATGGGCTGCATGATCTGCTTTATCACCAGCTACGCACTGACCTGCGACCCGGCCGACGAGATCGCCAACCAGAAGGCCATGCAGATCAGCAACTGGTTCTGCTCTGATATGCATGTCCGCGGCGAGTATCCTTCCTACATGAAGCGCTATTTTGCCGAGAATAACATCACCATCCGGCAGGAGCCGGAGGATGCTGCCATCCTGAAGGCCGGTACTGTCGATTTCTACACCTTCAGCTACTATATGTCCAACTGCATCACCACCCACAAGGATGCCGATGATGTGGGCGGCAATATCATTGCTGGTAAGAAGAATCCTTACCTGAAAGCCTCCGACTGGGGCTGGCAGATCGATCCCATTGGTCTGCGCTACACCCTCAACGAGATCTACGACCGCTACCACATTCCCCTGATGGTGGTGGAAAACGGCCTGGGCGCTTACGACAAGAAGGATGCCGACGGAAAGATCCACGACAGCTACCGCATCGACTACCTGCGGGCACACATCGAGCAGATGGCTGAGGCTGTAAAGGACGGTGTAGACCTGATGGGCTACACCCCCTGGGGCTGCATCGATCTGGTGAGTGCCTCCACCGGTGAGATGGCAAAGCGCTACGGCTTCATCTACGTCAACAAGTTTGACGACGGCACGGGGGATCTGAGCCGCGAAAAGAAGGACAGCTTCTACTGGTATCAGAAGGTCATTGCCACCAACGGCGAAGATTTAGGATAACAAAAACAGACCTCCGGGTGCCATGTTTGCAGTACCGGGGGTCTGTCTTTTAGAAAGAAGGAGGTCATTTATGGAAAAGGCATTTTGCTGTGCGCCGGATTTTCCGGTGGTTCAGACAAATTACGGTCCGGTGCGGGGATATCGCTTCCGGGAGATCAGCAGTTTCAAGGGCATCCCGTATGGGCGGGCGGTGCGCTTCCATGCACCCCAGCCGCCCCAGCCTTGGGCAGAGCCGCTGGACGCTTCCAGTTACGGCTGCGTCTGCCCTCTGCTGAGCATCGACAAGCCCGGCGGCGAACTGCGTGTGCCCCACCGCTACTGGGTGCAGGATGAGGACTGCCTGAACCTGAACATCTGGACCCCGGACTGCGATGCCCAAAAACGGCCGGTGCTGGTCTGGCTCCATGGCGGCGGATTTTTTGCCGGCTCGTCCATTGAGCAGGTGGCCTACGAGGGCGGAAACATGGCGCGGGAAGGGGACTGCGTGGTGGTGTCACTGAACCACCGGCTGAACATCCTGGGCTACTTGGATCTCTCCGATTTTGGGGAGGAGTACGCAAACTCCGGCAATGCGGGTGGGGATGATATCATCCTGGCATTGCAGTGGGTGCGGGACAATATTGCAGCGTTTGGCGGCGATCCCGGCTGCGTGACGGTATTCGGCCAGTCCGGCGGCGGTGCCAAAGTGACAACGCTGCTGCAGACCCCGGCAGCAGATGGCCTGTACCACAGGGCGATGATAATGAGTGGTGTGCTGGAAGGCTTGCTGAACGACAGTGTCGGCAGCGGCAGGGACTGTGTGCAGGCGCTGATGCAGGAGCTTGGCGTGCAGACAGCACAGCAGCTGAAAACTGTGCCCTACCACCAACTGGCGCAGGCTTACCGGAACGTCAGCCCGGCTCTGAAAGCAAAAGGCGCGAACGTGGGCCAAAGTCCCCACCCGAACCGCTTCTATCTTGGAGATCCGCTCCACAATGGCAGTGGGTTTCGGCCCGAGACCGCAGACATCCCGGTGCTGATCGGTACGGTTTATTCGGAGTTCTACGGTTTCTTTGATGGACTGAAAGGCGTCAGTCCGGAGGAAGCAGTGGGTCTGTCTGCCGCAGAGACCCTGCGGGAGCAGTTCCGCACTGCCTACCCGCACCGCCCGGAGGAAGACCTGCTGCTGGCAGATACCAGCTTCCGCGCCCCCACGATCAAATATGTCCGGGAGCGTGCCAAGGCGGGCGGAAAGGTGTACAGTTATCTGTTTGATCAGGATTTTCCTCTGATGGGAAAAAGCACCCCGTGGCACTGTGCGGATATCCCATTTGTGTTCCACAACACAGAGCTTGTGCCGGTGTGTGCCTTTGAGGGAGCAAAGCAGCTGGAAGTGGAAATTTTTGGCGCTGTGATGCAGTTTGCCCGTACCGGTGCGCCGGGCTGGGCTGCCAGTACGGAGGATGTGGAACAGACCATGCTTTTCGGCCCCCAGAGCCGTCTGGTGCAGAATCACGATCACACACTGATCGAAGCATTGGCACCCTTCACAGATTTACGGATGAAAAAAGCGACCCGGGCAGGCGGACAGATCCAGCATTAAAAGCGCTGTTCAATGTATTTTGCCGTGGAAAACAACAAGGGGCTTTTCAAGGGCAGCGGCAGTGACGATGTCCTGCGGGAAAAGTTTGCCCGGCAGCTGAAGTGGTGTACCGATGTCATGGATGTTTTTGCACCCTGAATGGGGCTGAAATTAAAAAATGCAGTATCTTCTCTGCGCTTTCTCGCATGGAAGGTACTGCATTTTTGATTGCTGCCTTATCTGTGCGGAATGGATGCTGCACGCGGCATTCAAGGGTCAAACCGGTCTGCATTCTGTAATTGCCACTTGACCCAACCCGTGGTATAATGAAAGAATCGAATACTATGGGAACAAAGGACAGGGGTCAGAACAGAAAATGGCAAAACGAAAGCGAAAAACAACTGCAAAGCGCGCGTCTGCACGCAGAAAAAGCCGGGCCGAGGAGCGGATGCCGGCGGGGCTGGGCACCCTGTTTGTGGGGCTGCTGCTCATCGTGCTGGCGTTCGTGGAGGGGGACTCCGTCTGGAAGAGTGCCCACCAGATCCTATTCGGGCTGTTCGGCTGCGGCAGCTTTGTGCTGGGCGCGGCGGTGTGCTATCTGGCCATCCTCTACACCCGGGGGCAGGACCTGCTGATGCAGGTGTTCAAGCTGCTGCTGGGGTTGATCTTTGCCAGCGGCACGGTCATCGTGTTTTCGGATATCCCCGCCGACCTGACCGCTGCCCAGATGATCGCTGCCTGCTACCAGAACGGCGCAAACGCCTGGCTGGGCGGCGGCGTGCTGGGCACTCTGCTGGGCGGCAACCTGCTCCTGCTCTGCGGGCGGCCTGCGGCCAATCTGGTCATGGCGGTGCTGGCCCTGTGCGCCAGCCTGTATATTTTTGATATCACCCCTGCCGAGTGCTGGCAGTGGCTCTGCAATGTGGGCGGCGGCGTGCATGAAAAAGGCGTGGCGGTCTATGAACAGAACGCAGCCCGCCGTGCTGAGCGCCTTGCGGCCCGGCAGGCGGAAGAGGAGGACTGCGCCGAGGAGCCTGCGGACGATTACGATGATAATTTCGATGAGGAAGACGTGCCCGGCGGCATTCCGGTGCCCGGGTGGCTGTCCGGCGTGTTCAGCTGGGGCCACAAGGTGACCAAGGAGATGGAAGGCGACGCGGAACCTGCTCCCGTGGACGATTCTCTGGGCTACGAGCCGCCTGCGCCGGTGGAGCCGGAACCGGCTCCCGCCCAGCCTGCCCCAGCCTTTGAGCCGGTCAAGGTGACCTCCAACCATCCCCGCGCGGCGTTTGATATTGATCTTGGGCCGGATACCTCTGTTTCCGAGGGCGGAAGCGAGCCCATTGAGCCCATCATCATCGGGCCGGGCGGCACCTTTGGGCAGGACCCGCTCCAAAAGGCCCCGCCCCGGGCCATCGTCAAACCGGTGGTGCCGGATGCCGTGGAGACTGCCGCCGAGGATTTCTTCGCGCCCGCCGGATCGCCTGCTCCGGCCCCGGTGGTGAACCCCACCGTGCCGCCTGCGGCCCCGGAAGCCCCTGCGGCTGCACCGGCAGAGCCCGTGCAGCCTGAGATGCCGGTGTTCCAGACCCCCACCCTGCCCACTACGGACGAGCCGGTGGTGCCGGTGCGGGTCAGTGCGGAAAACGCGGTGGCCATGCGCAGTGAACCGGACGAGGACGGCTGGATCAGCATTACCAGCGAACCGGTGGAGGAAAAAGACCTGAACACGCTGGTGGCGGCTGCCATGGAAAAACCCGCCGCAGGCGAGCAGGCTGCCGCCACCGCTCCGGCCGAGGAGCCGGAGGTGGTGGAGACCTTCCAGTATCAGTACCCCAGCATCGAGCTGTTTGAAAAGTCTGCCGAGGAGGGTGACCCCGGTGCCCAGGACGAGCTGAAGGCCAACGCCCAGAAGCTGGTGGACACGCTGGAAAGCTTCGGCGTGCGCACCCGGGTGCTGGATATCTCCCGCGGGCCCTCTGTCACCCGGTACGAGCTGCAGCCCATGGCGGGTGTGAAGATCAGCCGCATCACCTCGCTGGCGGACGATATCGCCCTGAACCTCGCGGTGGCAGATGTGCGTATGGAAGCCCCCATCCCCGGCAAGCCCGCCGTGGGCATCGAGGTGCCCAACCACAAAAAGACCGCCGTTTCCATCCGCAGCATCTTTGAGAGCCAGAGCTTTCTGCGCATGACCTCGCCGCTGGGCATCGCCCTTGGCAAGGACATTGCCGGTGTGGCGCAGGTGACCGACCTGTGCAAGATGCCCCACCTGCTCATCGCGGGCAGCACCGGCAGCGGTAAATCCGTGTGCGTGAACAGCATCATCATGAGCCTGCTGTTCCGCTCCAGCCCGGAGGACGTGAAGCTGCTGCTCATCGACACCAAGGTGGTGGAGCTGGCAGAGTATAACGGCATCCCCCACCTGCTGATGCCTGTCATCACCGAGCCGAAAAAGGCAGCGGGTGCTCTGAGCAGTGCGGTGCAGGAGATGGAGCGCCGCTACCACCTGTTTGCGGAAAACAATGTCCGTGACATCAAATCCTTCAACAAGCTGGCGGCCACCGACCCCATGCTGGAAAAGATGCCCTATATCGCCATCATCATCGACGAGTTGGCCGATCTGATGATGGTCGTGGGCAAGGACGTGGAGGATTCCATCTGCCGGATTGCCCAGAAGGCCCGTGCCGCCGGAATGCACCTCATCGTTGCCACCCAGCGCCCCAGCGTGGATGTCATCACTGGCCTGATCAAAGCCAACATCCCCAGCCGCATTGCCTTTGCCGTGTCCAGCCAGGTGGACAGCCGCACCATTCTGGATGGTGCCGGTGCCGAGAAGCTGCTGGGCCAGGGCGACATGCTTTTTATGCCTGTGGGCGCGCCCAAGCCGGTGCGTATCCAGGGCACCTTTGTGCGGGATGAGGAGATCAGCCGCGTGCTGGACTTCATCAAGCAGAGCGCCACCGTCCAGTACGACGAGGCCATGATCGAAGCCATGGAAAAGCACGCCATTCAGGATGGCAAGAAGGGCGCATCCTCTGCAGATGCGGATGAGGAGACCGGCAGCGACCCGATGCTCAAGCAGGCCGTTGAGGTGGTCATCGATGCCGGGCAGGCATCCACCAGCCTGCTGCAGCGCCGCTGTAAGCTGGGCTATGCCCGCGCCGCCCGCATCATGGATGAGATGGAGCAGAAGGGCATCATCGGCCCCTATGAGGGTGCCAAACCCCGCGCTGTCCTCATCAGCCGTCAGCAGTGGCTGGAGATGCAGATGAATCAGCCGGAGGAATAAGAACACAAACAACACTTCTCTTGGCTCCCTGTCAGGGGAGCAGACAGAGAGGTTTAACCAGTGAGGAACACTATGGACAACTCTTCCCCGATCTACACCGAATTTCTTCCCATCAGCCGGGCGGACATGGAAGCCCGGGGCTGGGAGCAGCTGGACTTTGTGGTGGTGGGCGGTGACGCCTATGTGGACCACCCCAGCTTTGGCACCGCCATCATCAGCCGCCTGCTGGAGGCCGAGGGCTACAAGGTGGGCGTGCTGGCACAGCCCCGCTATACCGACTGCGAGGACTTCAAGCGGTTCGGCAAGCCGAAGTACGGCTTCTTCATCGGCGGCGGCAACGTGGACAGCATGGTCAGCCACTATTCCGTGGCAAAAATTCCCCGCGCCGAGGACGAATACTCCCCCGGCGGCAAGGCTGGTGCCCGCCCGGACCGCAGCGCCACCGTGTACACCAAGCTTGCCAAGCAGGCTTACCCCGACCTGCCGGTGATCTTAGGCGGTCTGGAAGCCAGCCTGCGGCGGTTTGCCCACTACGATTACTGGCTGGACACCGTTCTGCCCAGCATTGCGGAGGACTCCGGAGCCGATCTCATCAGCTTTGGCATGGGCGAGCACCAGACCGTGGAGATCGCCCGGCGGCTGGCGGCAGGGGAGCCGGTGGAGTCCATCACCGATGTGGACGGCACCTGCTACCTGACCGACTTCGACCACCTGCCTGAAAAGTATGTGGAGTGCGCCGGTTTTAAAAAGGTGGCCAGCGATAAGACCGCCTACGCCAAGGCCTGCCGCATCCAGATGGACAATCAGGACGTGGTCAGCGGCCAGATCATCGTGCAGAAGCAGAGCGAGAAGTATCTGGTGCAGAACATCCCGGCAAAGCCGCTGGTGCGCTGGGAGCTGGACAAGGTCTACGCCCTGCCCTACACCCGCCGGTATCACCCCATCTACGAGGCCATGGGCGGCGTGCCCGCCATCCGGGAGGTGCAGTTCTCCATCATCCAGAACCGCGGCTGCTTCGGCGGCTGCAACTTCTGCGCCATCCAGCTGCATCAGGGGCGGCGGGTCACCAGCCGCAGCGCCGACAGCATCGTGGAGGAAGCCGAGCGCATGACCCACGAGCCGGATTTCAAGGGCTACATCCACGATGTGGGCGGCCCCACCGCAAACTTCCGCTTCCCCTCCTGCCGCGAGCAGATGCTGCGCGGCATGTGCACCGGCGGCAAGCACTGCCTTGCCCCCACCACCTGCTCCCACATGATCGTGGATCACAGCGATTACCTGAAGATCCTCCGCCGTGTCCGGGAGCTGCCCGGCGTCAAGAAGGTCTTCATCCGCAGCGGCATCCGGTTCGACTATCTGCTGGCCGACCCGTCGGACGTCTTTTTCAAGGAGCTGGTGCGCTATCACATCTCCGGCCAGCTCAAGGTCGCGCCCGAGCACTGCATCGACTCCGTGCTCGACTATATGGGCAAGCCCCACATCGGCACGTACGAGCGCTTCATGGACGAATACCGTCAGCTCAACCACAGGTATGATAAGGAACAGTACGTCGTGCCGTACCTCATGAGCTCGCACCCCGGCAGCACGCTCGCCGATGCCGTGGCCCTCGCGGAGTATCTCAACCGCCGCGGCCGCCAGCCCGAGCAGGTGCAGGATTTTTACCCCACCCCCGGCACCGTGAGCACCTGCAT
>OHZM01000401.1_pt1 | contig 13220 bp, 10 predicted proteins | sample 1580481 | NCBI WGS metagenome assembly OHZM01 (sample SAMEA3882506, study PRJEB24775) | human gut metagenome | biome: human-associated habitat; feature: intestine environment; material: feces | place: Netherlands | collected 2009/2010 | reverse complement strand
ATGGCGCTCGTCCGCTGCGCCGCCTGGTACAGACCGAAGTGGGCGACCAGCTGGCGCGCATGCTGCTGGCCGGCAAGGTTCATGACGGCGACACCGTGCTGGTGGACCAGACCGGCGGCGACCACCTGGAGCTGTCCGCGTGGGCCGCGGACCAGCTGGAGGATATGGGCGAGGGGAAGACGGACGATTCCGCCGACGTCCCGAACCCGGCTGAGTGACGATTATCGATTGGTTACCTGTCGGTCGTAAGCCTGCAATACCAGGCCTGCGACCGACAGCACGGTCGAACCGAGCAGTATGGCGATCGCCAGCTTCGGTTGCATGCCGAACGCCAGCCACAACGCGCACGTCCACACCGCGACCACCATCGTCACCGACGTGGTGATCTGCAGCACGCGTGCGCGGATCGCATGACCTACCACAGCGCGGAAGAGCAATTCTTCCGCGCTTTTTTCTTGCGTTGGCTCAGGGGATTTCGCTTGAGATCGCGCCGATTCTGTTGATTCTGTTGACTGTGCCGATTGCGCCTTTTCTGTTTCTGCCGTCTGCTGCGCGGTCGTCGCGTGTTGCCGGGCAAGCGTGCCAGCCAGCGAAAGCGTCGCGACCACGCCGACGAACGCGAAATACGGATCGCGCGAGCCGGCCGGGAAAATCCACGACACCACGCACAGCAGCAGGCTGTACGCGTAAACAATCGCCATGCCAAGCGAAACCAGCGAATCGCCGTTCGGATGTCGCCGCTGCAATGCGGGCAGGCCGCGGTGGTGAATCGGCGCCGCGCAATAGAACATGACCGGCGTGATGACGATGGCGTGCAGCCACGGATTCGTCAGCCAGCCCGGCATGGCGATTTTGGCCAGCGCCAGTAATGTGATGACGAACGTTGGAATGGTCAGGATAAGCGCGATGACGAGGCGCTTGCCGAGGTGGTCGGTGGGTTGTCCGTCGATGTCGGATGCCGATTCGCCGTCTGCCGTCACTTTGCCGTCTATCGTCACTCCACCATCGGTTGTGTGGGATGGGTCGGCAAATCCGCCGTCCGTCCGCAGCGGAATCGCCTGGCGTGCGTCCGAGCTTGGAAACAGCCGCAACAACGCCCAGGTGGCGATGGATGCGGCCACAATCGACATGGCCGCCAAAAACAGATCGAATCCCATAATGTCCCTTCGTGTTGGGCTGATGCATTTCGCGTTCGGCTGATTTCAGCATAGTGCACGGTTGTGTGGCATGCGGTCGGTCTTGCGAATGAATGTGGATGCGTGGATTGATGTGTTCCTGACGACGTGATACCATCGAACGTATGTTCGATAATCCTGTGTTTGTAGTGATATTGCTGGTGATCGTGGCCGCGCTCGGAGCGGCTGCGGGCTTCTTCGCGGGCCGTGCCAAAGGGCAGGATATGGCCCGTGGCGCGAAGGAATCCGACCTGAACGAGGCGAAGGCGCAGATCGAGGCGGACAAACAGGACATCAGCAATCTCAACGCGGCTGTTGTGCAATACCGTACGCAGGCGGAAGGATTCAGCCAACAGCTGACGTATCTCAAATCGCAATTGGCACAGGCCCAGCGTGCCGAGGAAATGCGCGTGGAACGTGAACGGCAGCGTGCCGCCGAAGAAGCGAACCGTCGTCAAGCCGAAAGCGAACGGAAACTGCAGGAGCAAAGCAAGGTGCTCTCCGCACTGGCTCCGGTGCAGAAGAACCTCGACGCCCTGCAGACGAAGGTCGCGCAAATCGAAGAGGGCCGCAAGCATGAGATGGGCGCGCTCGGCGAACAGCTCAAAGGTCTTGGCGAACAGCAGGCGCGATTGGATCGCGAGACGAGCGCCCTATCATCGGCATTGCGCAACAACAAGGTGCGTGGCGCGTGGGGCGAGGCGCAGCTGCGCAACATCGTGGAATCGGCGGGTCTGTTGGAACATGTCGATTTCGACACCCAAGTTGTGGTCACCGACGCCGATGGACATACGCAACGGCCGGACATGGTCATTCACATGCCGGGCGGCAAAACCATTCCGATCGACGCGAAAGCGCCATACGCCGACTACCAGCGCGCATGCGAGATTCCAGACACCGCCTCACCGGAGGAACTGGCCCGCAAGAACGAGCTGCTGCATTCCCATGCCAAAGCGGTACGAGACCATGTGAAGACCCTGGGAGACAAAGCCTACTGGAACGCGTTCAGCGACGCGCCGGATTTCGTGATCGCGTTCATCCCCAACGAATCGTTGCTGCAGGCCGCATTGGAAACCGACCCGACACTGATGGACGACGCATTCGCGCAGAAAGTCGCGCTGACCTCGCCGATCACCCTATGGGCGGTGCTCAAATCCGTGGCATACGCATGGCAGCAGCAAAGCCTGACCGATGACGCGAAAATGCTGTTCGACCTGTCCCGAGAGCTGTACGAACGGTTTGCAGTATTGGGGGAGCGGGCCACCAAACTGGGTTCCGCCATCACCAAAACGGTCGGCGCATACAACTCGTTCGCCGCGTCGCTCGAATCGCGCGTGCTGGTCACCGCGCGCAAACTGCAACGCGTCGACCAAAGCAAGGTCATCGGCACCGTCGACATGATCGCGCCCGAAAAAGGGGATATCCGCGAGTTGTCCGCTCCCGAGACCAACGCCGAATAACCATGTTTATCGCTCATAAATCACCCATACCGCACGGTGAATGACGAGCCGAAAGGATAGGCTGGAACCATGACCGAAGAGAACACTTTCCGCAAGACGACACCGGTTCCGACGCATGATTCCGCTGCGGGCCAGTCTGTTTCCGCTTCGACGGAATCCACCGTCGATTTCGCCATGCTCGAACCGCGCGACCAGCTCAAGGCGCTGCTGCAGGCCGAAATGAAGGACAAGCCTTTCTCGGAACTCTCCTCCGTGCTGTTCGACCATCGTGGAGCCTCCATCGTCGGCCATATCCTGCTCGACACGTTGGAGGAAGCCGGCTATTCCGTCGACGATTTCGACGCGGTCGGCGCATTGACCGCCGCGGCCGTGCCGCTGGTCTCCGCCATGATCCAGGCCGCCGCCTCCCGTGGTGAGGATTTGGACGGTTTCGTCATGGACTTCGTCTATCCGTCCATCAAGGGTCCGTCGATTGCCGGCAAACGCGTGGTGCTGATCGACTCCTGGCTGTCTGAAAAATCGTATGTGCAGACCTCATCGCTGGTCACCCTGCGCAACGGCAACGAGCTGAGCCTCGACTTCTCCGTGGTGGAGAACGAAGGCGCCAAAGTGCTGGCCGTTGCCTCGCTGATCGGCGGTGTCGATATGGTCGATCCGACCATCAAGGTCATCAACCCGGTCACTTCGGAGGAATCCGAACTGCCGTTCGTCGAAGTGTTCAAGGAATCCGAACTCCACTGAACACCGAGTTTCCCGCCGACCGACCGCAAACATATCTGCCGTTGACGTCGTCGAATGTGCGATGACAAGCATGATGATGCATACGGATGCGCGGGCCTTTGACATATTTGTATTGCTGTTCCTATGAAGGGGAGAACGTGCACGATCCCAATCCCATCGATGTTGCCGCACAGGCATCCGGCGAACCGACGTTCCGCGAGGTCGGCGTAGGACCGTGGTCGCAAACCCATCCAGGCGAACCACGCCCGGACGATGCGTCATCCCCCAATTACGACATCCGCTTCGACTCCACCCTGCTCGACGAAGGCGACCGCCGCAACGTGCTCGACCGCTACCGCTACTGGACGGTCGCGGCCATCAAAGCCGACCTGGACTCCCGCGGGCGCCACGATTTCGAAGTCGCCGTGGAGAACTGGACCCACGATTTCAACATCGGCTCCATGGTGCGCACCGCCAACGCGTTCCAAGCGCGCCGCGTGCACATCGTCGGCCCGCACAAATGGAATCGCAAGGGCGCGCTCATGACGGAGCTGTACCAGCACGTCGAAAACCATCCATCCATAACGGAACTCGTCGAATGTTGGAAACTGCGCATCGCCGGCGAAATCGCCGCCGCCCAATCGCAAGCCGCCGCCATCGCCTTCCATATGCGTGGCTCCGCAGCCGCGACGGATGGCACTTCCGGCACTGCCCCGAACACAGGCGAAACCATGGCCCAACTGGAAGCCTTGGACGCGAAAATAGCAGAACTGCAAGCCGCCCGCGTCATCGCGCTCGACATCATTCCCGGCGCGGTGCCCATGGAAACCTACCATTTCCCCGAACGCTGCCTCATGCTTTTCGGCGCGGAAGGCCCGGGCCTGTCCGAAAAAGCGCTCGAACTGGCCGATGACGTGGTCTACATCTCCCAATTCGGCTCGGTCCGTTCCATCAACGCCGGCGCCGCCGCCGCGGTCTCCATGCACGCCTGGATCGCCCAGCACGCCGCGCCGCAAGCCTGATCGCGCCATCGGCACGCGGCAAGAAAAGCCGTTAAGCGTCGCTTTGCCGCAATAGCGGATGCGTGCTCGCCGACCAGGCGACGGAACGGCCGTCGAACGGATGGCGGCCAGTCGCGGCCGGGTTGCGAACGGGGCACGAAATAGGGCACACGCTCGTCACGCAGACGCGTTACTGTTAGGGTCATGCCTACTTTCACCAAAGAAGAAATCGTGCATTTGGGCGATCTGGCCCGAATCGCACTCACGGACGAGGAAATCACCCGTCTGCAGGGCGATCTGAACGTCATCGCCGAATCCATCAACAAGGTCCAGGAAGTCGCCACCGACGACGTGGAACCGACCGCGAACCCGGTCCCGCTGGAAGCCTACCTGCGTCCGGACGTACCCGAGACCCCGCTGACCCAGGCCGAAGCCACCGCAGGCGCCCCGGTCTCCGAGGCCGGCATGTTCGTCGCACCGCGCATTCTGGGACAGGAGTGATATGAGCACCACCGAACTCGTCAAGCTTTCCGCCGCCGAGATGGCGGCCAAGATCAAGGCCAAGGAAGTTTCCAGCCGTGAGCTGGTCGAAGCCCACCTTGCGGTCATCGAATCCGCCGAACCGAGCGTCAAGGCCTTCCTGAAGGTCTCCGCCGACCAGGCCCTCGAACAGGCCGACGCCTTCGACGCCAAGTCCGATGAGGACAAGGCGCAGATGCCGGAACTCGCCGGCGTGCCAATCGCCATCAAGGACATGATCGTCACCAAGGGCATCGAAACCACCGCCGCATCCAAGATCCTCGAAGGCTGGGTGCCGCCGTACGACGCCACCGTCATCGAGAAGCTCAAGGCCGCGGGCATGCCGCTGTTGGGCAAGACCAACCTCGATGAATTCGCGCAAGGCTCCTCCACCGAGCACTCCGCCTACCAGACCACCCACAATCCGTGGGATACCGAGCGCGTGCCGGGCGGTTCCGGCGGCGGTTCCGCAGCCGCAGTGGCCGCATTCGAAGCTCCGCTCGCCCTGGGTACCGACACCGGCGGCTCCATCCGCCAGCCGGGCTCGCTGACCGGTACCGTCGGCGTCAAGCCGACCTACGGCGGCGTCTCCCGTTTTGGCGCGATCGCCATGGCCTCCTCGCTCGACCAGATCGGCCCGTGCTCCCGTACGGTGCTCGACTCGGCCCTGCTGCAGGAAGTGATCGGCGGACACGACAAGCGCGATTCCACCTCCATTCCGGAAGGCCCGCGTCCGATGGTCGCCGCAGCCCGCGAAGGCATGAAGCGCGATCTGAAGGGCCTCAAGGTCGGCCTGATCAAGGAGCTCGGCGGCGAAGGCTTCCAGCCGGGCGTCATGGCCCGCTTCAACGAAGGCGTCAAGAAGCTTGAGGAAATGGGCGCGGAGGTCATCGAAGTGTCCCTGCCGCACCTGCCGTACTCCCTCGGCGCCTACTACATCATCATGCCGTCCGAGGTCAGCTCCAACCTGGCCCGTTACGATGGCATGCGCTACGGCCTGCGCGTCATGCCGCCGGCAGGCGTTCCGCAGACCGCCGCCAACATGATGGCCTACACCCGTGAGGCCGGCTTCGGCGACGAAGTCAAGCGTCGTATCATCCTCGGCACCTACGCCCTGTCCGCCGGCTACTACGATGCCTGGTACGGCTCCGCGCAGAAAGTCCGCACCCTGATCATCGACGACTTCAAGAAGGCCTTCGAAAAGGTCGACGTGCTCGTCGGCCCGACCAGCCCGGTCACCGCCTTCAAGTTCGGCGAGAAGACCGAGGACCCGATGGCCATGTACGCCATCGACATCACCACCATTCCGGCCAACCTCGCCGGCGTGCCGGCAATGAGCATCCCGGCCGGCCTGAGCGACGACGGCCTGCCGGTCGGCTTCCAGTTCCTCGCCCCGCAGCAGCGCGACGAGGTCATGTACAAGCCCGCCGCCGCTCTCGAAGCGGCCCTCGAGGAAAGCTGGAACGGCCCGATCTGGCAGTCCCTGAAGACCCCGTGGCTCGACGGACTGGACAAGTAGGAAGCATCGGAGGAAAGAAAACAAAATGGCTGAAAAGTTGATGAAGTACGCCGATGCCGTCAAGAAGTTCGACCCGGTCATCGGTCTGGAAACCCACGTGGAGCTGTCCACCACCACGAAGCTGTTCTGCCCGGCCGAAGTCCACTTCGGCGGCGAGCCGAACACCCAGCTCACCCCGGTGAGCCTCGGCATGCCGGGCTCCCTGCCGGTGGTCAACAAGACCGCCGTCGATTACGCCATCAAGCTGGGTCTGGCCCTGCACTGCGAAATCGCCGAGTGGAGCCAGTTCGCCCGTAAGAACTACTTCTACCCGGACATGCCGCGCGATTACCAGATCTCGCAGTATGACAAGCCGACCAACGGCAACGGCTACCTCGACGTGGAGCTTGAGGACGGCACCATCTTCCGTGTGCCGATCGAGCGCGCCCACATCGAAGACGACGCCGGCAAGAACACCCACGTCGGTGGCGCTGACGGCCGTATCGAAGGCGCCGACCACTCGCTGGTCGACTACAACCGCGCCGGCGTGCCGCTGATCGAAATCGTGACCAAGCCGATCGAAGGCGCAGGAGACCGCGCCCCCGAAATCGCAGGCGCCTACATGCGCGCCATCCGCGACATCGTGCGTGCGCTGAACATCTCCCATGCCCGCATGGAGCAGGGCAACATGCGCGCCGACGTGAACGTGTCGCTGCGCAACAGCCCGTCCGATCCGTTCGGCACCCGTTCCGAAACCAAGAACGTGAACTCGTTCCGTGGCATCGAGAAGACTATCCAGTACGAGATCCGCCGCCAGGCCGCCATCCTTTCCGAAGGCGGCGAGATTCTGCAGGAGACCCGTCACTGGGACGAGGCCTCGCAGACCACCGCCGGCGGCCGCGTGAAGTCCGACGCCGACGACTACCGCTACTTCCCGGATCCGGATCTGGTGATGCTGCACATCACCAAGGAGCACATCGAGGAGATGAAGGCCCAGATGCCGGAAATGCCTCGTGAGCGCCGCAACCGCCTGAAGGGCGAGTGGGGCTTCAACGATCTGGAGATGCGCGACGTGCTCAACGCCGACGCTCTGGACCTGCTCGAGGACACCGTCAAGGCCGGCGCTTCCGCCGCAGGCGCCAAGAAGTGGTGGCTGGGCGAGCTGTCCCGCGAAGCCAACAACAAGGGCGTGAGCCTTGAAGAGCTGCCGATCACCCCGGCCGACGTCGCCGAAGTCGAGAAGCTCATCGCCGACGGCAAGCTCAACGACAAGCTCGCCAAGCAGACCGTCGCAGGCGTGCTCGCCGGCGAAGGCACTCCGGACGAGGTCGTCAAGAAGCACGGCTTCCAGGTCGTTTCCGACGACGGCGCGCTCGAAAAGGCCGTCGACGAGGCACTCGCGGCCAACCCGGACATCGTCGAGAAGCTCAAGAGCGGCAACATGAAGCCGATGGGCGCGATTATCGGCGCCGTCATGCGCGCCACCCGCGGCCAGGCCGACGCGAAGGCCGTCACCAAGATCGTGATGGGCAAGATCAAGTGACATTCCGGCGATTGCCGAACGTTGCCTGATTGATGGCATCGAAAGGCGTGCGTTTTTGCGATGAGAGGAATCGTAAAAACGCACGCCTTTCTGCATTTTGTTGCTTTTTATCTGCTTTTACATGCCTTTTCATACGATTCACGCGTCGGCTGGGGAGGTTTCACAGGGATTTTGCCTAACAAAACTCCCAGCTGGCGTTCAGTCGGGTACAATACCGTCGGTATGGGTGCGGCGAGGGACCGCGCCGAGAAACATAGGGAACGATAATCATGTCAGAGTACGCTGAAACCACAGCGAAGGAACAGACGACGGACCAGCGGGCGAGGGAGCTGCCGGAACGCATCGTCATTCCGCCCATCAAGGGCGAGATGGTGCACTTGCGCCCCGCCACCATCGACGACATCGCACGCATGGAGGTCATTGAGGCGTACGTCGGCGCATCCGGCATCACCGGCAAGGACCGCGTGGCCGAACGTGGCGCTGTGAACGCGTGGGTGCGTCGTTCCGTGGCATGGTCCAATGGCGAAAAATCGAACGAATCCGGCGTGGGGGATCCGGAATCTCGTCGTACCATCGCATGGTCCATCGTCACCGAAGCCGACCATGACGGCGACGGCGAGCTTGACGCGGCCTCTTCCGACAACGTGATCGGCATGATCTTCCTCATCGACATCGACGGCTGGGCACGTTCCGCCCGCATCCAAGTGGTGCTCGGCAAGGACTACCGCGGCCGCGGCTACTCGCGAGACATCATGCCCCGCGTGATGACGTACGGCTTCGCGCCGGAACCGGCGGGCCTCGGCATGCACCGCATTTGGGTGGCCGTGCCGGAACAGAACACGCGTTCCGTATCCGTCTACCAGTCGCTCGGCTTCGTGCCGTCCGGCCGTTCGCGCGATGCCCTGTGGAACGCGTCGGAGAACCGTTACCAGGACCTCATCGTCATGGACACGCTCGTCGACGAATTCGACCCGATCCGCTCGCTCGACGCGTTCGGCATGCACGTGATCGAAGACAATCCGGGCGTCAAGGAGGCGTTGAGCGCCCGCGAACACTCGATCGCCATCCAACTCAACTCCGTACATAAGGGCGATGCGGACGATGCCGCAGCGGCAGGCCAGAGTGGAGACACGGCGCAGACCTCCGCCGACGAGACGTCTGCCGCGCCATCGCAGGAATCGCAGCCGAACGAAGCATCCGGAACGGCGAAGACGGACCAGAAGGCCGGCGATGCCGACAACAACTGGCCGTACAGCTCGGATGAGCGCAAAACCTCGAAGGATGCTTGGTGGCGCACGCTTGGACGTGGCCGCAAGCGCGACACGGAAGGCAGACGATGAGCGCCGAGGACCTCGACAACTACGAAACCGACGCCGAGCTGTCCCTATACAAGGAATACCGCGACGTCATCAAACTGTTCACCTACGTTGTGGAGACCGAGCGCCGCTTCTATCTGGCCAACAAGGTCGATTTCAACGTGCGTTCCGCCGGCCAGGACGTCTACTTCGACGTGCGGCTGACCGACGCGTGGGTGTGGGACGTCTACCGTTCCAGCCGTTTCGTCAAGAACGTGCGCATCGTCACGTTCAAGGACGTGAACGTCGAGGAAGTGCAGAAAACCGACATCGACATTCCCGACAGCATGTAGCGGACCTACGGAAAACCAGTCTTCGGCGGAAGCCGTACGGCTGGTTTTCCTTCTATCAGGGCGATTGCTGTCGGACTTGGCGGTGATTTTGTGTGCATGCGCACAGGTGCGCTGTGCGTTTCCCTACCTTCGGGTAGAATATCTTCGATTTTGTTTGTAAGGAGACTTCAAAGTGACGCAAAAGCAATCCGTGGTCATCATCGGTGGCGGCCCTGCCGGCCTGACTGCCGCTTGGGAGCTCGTCAAGGACGGTGGCTCCGAACAGTACGACGTGACCGTGCTGGAAGCCACCCGCGAATTCGGCGGCATCTCCCGCACCGTCAAGCATGACGGCAATCGTATGGATATCGGCGGCCACCGCTTCTTCTCGAAGGACGACCGCATCATGGACTGGTGGAAGGACGTTCTGCCGCTGCAGGGCGCACCCAGCTATGATGACAAGAAGCTCCACCGCGAGCATGATATGGAGCCGGGCGGCCCGGATCCGGAAATCGAAGACAAGGTGATGCTCAAGCGCCACCGCGTGTCCCGCATCTACTGGAACCGCCACTTCCTCGACTACCCGATTTCCCTGAGCGCCAACACCCTGAAGGCCATGGGCTTCAAGCTCACCATGGTCGCCGGCTTCAGCTACCTGAAGTCCATGGTGCACAAGCTGCCGGAAACCAACCTGGAGAACTTCTACATCAACCGTTTCGGCCGTAAGCTCTACTCCATGTTCTTCGAGGGCTACACCGAGAAGCTGTGGGGCCGTCACCCGTCCGAAATCTCCGCCGACTGGGGCGCACAGCGCGTCAAGGGCCTGAGCATCATGGGCGTGCTGAAGAACGCCTTCCAGAAGCTCCTGCCGAAGAAGCGCGACAACTCCGAAGTCGAAACCTCCCTCATCGAGGAATTCTGGTATCCGAAGCTCGGCCCGGGCCAGCTGTGGGAAACCGTCGAATCCAACTGCGAAGCCGCCGGCGTGAAGGTCATCACCGACGCCAATGTGGTGGAAATTCGCCAGAAGGACGGCAAGATCGCATCCGTCGTGTACGAGGATTCCGAAGGCAACCGCACCGAAATGGCCGCGGACGACTTCATTTCCTCCATGCCGGTCAAGGACCTTGTCAACGCCGTGGACGCCTCCGACCAGCCGGCTCCGAAGGACATGACCGAAATCGCCAACGGCCTGCCGTACCGCGACTTCGTCACCGTCGGCCTGCTCGTCAAGCACCTGCGCCTGACCAACACCACCGACATTCCGACCCTCGGCAACCCGCCGATCGTGCCGGATTGCTGGATTTACGTGCAGGATCCGGGCTACAAGGTCGGCCGTCTGCAGATCTTCAACAACTGGAGCCCGTACCTGGTCAAGGACGTCGACAACACCGTGTGGATCGGCCTCGAATACTTCTGCGAGGAAGGCGACTCCTTCTGGAACATGACCGACGAGGAAGCCACCAAGTTCGCCATCCAGGAGCTCACCCGCATGCAGGTCATCAACGGCCCGCAGGACGTGCTCGACTCCCACCGCGAACGCGTCAAGAAGGCTTACCCGGCCTACTTCGACACCTACGACCGCATGCCCGAACTCGTCGACTACCTCGACTCCTTCGGCAACCTGTACTGCGTTGGCCGTAACGGACAGCACCGTTACAACAACATGGACCACTCCATGGCCACCGCCATCGAAGCCGTCAAGGACATCAAGAGCGGCGAAACGTCGAAAGACAACGTGTGGTCGGTCAACACTGACAAGTCCTACCACGAAGAAAAGTGAATAAACCTTGTTGAGCTCCCTCGTCACAGAGGGAGCTTTTTTGGTTTTCGGCGGGCCGTTTTGCGTTGGTCGAGTTGGCGTTGTACAGTGAACGAAGTTCGCAGAGACTCAGAGACGCAGCGAACATTCATGAGCGGTGCAACCGCAATAATCACTCTTAACGCCTGGATAGGCATGGGTCTGTTCGGTATGGAAAGGGCAACCAGTGGCAAATAGCCAGAATCTTGAGGATATGAAGCTGCCTGAGCTCAAAGAGCTCGCTAAACAGATGGGCCTGCGCGGCACGTCGACCATGCGCAAGCCCGAGCTGCTCGCCACCCTGCAGGCGGCGCGCAATGGTGGAGAGCCGCCGGCCGGTGTGACCGTGCGCGCCCCCAAGGCCGCCAAAACCGCCAAGGTCGCCGAGGACTTCCGGACGGTATGTGGCTTTGACCGAATCTTTCATCAATTCTACGGCTTTGTTGCCAGCATCGATGTCGACGCCGGCATCAGCATAAGTCAATCCTTTATTTGTGTTCGAGAGCATATTTTTCTCCTTCCTCATTGGCCTGCGGAGTGTCCGTAGGATAGTCGTTATTGAAGCAAGCTAAGCACATATCTTCCTTGGGGATATGTTCAACAGCCCGGTTGAGGCCGTCGATGGAAATGAAATGGAGTTTGTCCACGCCGATGTATTTCTGGATCTGTTCGACACTGAACGTCGAAGCGATGAGTTCCTTGCGGACCGACGTATCGATGCCGTAGAAGCAGGGATACTTGATAGGCGGTGCCGATACGCACATGTAGACTTCCTTGGCGCCGGCTTCGCGCAGGAGCTTGCAGATGATGCCGCTCGTCGTGCCGCGGACGATGGAATCGTCGACCATGACGATGCGCTTGCCCTTGACGACGGACTTGACGACATTCAGCTTCATGCGGACAGCCAGTTCGCGCTGTTTCTGGTTCGGCTTGATAAAGGTACGGCCCATGTAACGGTTCTTGATGAGGCCGTGCTTGAAGGGGATGCCCGAAGCCTGGGCGTAGCCGATAGCTGCCGTGTTGCCGCTGTCCGGGACGGAAATGACGATGTCCGCATCATACTGCGTTTCGTTCCACATTTCCCGGCCCATGTTCAGGCGGGCCTGGTAGACGTCCTGACCGTCGATGACGCTGTCCGGACGGGCGAAATAAATGTATTCAAAGGAACAGACCTGCTTGCGCGGTGCCTTGGCAAAGATCGTCGATTTGACGCCCTTTTCATTGATCTGAACGAATTCGCCGGGCTGTACGTCGCGGACGAACTTGGCGCCGATAGCGTCGAGGGCACACGTTTCCGAAGCCAGGACCCAGCCGCCTTCATCGGTACGGCCGATGCACAGCGGGCGGAAGCCATAGGGATCGCGGACGCCATAGAGCGTATCTTTCGTCATGAGTACCAGTGAGTACGCCCCCTGGATGCGGTTCATGCTTTCCATGATGCGTTCTTCGATGGTGTCTTTCTGGCTGCGGCTGATGAGGTTGACGATGATTTCACTGTCCATGGTCGTCTGGAAGGTCGCGCCGCCGCGGTCCAGTTCTTCCCGCAGGGTCCGGGTATTGGTCAGGTTGCCGTTATGAGCCAGTGCCAGCTGTCCCATAGGCGTGTATACGGCCAGGGGCTGGATATTGCGGGGATTATTGGAACCTGTCGTCGAATAGCGGACGTGGCCGATGCCGACGGGGCCGCCTTCTTCTTCAGGTACGCCGTTGGCGAAGACCGTGCTGATGAGGCCCATGCCGCGGAACGTATGGATATCCTGGCCGTCAGTCAGGGCGATGCCGCCGCTTTCCTGGCCACGATGCTGTAGCGCATACAAGCCCCAATAGGTGTTGAGTGCTACATCCTCATTATGGCTGAAGATACCAAAGACACCGC